>TARA_Y100000385_G_scaffold291649_1_pt1 | contig 11093 bp, 7 predicted proteins | sample TARA_Y100000385 | Tara Oceans TARA_Y100000385 (sample SAMEA2620980) | marine metagenome | biome: marine biome (ENVO:00000447); feature: surface water layer (ENVO:00002042); material: "saline water (ENVO:00002010), including plankton (ENVO:xxxxxxxx)" | depth 5 m
ACTACAACAAAATAATATGTCGTATTTGTACCAGGAGTGGCAGTAGCCACAGTGTTGCCATTACCATTAGTTTGTGATATCGTTGGATCCAATGGTTCAGAATCAATAAACCAAGATTGTGGAGGATCAGGCATTGTGCCAGAGGTGGTGAGTGATATCTGATCACCCATATCTACACACGTATCTAAAGCGGGAGAGTGATTAAAAGTCGCAACATCCGCACCTAGACATGCACCTCCACATGATTTCCTTATCTTCACAACACCATCTCCCAATAAATCTTTATCAGAATCATGAAAGTAAAATGCTAGATAAAAGCGCCACCTCTTTAGAGGATTAGGAGTTGACTGTACCTTCCATCCTGTAAACTCTCTACCACATTCCAGGTATCCTAAATTATTGCACTCACCTCCATTATTAAGTTCGCTAGGACTATCTTTTGAATACCACAATTCATAGTAAAATTTTTCTGCACCTGGGACAGTCTGCCATTCAAAGGAACCTCCTTCCTGGATAATAAAAGTTACCCAGAGAATTTGATTTAATACTGCACCTGCACCGCCATTACATGTATTAATAAGTGCTACACTATCTGAGCCACCCCGAGTTATTTCTACGGAAGGAGTAGTATTGGCAGAAGGACCACAGGGGGCATTATTATCTGACCCTCCTTTGAAATCATAGACAAAAGCCGTACAGGGTGAATCGAAGGGGTCAGTAAAACCTCCTAAGGACGTTTGTGCTGAGACCTCAGAGCCAAATCCGAAAAATAAAAATAAAAACATAAGTGTGATATGTCTATAGGAAGAGATTCCTTGACATGAAATTGATTTATGGACTAACATCGGCATTTTAGAATTTTATTCGTTCTTAAATAAAATATAGGCTCTAGTAATGCTCTTAGATCTGACGAAGATTAAGCACACTACAAATGGCCTATAAAATCTATCATTTCAGGATGCTAACAGGGGGGTTCTGAACAATTTCAGGATGCTAACATGGGGGTAGATATATATAAAAGAATTGTATTTTTTAATAAAAAATATTATATGCTTATTTATCCAATATAAGATATATATAAAAGTAAAAACATAGATTTTACGTATTTATGTAATGTGACGAATGACAACATTTCGTGACGAATGACAAAACTTCTAGAGCTGACTAAATTTAAAAGATACCTTCAATAAGGCTTTTACATTTTTTATATAAGACCTAGAAACTAAAACTTTGGGACAGTCAGAGTGACTCATAGTAATTACTAGGCCTTGGGCATTTCCTTCTACTTTTTCTACTTCATTTGGATTAAAAAGATATGATCTATGGGACTTAACAAGTATATTATACTTGTCATCATCTAATATTGACTTTAGTGTTTGTCTTTTAGTCGTTTTTATCAAAAGACTATCTCGCTTCTCATAAATATGAACATAATTTTCCATAGCCTCGACAGCTAAGACACAATTATCAGTATTTCTTTTCTTTGTGGACAGCAGAGCTTCATAAAGCTCTTGGACTTTTCGAGTATTTTGTTTTTCATATTTGGATTGATTTATAAAAGCCAAAATAACAACAGGAAAAATAGCTATTAAGAATGTAGACACTACAATCGACAAATCATAAAAGGCATCCTGCCCCAACATCATATTTCTTAAAACAGCATTACCAAGGGAAATTGAAATTATCAAACCGAAAACTTGAAGCAGCCAATATTTCAGTTTGATTGTTGTGTGTTTTTTTGAAAATAATCTTATAACAAAAACGAAACTACTGGCAACAATAAAGGTAACTACAGCATATAAAATAGACAATAATAGGTAATGTAGAACATCTAAATTCGCTTCGGACATTGTCAACGAGAACATGAAAATGAAACCTATTACAAACAAAGAAATCAAGGAAATTCTTTTTAGTTCTTCCTTAAATATTTCAGGTATGAAATAAGGCCTTTGTAATGATTCTGATATTTTTTTCAAGATTGCCAACGAGATATTAAATTAAGATTTTAAATCATGAATAATTATGATGGATAAGCAAGGTAGAGCTCCACTTCAAACCCTATTTTGTTTGAAATAAAATAATTATTTTTGGTAAATTATCAAGATAATATGGTGCGCAATCAGTAAAATACCAAAATTTAGCTGCCTGTGTTTATTATTGAAGAAAAATATTTGAAAAGTTCTTTATTCCCATATCTTAAATCTTCATCCTTTATTATTATGAAGATATTTGTATCAAGTTTTTCAGTTTTCTTATTTCTAATTACTTGCTCTTGTACGACTGTAGAGTCATTGGATAGTGTCTACTTTAACGGTACAATTCATACGATGGAAGAAACTTCCATAAGTGCCATAGGTGTAAAAGATGGAAAAATCAATATGGTGGGGACTTTGGATGAATTGAAGTCTTTTGTTAATGAGGAAACGGACCAAATTGATCTCCAAGGCTCTACAATGCTTCCTGGCTTTATTGATGCCCATAGCCATTTCACATTTGCAGCAAAATTGGCAAAATTTGCTGTTCTGTCTCCACCACCAATTGGAAATGTAGACACATTTGATGCTGTAATTAAAACTCTTCAAGAGAACCAAAAGAAATACGATATTCCAGAAGGTGACTGGATCTCAGGATGGGGATATGACCAAGATCAACTGAAAGAACAAAGACATCCTAATAGGTATGATTTGGATGAGGCATTTCCAAATCATCCTGTGTTTCTTTATCACATCTCGGGACATATGGGAGTCGTAAATAGTAAGGCTATAGAGATATTAGAAATATCCGCTGAGACCCCTGACCCTGCAGGAGGAATTATTGTAAGAAATACCAATTCTAAAGAACCATCTGGATTGTTACTCGAATCTGCTTCGGCTTCTGCAAGAAGTAAAATTCCTTTTCCTGATCAAGAAGAAAGGATTGAGTTTGTTAAAAAAGCCCAGGAATATTATGTAAGTCAAGGTGTTACAACTGCACAAGATGGATTCACCTCGATAGAAGAGTATGAATTTTTAAAAAAAGTGGAGGAACTGGGAGTCTTAGAAATAGATATTGAGGTATTGGCAAGTTTTCAACAAGCAGAAAGATGGCTAAAAGAGTACAACGGTGAGTTTGGGAAACAAAAAAAAGGCGTAAGACTGACCGGTTTGAAAATAACAACTGATGGCTCGCCACAAGGGAAAACGGCATTCTTTTCTAAACCCTACCACACTAAAGTACCTGGATGTGTACATTCTTGTACCGGTGTCCCAATATTAAATCCATCTCAACTTGATGAACTCATAAATAAAACCTATACAAATGGAATTCAGACTTATGTACATTGTAATGGTGATGCATCCATAGATCTATTGCTCAATGCTCATAAAGCCAATATGGAATTCTTACCCAATGAAATCAGTGATGATAGCAGAACAGTGATTATCCATTCTCAATTTGTGCGAAAGGACCAGCTAGACGATTACAAATCCTATGGTATGGTTCCTTCTTTTTTTAGCAATCATGCCTTTTATTGGGGAGATGTACATGTAAAAAATTTAGGAAAAGAAAGAGCACATTTCCTTAGCCCAATGAAAACGGCGCTAGAAAAAGGCATCACATTTACGAATCATACGGACTACATTGTTACCCCATTGAATCAATTATTTCTTACCCATACTGCCGTGAATAGAATCTCAAGAAGTGGTAAAATAATAGGTGCTGATGAACGAATCTCCTCGATGGATGCTCTCAGAGCTATCACCATCAATGCTGCATATCAACACAAAACAGAGCAAATAAAAGGCTCAATCGCTATTGGAAAATTGGCCGATTTTGTAATTCTAGAAAATGATCCAACTGCAGTACCTGTAGAAGAGATTCAAAATATAAAAGTCCTCAAAACCATAAAAGAGGGAGTAGTCGTTTTTTCTGCACAAATTTGATCTACTAGCATGATATCTACAATTACATACTACTCTTTTTGATTTTAACTCCACAATAGTTTTTAGAATTATGATTGGTATTGGGTTCATATAATCTTCAGAAAATATTATAGGTCTAATAACAGAATAAATGTATTCACGGCAAAATGGATCCAGAAACACCTTAAATCTATGCCTCCATTAAATGGCACATGAAATTTCAATGTAAATAAAGCTTATATCTGAGTTTGTTTTTCTTAAATTCATTTCATGAGAAAGACAATGCCACTCCCTTTTCTGATATGCTGTGTCATATCTATTATAAATGCTCAAAACCTAACTCCTGATTATCTCACAGGAATGACATACAGAAACATCGGGCCAGCCAATCAAGGCGGTAGGATTGTAGACATTGATGCTCATTCTGATGATTTTACTCAGGTATATGCTGCCACAGCCTCTGGTGGGGTTTGGAAATCTGTAAATGCAGGTACAACATGGGAATCTATTTTTGATGATTACGAAACCGCCTCTATAGGTGATATTGCCATTGATCAAAAAGACGTAAATACCATTTGGGTAGGCACTGGAGAGGCTAATAACAGAAATAGTGTGTCTTGGGGGAATGGTGTATATAAGTCTATTGATGCAGGAAAGACCTTTGTCAATAAAGGCTTAAAATCTACTCATCAAATTGCTAGAGTTTTGGTACATCCAGATGACAGTGATGATGTCTGTGTTTGTGCTATAGGTCATTTATGGGGTTATAGTGGAGAAAGAGGTCTTTTTCAGACTAATAATGGTGGAACAAAATGGAATAAGTTGAAAAATGGTCTGCCAAATGATGGAAAGACAGGATGCATAGATTTAGTAAGAGATAGTAAAAATCCAAACATCTTGTATGCAGCTTTCTACCATAGATTAAGACAGCCATGGCATTTTCAAAGTGGTGGAGAAAAAGGAGGAATATATAAATCTACAGATAACGGAAAATCATGGCAAAAACTTACAAATGGATTGCCTTTAGGGCAAACAGGTAGGATAGGATTAGCTATTTATAAAAAGAATCCTAATATTCTCATGGCTATAGTAGAAGCCGAAAAAACAGAATCATTAGATAATCCAGGCAGTGGAATATATCGATCAGAAGATGGGGGAGAAAGTTGGAAATATGTGAATCAATATAATAATAGACCATTTTATTATAGTCAGATTAGAATCAATCCATCGGATGATCAAAGAGTATATGCTTTAACCACAAGATTTATGGTTTCAGAAGATGGAGGGACGACCTTTGTGAATGGGAGTGAGGATCAAGAAGTTCACGGTGATTTCCATGCTTTATGGATAGATCCAAATTACAAAAACCGGTATTATCTAGGTGCTGACAAAGGTCTTTCCAAGACTCATGATCATGGCAAACATTTTACCCTCATCGATAACTTACCAATTGCACAATTTTATAGGATAAACTATGATATGAGGACTCCATACTATGTCTATGGTGGACTTCAAGATAACGGATCCTATGCCACAGCAAGTTTTAGTAGAGATAATAGAGGAATTCTGAATGACGCCAATTGGAAAATGCACTGGGGAGATGGGCAAGACGCAGCTGCTAACCCATCAGATTGGACTGATATGTATTCATCCATGGAAAATGGTACTTACTTAAAGTATAATCCACTTACCCGTCATATAAGACGTATCAGCCCTAATGCCTTAAATACCATTAACTATTGGGACCATTTTAATAAATCAGAAGAAGACAAAGCGTCAGCATCTAGATGGAATTGGTCAGCACCGTTAATGATGTCACCACACAACTCTAGTACTATTTTTGTTGGAGGTAATCATTTATTCAAATCGAAGGATAGGGGAAATACTTGGGAAATCATAAGCCCTGATCTTAGCACTAATCATCAAACGAAACGAGTACATGGAAAGAGTGGTGGTATCACCCCAGATAATACTGGAGCAGAAACACATTGTGCAATTCACAGCTTAGCACTTTCTACTATAAGTGAAGAAGTAATATGGGTAGGAACTGATGATGGAAACATCCAAATAACTCAAGATGGAGGTCTTCATTGGAAAAATGTGAGGAAAGGAATAAAAGGTGTACCAGATGGATTATGGGTAAGTAGAGTAGAAGCATCACATTTTGAACAAGGTCGAGCCTATGTCACTTTTGACGGTCATCGAAGTGACAATTTTGACACTTGGATTTTCAAGACTGATGATTTCGGAAAATCATGGAAAAAAATCACAAAAGGATTTGTAAAGGGAGAAACGGTACGGGTGATTAGAGAAGATCATAGAAATGAAAATCTCCTTTTTGCCGGCACTGAGACGGGGGTTTGGTACACTTTAGATAGAGGTGAACATTGGAATAGATTGAAGCTTAATATGCCGACCGTTTCAATTTATGATCTTAAAATTCATCCCAGAGAAAATGATCTAATAGTTGGAACTCATGGAAGGAGTATATGGGTGCTAGAAGATATTTCCCCATTACAACAAATGTCAAAAGCCGTGTCTCAAAAAGACTTTCACATATTTGATCAAAAAAGCACGACTCTCTGGGAAAACATAAGTAGAGGTGGTCAAAGAGGGCATTTTTGGTTTGCAGGAGATAACCCAAGTGAAGTTAAAAACAAAGCTATGTTACCTAGAGCTGAAGTACATGTGAATAGCATTATATCCTACTATGTGAAAGAGACTAGTCCCGATAGTCTAATTCTAACCATTTCACCGTTTGATGGAGATATTAATAAAAAAGTAAAAGTGCCTGCAAGAAGAGGAATAAATAGATATCATTGGAATAGAGAGTATGATCCATCTGACTTCAGTTCTTCAGAACAAAGTGACATTGAAATGATAATGAAAAGATATTCTGAATCTATAAGTCACAGACGTGTTCAATCCGCATATGAAATGATTAAAGTTTCTGATGATGGATTAGCGAAAAGAAGAAGGTTGGAAACTTTGAGTGGAGGTTATTTGAGTTTAAATATTGATCCTAGTTTTCTAGTACCAAGGGCAGAAGAAGGTAGTTATAAATTACAATTGAGTAATGGAACTAAAAGTGACTACGGCTCAATTGAAATAGTAGCAGATCCAATTCTTGAAATAGATAGAGACTAATATTCAGTATTATAAAGCGCTTTTATTCTTATTTCATACAGTTCAAAACAAAATTCCTAATTCCAATGATACCTAAAAAAAGGTGTTTGGAAAACAAGCAATGCAATCAATGTATTAGTTTACTTTTTTTTGAATTTGTTTCTCCAAAATTGAAACAATTTGATTTTCATTTACCCTGTGACACAAAGAAATTTAGGGCTTAAAATGACGGACAAATTTGGGCACTGTTCTCGTGAGACCCCGTAAAAGATATAGTGAATTCGAAAGTTCCAGTACCGACTTGACCCGCTATCTCTCTTAAATAAATATCATAACTTAATCCAAGCATTAGTCCTCTCACCTCAAAACCTGCATACAATGTTGCGTCAGTCGGTTGAAATACTGAAAGGCTTTTTGTACTTCTTGCCCAAGTTCCTAAATGAAAAAAAGAAGCTTCTGCCTCAACTAATTGAAGCCTTAAGTTTGCGCCAAAAGTCACACTGGTGTGTTGCCCTTGTCCATTATAAATTGCTCTCGGAAGTACTGTGATCAAATCTGTGATAGGAATACTTGCTGCAGCATGTACAGTAAGTCTTCTATTAAGTCTGGCATTCTCTTGTGGCACCTCTACGTCTACGTCTTTAGCATAAAAGGAAATATTGGGTTCATTTAAGTGGTAATAACTACCGCCTATATAAACCCCCAAATTTTTGGATGGTGTGGTACTAAAATTCAGTCCAAATCCAAGATCTGGGTGAGCAAAATTATTAGCAGGAAGCAACTCTTGAGTCGCAAATGTATATCCATCTTGGCCATTAAACTGATCCTCAAAACTTACACTATTATAATTAATACTCCTTTGTCCTAGCCCAAAATGGATGCCCGCACTTAGGTAAGTATTTGATCGAGCAGATAGCAACTTATGATAAGCTCCCATTAAAGCTATTTGGTAAACATCATAATTAAAAACTCCAATCTGATCAGAACTAAAAATGAGTCCAGCTCCTGCAAAATCTGATGACTTCTTATTTGGCGCCGTTTCAATTTTAAAATCACCTGCCATACTAAAAGAGGTGAAAGGTCTATCTAAAGATTGTGCCCATTGACTTCGGTAGGCTGATGACACTCTATAAGTACCTGAATGAGATCCACTTAAAGCCGCATTCATGTATACAGGGTATGCATAAAACTGAGAATACTGAGTATCCTGCGCACTACCTCTAATACTTATTAAAATCAAAAAAATAATTAAGAATATTCCTCTCGTCATATTACTCTAAAAACAATACGGTATAGGTAACGATTATTTCAAGGGTTAAGCATACGAAATTGATATTAATTTGCGTACTTCGATTTTCCTATGGTCTTAGAATCTACACATCTGTATACTTGTATATGCGAATTGAGCATATGTCCTATGCGAAAAAAAGCAGAAGAAAGCAGTGAAATGATCTCTCAAATTGTTTTTGGAGAGCAGGTCAATGTACTTCAAGAACAAGAGTCATGGCTTTTTGTCCAAAGTCGAAAAGATGGTTACAAAGGCTGGATCGATAAAAAACAGGTTACACAAACTTTACATCCTTATAACGAGAATTCTGATATTCATTACTCACTTGAACCCAGTTATACTATTATTGGTGGGAATGAAAGTAGAATTATCACTTTTGGTGCCATCCTTCCCTATTATGATGGAATGACATTTAAGCTTAATGATCAAAAGTTCAGCTTTTCAGGAACTGCAGCAAAACCAAATGATCTCAACCTCACTGAAGTTTTAGTTGAAAAATTATCGCGCAAATATTTAAGCGCACCTTATCTGTGGGGAGGTAAAACGCCCTTTGGTGTTGATTGTAGTGGATTTGTTCAATCCATATATCGAATTCTAGGAGTAGACCTACCACGTGATGCAAAAGATCAAGCAAATGCGGGAATGACACTTGATTTTGTCAGCGAAAGTATGACTGGGGATTTAGCCTTTTTCACAAAAGCCACAAATAGAGTTTCTCATGTAGGCATTATATTAGAAGGTAATAGAATTATTCATGCCTCTGGAAAAGTAAGAATCGACTCTCTAGATCATCAAGGTTTATACAATGAAGAGGTGAATAAATATACACATAAGCTCAAAATCATAAAAAGAGTATTATGAGGTAATTGAGTTTTAGGAAGCAATTATCAGTCTCTTCTTAATCATATCCATCTTAGAAAAACTACATAAAAAAAAGTATACCCCGAATCCTGTTTTTTCTCTTAACATAATTTTAACAAGGCGGAGTTGAGTACACTTTAGAAAATTGATGCTTATAGGATCGTAAGTATTTTATTAATCTACAATCACTCTTTAAAAACAACATGATGAAAAAGATTTTGAATGTATTATTCGGCGCGCTATTGACTTTTACTTTATTCCTCACATCTTGTAGTGACGATGCTTCTATATTCACAACAGAAGACACTGAAAACTTCGTAGACCAATCCGTTTTTGCAGTACAAGCCCAAGCCAATGCAGGTAAAATGGGATGTTTTGAGTTTATTTTTCCTATTAATATTTTATTTCCGGATGGAAGCAGCTCAGAAGTTGCAGATTACGAAACAATGAGATCTGCACTTAAGGCATGGTATGAGGCCAATGCTGAAGAATTAGGACTTCCTACAGGTGAAGATAGAGGCAGAGGCAATAGACCTGACATTGATCCTTCATTACTACCTAGTTTAGACTTTCCTGTAGAAGTAGTATCAGCAGAAGGTGAGACCATATCAATAGCAGATAGAGATGCACTAAAAGAATTGAAAAAATCTTGTAGAAAAGATTTTTATGGCGGAAGAGGTCATCATGGACATAGAAGAGGAGACAAGTGTTTCAAATTAGTTTTTCCTGTAACAATCGCATTTCCTGATACGACTACAGCAGAAGTTGCTGATAGAAAGGAATTAAAACAAACAATTAGAACTTGGAAAGATGCAAATCCTGATTCAGAAGATAGACCTTCATTGGCTTTCCCAGTGACTGTAGAATTGGAAGACGAAACACAACAAGAAGTGGCATCGAAAGAAGACCTTCAAGCTCTCAAGGAATCTTGTTCAAATTAAAAACTCGGATACCCTAAATTTCACGAGAACTTCGATTAACACTTAGTTTACAAATAATTAAATAAGTATTAGTCGAGGCCTGAAGCCCTAGAGATAATTCTTTAGGGCTTCTTTTATTGATATCCATAACCTACTTCTGCTGCTAATGGCAACAAGTAATCTTCATAAGGTAAAAATTCATCAATAATTCTACAATCTAAGAATATCGGTAGGAGTATCACACATTACAGCTTTGCTGCCTTTGATTGCAATAGGGCTCCGAAGGAGATCTGGATTATTTCTGATTACATGAAGCCATCCTTCCTCATCAAATTCTCTTCCCTTCAATTGAGATTGATATTCAGGATGCGCTTTATTAAAAAGTTTTTTAGGTTCTATTTCGAGTTTATCAATAATACCTTTCCACTGAGTGGAAGTACAATTAGCTTGATCATGGCTATATGTCCGAACATATTGACTCATACTTCGGGCATAAGCAACAGTCTTTCTATCAGAGGAAGAAGAGGGGTTATAATATACTAGAATTTCTCGAGGGTTAGTCTTCATGCTATTTAATTTGTGATAAAATAAACAATTATTCTGAATTATTCTAATTTAAACAAACATAATATGCAATTGTCTGATAATGCCTAATTATATACCACTACCAATTGATTGTCAGTTATAGAAATACCCTATAGGTTAATGTTACAGATCACCAAGTTGTGGTCTAATAACAATTTCCTCTACTACGGCAGAGTCGCTGAGGTTATATGCAGAAAATATACTTTGAGCTACATCAGTTGCTTTCATTAACCTTTCTTCTGGTAGATCTACTCCATCCCACGAAGCAGACCAAGTGGCACCTGGAAGGACTGATGTAACTTTTATTCCTTTTTCCTTTAACTCTTCACGTAGAGATTTTGAAAATCCTAGTAGAGCAAATTTTGATATAGCGTATGATCCTCCATTAGGGTAGGCCATAAAACTCGCTATGGA
>TARA_Y100000385_G_scaffold121678_3_pt1 | contig 11092 bp, 9 predicted proteins | sample TARA_Y100000385 | Tara Oceans TARA_Y100000385 (sample SAMEA2620980) | marine metagenome | biome: marine biome (ENVO:00000447); feature: surface water layer (ENVO:00002042); material: "saline water (ENVO:00002010), including plankton (ENVO:xxxxxxxx)" | depth 5 m
AAAGACCATGTAAACGATGCTACTGGTAAAGTAGGTGTCGGAGGCTCTGGATCAGGATCACAGCTTACCAGCGCAAATACCGCAAGAGAGGCTGATAAAAGAATTTTATTCATTGTTTTCATTGTAATTGTTTTTGTTGTTAAAAAATTAAAAATCTATCGACTAGTTATATCCTGGGTTTTGGGTAAGAGCCCCATTACTTGCATCCAATTCATTCTGTGGGATAGGGAAATAGTTATTCTTGGACTGATAGCCTTGTGAACCAAGGACCTCTTGGGCTTTACCTGTTCTAACTAAGTCATGGAACCTATGACCTTCGCAGGCTAATTCAAATCTTCTTTCTTCCATAATATCGTCAATAAGTTGAGTCCCAGAAGAATTTTTTGCAGGCAAACCCACTCGATTTCGTACTTGATTTAAGTACCCGAGAGCTGTTGACTCGGAATTTGTCCTTGCGTTTGCTTCAGCAGCCATTAGTAGAACATCTGCATATCTAATTACTCGAGTATTTGTTCCCCAATTTAATGCTACATCCCCATCAAGTGCAGCGTTAGTAGAGATAGGGGCATACTTTTTCATAAAGTAGCCTGTATTCTGGTATCCCGCTGTATATGATGCTCCCTGGAGGGCAGCGACATCAATAACTGTGTGGGAAAATCTTGGATCCGCTGACATGGCGGTCACTAACTCTGTACTGATTGGACAAAATCCCCAACCTGTGGCATACGTCGGCCCATTATAATCACGCATTCCAATGAACTGAGTGCCTACATTTCCTTCTCCACCACCAGACCCAAATTGCCACCAGCCTTGGAGTGATGATTCTGTATAAGCTATCTCAAAAATTGATTCCACACCATATTCGTGTTGGCGGTCGAAAATATCTGCAAAATTTGGTTCCAAGGAATATAGATTCGAGGTGATGATATCTTCGCAAAGTGATGCGACATCTGCCATCTTCGACGCATCATTTGAAAATAAATATGCTCTCGCGAGAAGAGCCTGAGCTGCACTTTTTGTAACTCGTCCCATTTCATTTCCGGTTACTGTTTCTGGAAGATCAATAATGGCTTCTGTTAAATCTGTGGCGATTTGCGTCATAAGACCACTTGGTCCAGGTATATTCAAATTAAAATAATCATCTGCCCCTTGTGGCTCAGTAATAAGCGGAGCATTTCCGAAATAGCGCATTAAGTCAAGATAAAATTTTGCGCGCAGGAATTTCGCTTCTGCTTTTGTTCTAGTTTTAAAAGCTTCCGATGTTTCGGGCACCTCATCTATTAGTTTGATGTAATAATTCGCTCTAAATATTCCCCTATACGCTTTTTTCCAAAAGCCGGAATGCGGACCTAAATTCGCATCGAATGTGAAATTATTTGTTGCTACCCATGAGGGCTGGTCTGAAGCGTCACTGCCCCCTGCATATGTGTCATCTGATGCCACATTCATTAATAAATGTTCCATGGTATACCCATTTTGATCGTTCCACTGAAGAACGTCGTAGATGGAGACCAAGGCTTCAAAAGCTTGCTCTTGATTTTGATAATGATTAATCTCAAGAGTCCGACCTACAGGTCTTACATCTAAAAAATCTCTTGAGCAGGAGCTAAATCCAATACCCAATGCTATGGATGCGATTGTATATTTTAAACGAATATTCATGGTGCTTATTTAAAAGAAATATTAATGCCTATGCTGTGCGTGCGTGCTTGTGGATATATTCCACGGTCAATTCCAACTCCAGAACCGATTTCAGGATCAAATCCAGAGTAGCCCGTGAAGGTTGATAAATTATTTCCGGAATAATATGCTCGACATTTAATGATGCCCAACTTTTTAAGAAATGCAGTTTTGAAGTTATACCCCAGCTGTAAGTTTTTGATACGAACAAAACTACCGTCTTCGACATAAAAGTCAGAGGACCGAGCATAGTTTCTATTAACATCATTCATTGTTAAACGCGGGTATTCATTTGTTGAACCTTCACCGGTCCAACGATTCAATGCCCAGGTAGGCATGTTGGCTGTGGGTAAATCATAACGACGTGTTGCATTGAAAATATCATTGCCAGCCATTCCCTGAAGGAATATAGAAATATCCCACCCTTTGTATGCTGCGTTTGCAGTGAATCCAAAAGTGAAATCCGGTGTCGGATTTCCAATTAATGTTCTATCATCTGCATTAATAACACCATCTCCATTTACGTCTTTAAATTTGAAATCACCTGCCACTGCATCCGGTTGAACAAGGCCTGTGACGCCCAAACTATCGGTAAAGGTATAGCCAGAAACTTCACTTTGGTTTTGGAAAATTCCATCGGTTTGATAGCCATAAATGTAACCGATGGGCAAACCTTCAGTCGTTCGTGTAATTTGAAGACCTTGAGGTCCAAATCCTGCACCCTGAAGGAATCCACTTTCATTACCAATTAACACTACTTTGTTTTGTAAGAAACTCACGTTACCACTAAAGTTTAAATAGAGCTCATTAGCAAGGGTTTTGGCCCAGCCGAACTCTAATTCTATACCTTGGTTTAACATGACTCCAACGTTGGCCGTGGCTGCTTCGTTTCCAATATAATCCGGTAGGGTAGGTCTGATCTTCATTCCGTTGGTTTGTCGGCGGAATACATCAATTGTCGCTCTGAAATTTTTGAAGAATGTAGCGTCAATACCTACATTACCTTGCGAGACACTTTCCCATCTTAGGTCAGGATTAGAAATTTGAGAAGGAGAGGTTCCGTTAATGATACGCTCTCCATATCCAAAGGTATATGCTCTTCCTCCCGAGATGGTGGAAGCGTATTCTAGGGATCCTGCAGCATCACTACCATTTAAACCATAACCCGCTCTAATCTTTAATGTCTGGATTTTCGAATCATCGCTCCAAAAATCTTCATTATGGAGATTCCAACCAGCTGAAACTGATGGGAAATAGCCCCATCTGAAATTTGGACCAAAACGAACTGAAGCATCAGCTCTCATGATCGCAGTGGCTACATATTTATCTTGGTAGTTATAGTTTAAGCGAGTGAAGTATGATTCAATGGCGTAGCGCTCCCATTTTCCTCCACCAACTCGCATCGATTCAATGTTTCTTGCATAGTCAATGGTCGCATCTTCAGCAATTTGAGTCGGAACATCCATTTTACTTCCACTCATGTATCGACCATTAACTTCTTGCGCTGAATGTCCTACAAGTACATCAAATGCATGATCTCCGAGGGACCAATCATAAGCAATGGAGTTATCCCATATCCATGTAAAACCCCGGTTGAAGTTCATGCTTACGTTATTTGTGTCTAAATAGTTTGTTGCATTTAAGTAGAATGGCTGAGTGAAATTTTGTCCACCCCAAAACGCTAGGTCAATCCCAATTGAGGAACGAATTTTTAAATGGTCAGTTATTTTAAATTCAGCGAAAGTGCTATTTACAAATTTATCCGCCCATCCATATCCGTCTGCATTTTGAAAAGCGGCTACTGGATTAACGATTTCACTTGTCACCCTCGGGGATATCGCAAAATAACCTCCAGGCCCTTGAACAAGATTATGTCTTAATTCTCCTGCCACTGTGTATGGAGCTTGAGATAAAACGTTTAAGTCTGTCTCATATATCGGGGTAAGAGGGTCAATGTTTAGAGCTCGTCCTAAAGGCGACCCAAATTCAGAGTTGTCAGAAACGCCACGCGATTCATTGTGGGTATAGGTTGCATTCCAACCGACTTTAAGTCTATTGTTTACATTGGTTACGGTGTTTAAACGAGCTGAAAATCTCTCATAACTTGATGCTCCTGGAGCGACGATTCCATCTTGTTTAAAATTGGATACCGAGGCGAAATAAGAGCCTTTAGAATGTCCTCCGGAAATAGATACATCAGTTGTATTAATTTGAGCATTTGGGTTGAATACAGCATCTTGCCAATCAGTTCCAACTCCAAGTTCAGAGACATTACTGTAAGGTGCCGGTAGTCCAGCAGCAACATTCATTTCATTTTGAATCATAGCATATTGTGTCGAATTCAAAACAGGAACTTTTTTCCAGGGGTTTTGAACTCCGGTGTAACGATTTACGGAAACTTCCATATTCTTTTTACCTGCTCCATTTTTCGTAGTAACAATCACAACACCGTTCGCAGAGCGCGATCCATATATGGCAGCCGAAGCAGCATCCTTCAAAACCTCTATAGACGCAATGTCGTTAGGATTAAGGAAATCAATTCCTCCACCAATTATGACTCCATCTACTACATACAAGGGATCTGATCCATTGATAGAAGATGTTCCACGAATTCTTACTACTGAGCCGGACCCTGGCTGACCAGAACCCTGGACAACGATAACACCTGATGTTCTTCCTTGAAGAGCTTGTTCCACTCTTGGTAATGCCATATTTTCTAGGTCCTTCGCTTTTACTGAAGAAATTGCTCCAGTAACATTACTTTTCTTTTGCGTCCCGTAACCGGTAACAACCACTTCCTCTAACTCATTTCCTTCTTTGTCCTCTTCTAAAAGAATAATCAATTGCTGATTTATTTCGTCAATTAATACTTCTTTGGATGAGTATCCTAAGGAGCTAAAGACTAAAGTTGAATTTGGTTTAGCCGGAGATTTGAAGATTCCATCGAAGTTTGAAATAGTTGCTTGATCCGTTCCTTTAATTTTAACAGAGACAGAAGGGAGAGATTCTCCTGAAGCGGCATCTTTAATGGTTCCGCTAACTTGAGCATTTGATACAAATCCAATAAGAGTAATTGTTACGAACAGGATTGTTTTGCGAAGTGTTTTAGTAATAGTCATATGTACAATAATTAAAGCTAAGTTACAAATTTCACTTAAAGTACATCGAACTATTTGTGGTTTTTTTCAACAGGAGTCTAGGTTTCGATAGGTGCATACGTATTGTTATATATATATCAAGTTAGTGTCAAAAAGACACTTAGTTTGATTACACCAAGAATCAGCCATTTTTTTCGAATTGTTTTAATAATGCAATTGTCTTAGAAAGATCGTTAATGTAACCTATTTTATATCGGTTTGTTTCTTACTTTCAATAAAATTGGCTAATTCCAAATTATACTTTGATCTTTTTGATTTCTATATTTACAGCTTATTCTAAAACCTATTCGGAAACCTTGATTTTTAATGCTGTACGCTTAAACGATGTTTTTTTATTTGAACCAATATAGCCGACTTTTTTTTTCATTTTGTAATTTAATTTTTGTTTGCTTAAGTTCACAAGCTCAACCTTTAAATTGGAATAGTGATATCCCGATCGTAAGTATTTTCACAATGGGAAGCACTATCGTGAATGAGCCGAAGATTCAGGCTCAATGGGCAATTTATTGGAATTCTAATGGGGCCAGGAATACTCTTAACCAACCACCTCACGATTTTGGTTTTATAGGTATTGAATACCGGGGTCAAAGTTCGCAAATGTTTCCAATGAAGTCGATGACTGTTGAAACTCGAAATTCAGATGGTAGCAATAGAGAAGTTTCATTATTTGATTTTTCGATAGAATCAGATTGGGTTTTGTACGCCACTTATTTTGATAAATCCTTGATGCGAAATGTTTTGACTTATGATTTGGCCAGAGAAACAGGAAGGTGGGCGCCTAAAACTCAATTTGTCGAAGTATGGATTAATTCAGAATATTTTGGTGTTTATGTGATGATGGAAAAAATAAAGAGAGATTCAGGTAGGGTGGATATAAAAAAACTTGATCTTGATGAAAATCAAGGTCTAGATTTATCTGGGGGATATATATTTAAAATAGACAAGCAAAGTTCTGAAGATTTTTCATGGACTTCGAGTTTTCCCTCGAATTTCTTTTATCCGAATCGCTCTGGAAGTTCAGTCAGTTTTCAAGGGGTTTATCCGAAAAGTAATAATATCACAAATGCTCAAAGAGATTACATCAGCTCTTTTGTGGATAGTATGGAAATCGCTTTAGCATCGGAAGGCTTTCAAGACTCGATTCTGGGCTACCGTAAATTTATAAATACATCTTCATTTGTGGATTTCATGCTTGTCAATGAAATCAACCGTAATGTGGATGCTTACCGGATATCTACTTATTTTCATAAGGATAGAAAAGATAAAGATGGAAAGGTTCATGCAGGGCCTGTTTGGGATTTTGACTTGGCTTTTGGAAATGCAAATTTTTGTGATGCCGATTCTCCAGAGGGGTTTGCATACGAGTTAGAGCAAATCTGCCCTGGCGGTCAGTGGCCAGTTCCCTTCTGGTGGAGTCGTCTAATGACAGACAGCCTCTTTCGAAACGAAGTTGGTTGCAGGTGGCGAAATCTTAGAACCTCGGTTTGGAGTGAGTCCAGAGTTCTGCAAAAAATATCTTCGTATTCCAAGAAAACGCAGGAGGCTCGTTCTCGACATTTTGATAGATGGCCTATTTTTGGACAACAACTATGGGTCTATCCAGAGCCCATTGCGACTAGCTATGAGCAAGAATTAAATTTATTAAGAGAGTTCATTCTTGACCGATGGGAATGGTTAGATAAAAACCTTCCGGTAGGACAAAACTGTATTACTCAAGTCGAACCGGTTGATTCTTTAGTCAATTTTGATTCGGACCCCATGTTGATAATTTCGCCGAACCCTGGACATGTAGGAAGTCAGAGTTTTGATTTATTTGTCCGTGAGGGAGGGCAAGTTTCCATTCAAGTTTCAGACTCAAGGGGAGGTATAATTTCATCCTACACGAGATATGTCAATTCCAACAAAAATATGCTTACTAAGCTTGAGAGTTTGAGTTTAGTTCCCGGGGTTTATTTTATATCTATTCAACTGCCGGGGGTGAAATTCATGATCTCGAGATTTATTATTCTCTAAAACAGAAATAGATTATTGGTCTTTTTTAAAAATAATTCTAATCGAATAATTTAAATCTCGGTTGCAATAATTTAAATTTGTCCTTATGAAGTGTTATCATGTTGGTCTCACAGGATCTATGGGGAGCGGTAAATCAACAGTTGCTGAAATCCTACAAGAAAATGGTGTTCCTACTTATTTTGCGGATGACTCTGCCAAGAGACTTTTGGTTGAGGATAAAAAATTAAAAAAAATGATTGAGGACGAATTTGGTGAAGGTATTTACCTCGATGGCATTCTCCAACGTAAGGAGCTTGCTAAAAGAGCGTTTTCAACTCCTGAAGCAACAAAGAGAATCAATGCCATTGTTCACCCCGCGGTACACGGAGATTTTGTTCAATGGCATTCAAAACAAAAGAGTAAGTATATCGTTCGGGAAGCAGCTATATTGTTTGAATCTGAATCATATAAAAATTGTGATTCAATTATTCTCGTAGAGGCTCAAGAGAAAACTAGAATTGACCGCGTGCAGGAGCGTAGCGATTTATCCATCGATGAAATCCGACAGAGAATGTCCAAACAAATGCCTCAAGCACAGAAACGTTCCATGCTAACTGAAAGAGACTACATTATCGAAAATGATGGAGACTTGAGAAGTTTAAGGGATCAAGTTCAGTTTCTTCATGGGGTGCTTCTCGACCGATTTTCCTGAAAAATTTACAGACCTATTATGATGGATAAAAAAGCAGGCCCAGAGATACCACGACCAATCATAAATAATGTTTGATAGTCATTCTTTGACAGGTCTATACCAATTTGAATACATGAGTTTTCGGACGGTTGAAGGTATGTCTCAAAATGAATAAGTTTATCTCTGAGTGGGTAAACCCAACCAGCCGCAATGAATGGCTGAATCGGTTCAGATATGGTGTTCTGACAAAACCCGAAATTGATATTCGTTTCACCGCCATACTGAGAAAAGTGACTTAGAGCGACCCACAGTTTATTTTGTGGAATTATTTGATTCCCCTGCATGTATGATATTGTTCCTGATATACTCGAAGACCAATTCATCTGTCGATAAAACTCAAATTGTAGACCTGTAAGTAGAGAAAAATCCAGTTCATCCGGGGATTGACCTGCAGCTATAGCATATCTCCACTCAAATTTTCTCCCCAATCCAAATTGCCTTTGAAGTTGGGCTTGAGAATATTGAGATAATGACTTAGGTCTGGTAGCATTACTAAGAATTGCAAGTTCAAGAAATTCATCGTTTATATCTAGAGTTTTACCGCTTTCCAAGAGGGGTTGAGAATAAACAGAAAAGGAAGCTAAAAAAAAAAATAAACAAAGACTTTTCACATGGTTCAAGTTAGCCAGAACTGGCTATCCAGGAAAGTTTTAATCTTAAAAAGAATCAGTCTAAACTGACTCTTTTTTTCTGACCTGATGCCAAACTATCCACCCCAAAAGAGCATTGAATAAATAGAATATATATTTTGTCACATAGGCTACATTTCCAAACAAAATGTTTTGATAAATCTTCAGTCCATTGTAAACCTGATAAAATGCCCATGTATCCGCATACATTCGGGGCATATTCAAGGTCCCTGAAAAACTTAGACCTGTGATGATTGCAGTTATCCAAAACTTAATCGAGTCTTCTGCTCTGATATCATGGTTCAAAAATCCCGAAAAGCCTATATAATTTAATAAAAAGGCTAATGAAAATGCAAATGCTATATTTATCAGATACCACTTATCAAAACCTCTTGGAACTTTATTTCCTTTGCGCTTCCAAAAAAAATAACTCGCAATTAGTCCAAAAAATGATACGGGGTAGGTTAAAAAAGCTGCCTGATTTCCAAGATAATAATCTACTAAAGCTGAATTAATTGTCGCTATTACGCCTATTAGATTTCCAATATTGTTTCTTTTTGTCACGAGCCTAGTGGCTAACATTGAAAAGGCTGCACCTACCAAAGACATGATTCCTACGGGTAAACCATTAATAACGGTTTTATGAAAACCAAGAGCAAGGGACACACTGATTACAATTCCTACTCCTAGAATATCTAAAGCTTTACTCTCAGTAAACTGTTGAATCTGAGATTGTGATTTGGACATTGCCTAGAATAGTAAAGAATTAAACGGATGAATTCCAGTTTTACCTTGAATTTTTTCTGCTGCAATGATTGCTCCCAGTGCAAAACCTTTTCTATTAAATGCAGAGTGAGAGATGGATATTTTATCTATTTCAGATTCATAGCTAACCGTATGATCTCCGCATACTTCTTTCTCGCGTTTCGATTCTATTTTTATTTTCTGATTTTCATCTCCTAGGCTCCAGTCCGTTATAGAACTGTTTTCAATTAGTTGTTCAGCTAAAGTAATTGCCGTACCGCTAGGTATATCCTTTTTCTCTGTGTGATGTGTTTCTTTAATTATTGGTATATATTCCTCGCGATTCGCAAGTAATTCAGATAATCTCTTATTAATCTCAAAAAAAATGTTTACCCCAAGAGAAAAATTTGAGGCATATACTAGTCCCGCATTAATAGTTAGATTTTTAATGCTAGTTAATTGACTATACCATCCTGTTGTTCCTGTGACAACAGGTATATTCAAACTCAGAGCTTTGGATATATTTTCCAGCGCAGAATTTGGTTCTGTAAACTCTATGGCTACATCTGCACCTTTTAGTTCATTTATATCCCAACCCTTATCCAATCGGGCAATGATTGAGTGGTTCCTCTCCAGAGCAACGAACTCAATCATTTGCCCCATTTTTCCATACCCTATCAATGCAATTTTTAAGGCCATGATAATGATATTTTTGCTCCTATCGGAGCTTCTGGAGTAGTGTTAAATGAGGCTGAGAGATTAAGGTCGGCACTGACATCAAAATCCACTAAAAATCCAGCGGCGTATGCGTCTATACATTGCAGTAAATGAATTCCTATTAATGCCAAAAAACTGTAATCTCGCAGTCTGGTGTATTCATTTTCTAATGAAAATAGCTGGCTATCACTATAAGTAGCGTTAAACTCATCAATTCCTCCCGGAACTTCAAATCGAATTTCTATCGCCTCTTTTAATCTTGAAACATAATTTTGATTTTGCCACAATACATAACCGGAGCCACAAATTGCTCCTAAAGCAATAGGAGATTTCCATGCTTGCTTATTTAACACCTGTCCAAGACCAGGAACGAACAAGGAAGCTGCAAATGCCTTTTGCGGTTGAGATCGGTAGTTTTTGATTTTTTTCTGAACGCCCACGTTTGTCGAAGTTTGTTCTACTTCCTTAGTTTCTTTTTCTGATGGCGTCTGGGCATTTATGCTTATGTCAGCTAAAGAGAGACATAATATTATTAAGAAGTATTTGCGGTTTTGCAGCATTTCCAATACAAAAGTACCTTGTTTATGGAAAACATTGACGAAAACCAAACTATTTTATGATTTCAGATTTTAGCTAAAGAAAAAATGAGAAAAAGGAATTCATTAAAATCGATGTCTATTCATATTTTAAAAAGAAAAAAACGTAATTTTATGGTAATCAATAAGATAAATAATTAGTGAAAAAAGCTTTTCTATTTACTTGCTTTCTAGTGCTAAGTCTTACCACCTGGTCTCAAGAAAATAACGACGATAAAGGTGTATACTTCGAGGTAGATTTTGCTTCAAATATGCTTTGGTTGGTTACCAATCTTGACGATAGTGACTGCTTGGAGCTTGCTTTTGCCCATAGCGGCGCAGATTCTGCTCTGCCTATTGTCTGTAAGTCTTATGTTGAAAAAGAGCTTCTTATTTATCATATTGACATACCCTTAATCCAGTTAGAAGGAGAAGGTGAAATTTTACAACTGTGCCCACGTAGAAAAAATTTCCAGACAATATTTGAATATAATTTTAAGAATGGACGCTTCATCGTAAAATCAAAAGTTCGTGACATTCCTGAGGCTTTTGATTTTGATAAAATTCGGGAACGCATCGCTCAATTGAGTAAAAAAGGAGAAGATCTAGACGCGGAGAAGAAAAAAAGATCGACGGCAGCAGATTGGGTGATTGCATCTTTAATAACTGCTATTGTCGGTGGTGTTTGGAGTCTTCTGTTATTTTCATCCTGATATCTAGAGTGTTTCAAAAACTTTTGATGAGAATATAAATCTTTCCACCTAATCATGAAATTTAATATTACTTTTGCGGCCTTGGTTCCGTAGCTCAGCTGGATAGAGCATCTGCCTTCTAAGCAGACGGTCG
>TARA_Y100000385_G_C13108552_1_pt1 | contig 11074 bp, 6 predicted proteins | sample TARA_Y100000385 | Tara Oceans TARA_Y100000385 (sample SAMEA2620980) | marine metagenome | biome: marine biome (ENVO:00000447); feature: surface water layer (ENVO:00002042); material: "saline water (ENVO:00002010), including plankton (ENVO:xxxxxxxx)" | depth 5 m
CCGATGGAACATTAACCTCTGCAGAATACGTGATTCTATTTGCTGGCGAATCTTGAAGAGGAATCCATGAACGTGTAAGTATTGCTTGACCTTGAGTGTACATGAATGGCAATTCCTTACCTGTAGTTTGAGATGGTGCCAACCAGTCAATAGCTTCAGTTTTCTCCGTTGTCTGGTAATAAATGTTGATGTACTTAGTGTCAGAATTGATTAAAACTTCAAGAGGTCTTCCAAGCCATTGATCTTCATCACCAATATCAAAATCTGTTTCTTTTTCTGATCCCTTTTTACCGAGCGTAATTTTCTTAATATCTAACGCTTTAATGTCAAATATCGCAGTGTCACATTCGTGCTTGCTCATTGTGTGACGCGCTACACCTTGGATTATCTTATTTTCAAAATCAACTTCAATTTCCAAATGGAGATGAGTTGTGCGAATATCCTTGATGTTTGCATAGGAGTGCGCATCGTTGATTTCCGCATTATCGTTAAGGAGGTCAGTTGGAGAGCTAGTTGTGCCGCAAGCGAATAATAGCATGCTGATGCACAGGGAAATAAATGGGTTTGGTTTATTCATCTAGTCTATTAAAAAGATAGAACAGCAAATATACCTTAATCCCATGAATACGCGTTTTTTTGGATCTGATTTTCGACGAGCGGATGTGCTAGGAGCAAAAGTTATAGTACATTATCGACGAATGATAAATCCCTGTTTTTTTTTAGGAATGAAATTTTAACATTCGATCTCAGATTTGTAGCACATCAACAAAATTTTACTACTTTCACGAACCGAAAATTTTTACATAATTTCTATGAGTAATCAAGCAGTACCAGTGCCGTCTAAGACAATAATGGGCCACCCAGCCGGTCTCTTTGTATTATTTTTTACAGAAATGTGGGAGCGTTTTTCCTATTACGGAATGCGCGCCATTCTTACTCTCTACTTAGTAGAGAAGACGGATGCGATTAATCCAGGGATGGGTTGGACTGATGGGGAAGCACTTGCTCTCTATGGTTGGTACACCATGATGGTATATGTTATGTCGATCCCCGGCGGTATTATAGCTGATAGGTTTATTGGACAGAAAAAATCGGTTTATGTTGGAGGTGTTCTATTGCTTCTAGGCCACAGTATATTGGCTGTTGAGACAACATGGGCTTTCTACACAGGACTCGTACTAATTGTTCTTGGTGTTGGGATGCTTAAGCCTAATATCTCGACAATGGTTGGTGGGCTCTACAAGCAAGGTGATATTCGAAGAGATAAAGGATTTACAATTTTCTACATAGGTATTAACATCGGTGCTTTTTTGGCAAGTATCATTGTTGGATATGTTGGCGAGGTTCACGGATGGCATTACGGATTCGGATTGGCTGGATTGGGAATGGCTTTAGGTCTATTGCAATACGCTCTTGGTCAGAAGCATCTTAAACATGTTGGTAATTATCTTGGAGCATCTGAAAATGCTGAAGAGAAAGCTGCTATGAGTAAGCCATTATCAAAAATTGAAAAGGATAGAGTAGGAGTTCTGTTTATTTCCTTTTTAATTGTGATTTTGTTCTGGGGTGCTTTCGAACAAGCCGGTGGTTTAATGAATATCTACACGAAAACGAAAACGGATCGTATGCTCTTTGGAATGGAGGTTCCAGCGACATGGTTCCAATCTCTTAACGCTGCGTTTATTGTAATCTTTGGTACTCTGATAGCAGGTTTTTGGGCGAAAAGAAAAATGAAAGGAAAGGAAGCTTCCTCTCTTTTCAAGATGATCCTCGGTTTGATAATCATGGGTACTGGATTCTTCTTTATGACAGGTGCGGTTGCTCAGTATAATAGTACTGGATCATCTGCGATGTATTGGCTAGTTTTGGCTTATATGTTCCATACAATTGGTGAGCTCTGCCTTTCACCAGTTGCGTTATCATTCATTACCAAATTAGCTCCTCTAAAATACGCATCGATCATGATGGGTGTTTATTTTGCTATGACAGGTTTCGGCAGTAAGCTAGCAGGATTACTTGGTGAGTGGTCAGAATCACTAGGCGAATACACAATATTCACAGGGATTGCCATAATAACAATTGTTATCGGTCTACTAGTGATGTTATTACTAAAGAAATTAAAGCAGCTTACACACGGGGCTGAAGATAATGAAGGGACTCATCACGAAGAAGCAGACGGATTCGAGCTTGCGGATGGAGATCTTTTAGATAAACCAGAAGTTTAACAACCAATTTTTAAATAATATGTCAGGTCAACATTCAGAATTATTCAAATCAAAAGTTCTTGGACACCCATCAGGACTGTTTGTTTTGTTTTTTACAGAAATGTGGGAACGATTTTCTTACTATGGGATGAGAGCCCTACTTGTAATGTTCTTAACAGCTTCTTTAACAGATTCAGGTTGGGGATGGCCAAGAGAGCATGCATTTGCCTTATTTGGTACCTATACAGCTTTAGTTTATATCTCTACGATGCTCGGAGGATACTTCGCCGACAAAGTTTGGGGATATCGAAAAGCAGTTGTTGTTGGTGCGGTACTGATGACATTGGGGCATGGCGCAATGGCGCTAGAGACGCCTTGGTCGATTTACTTAGGATTAACACTATTAGTTTTTGGTAGTGGTTTCTTCAAGCCAAACATGACCTCTATTATCTCTCATATGTATATTAATCATCAAGAGAAGAAAGATGGTGCTTATACAATCTTTTATATGGGTGTAAATGCAGGAGCATTCCTTGGAATATTATTATGTGGTTACCTTGGAGAGAAGGTTGGTTGGAGTATTGGTTTTGGATTAGCAGGAGTATTCATGTTATTCGGGATGATTCAATTCGTTCTTTCTCAAAATATCTTTGGTGACATCGGATTGAAGCCAGATAAGATTCATGATTTGGAAAGCGCTTCAGCAGGATCAGGAGCTGAGGTTATTGATGCTCCAATTAAAAATGAAATTACGGCTGAGGATGGTTCAGAAGGAAAGGATTCACTTCCCTTCCCAATGTGGCAGAAAATTCTGATAGCATTAATGACAACTGCTGGACTTGTATGGATCTTGAATGATCCAGCATCAAAGATCTATGACTTCAATGTCTTGAACTTTAATTTCCTTGGGATGAGTGGACCTAATTTTACTATTTTGTTAGCGCTTGTACTCTTCCTATTCTTATTAATCTATCGACTGACGCAATACGGTGCGGTGACTAGAAGTAAGATGCTGGCGGTATGGTTCTTTGCATTCTTGACGATCTTCTTCTGGGCAATTTTTGAACAAGCTCCAGGATCATTGACCGTATTTGCCAGAGATTACACGGATAGAGATTTATCTGGAGGTGCAGCAATGGCATTCAAAATTATCAATACGCTGATGACCATTATTCCTTTAGGAATTATTACTTGGGTTCTTGGCCTATTATTCAGACAAACCTTTAAGAAGTATGCGATGGCAAACCTAGTTCTTGGACTAAGCTTCGTGATTATATGGGGCGTTGCTATTTGGATGCTTGTAGTAGAGTTTCAAAAGCCTACAGCTGAGGTGCCTGCCTCATGGTTTGGCGTTCTAAATTCATTGTTCATTATTGCGATGGCACCGCTGTTCTCTAAATGGTGGGAGAGTAAGTACAACCCATCAGCAAACATGAAGTTTGGTATTGGATTGACTCTTTTAGGTATTGGTATGGCTTGTGTTGCATTTGGAGCAGGAGGCATTGCACCAGGAGCAGAAACAGCTGCAGTAAGTATGATCTGGCTTATCTTAGTTTACTTCTTCCATACGATGGGTGAGCTCTGTATATCACCGGTCGGGCTATCATACGTTAGTAAGCTCGTTCCAGGTAAAATGATTGCATTTATGTTCGGTATCTGGTATATCGCGGTAGCCATAGGTATGAAATCTGCAGGTAAGTTCAGTGAGTATTCTGAAACTGTTGCGAAAGAAGAAGGTATTAGTTATTTCTTCTGGATTTTGACAATCGTTCCGATTGCTCTTGGAGTATTATCAGTTCTTCTTACACCAGTAATCAAGAAATTGATGCACGGAGTTAAATAAATAGATACAACCACTTTTCAAGCATCCTGATTATTTAATCAGGATGCTTTTTACTTTAAATACACAATGATGAAACAACTGATACTCCTTTTCACACTATTGAGTTTATCAATGTTCGCGCACGCTCAGAAAGAAGCGAAGCTTGAAGTGATGAACGTCGATAAGTTAGAGCAACTTGAGGTAGATAGCTACAAGTACGTTGTTTTAGGTCAACAGTCAAGTGTAAGGTTAGAAGAGAATGGAAGCGTATTCGTAGATTTTAGTTCTGCCGATATTCGGAAACAAAAAATTGATTCGATGCAGGTCATTCTAAAGAATGACACTGTGGTATTTAATCAATTTGAGGCATTTTTGATAAGTGATATTGAGGAGTCGATAAAGATGCAGGTGCTGGTATACTCCGGAGGTAAGACTGTTTCTCTGAAGTCTGTAGGTGACGATGTAGCAAAATTGGATATCGAGAGAGTTGAACGACCAATCTTTACAAACGACATGGTCGTTTTCGGAATACTTGTATTGGTGTTGGCTTTGATCTTTTACACATCTAGTCTGCAAGGTAAATACTGGAAATCATTCTACATCATTATTCCTTCATTGTTATTATGCTATGTTATTCCTGCGATCTTGGATCTACTAGGTTTGATATCAAAGGAGTACACGGATTTCTATCCAACAGCAAGAGATTACATGCTGCCTGCAGCCTTGATTCTTATGACGCTCGGGATTGACTTTAAAGGAATTCTCAATCTGGGGCCAAAGGCGTTAATCATGTTTGGAACTGCTACCGTAGGAATAATAATTGGTGGACCAATTGCTATCATGATTTATGCAAACATTGACCCGAGTGTTGTTGGTGGAGAAGAAGGAGCAGCAGCATGGAGAGGATTCGCTACACTCGCTGGAAGTTGGATTGGCGGAGGAGCTAATCAGGCAGCAATGCTTGAGACGTACGGGTATCAACAGGATTTATATGGCAAAATGGTAACCGTGGATATTGTTGTAGCAAACCTATGGATGGCATTCTTATTATGGGGAGCGGCTCGTGCGGAGAAATTTGATCGATGGTTGAAGGCAGATAGCTCTTCTATCGAGACGCTGAAGAAAACAATGACCGATTATGAGACTTCAATTGCTAAGAAACCAACTCTTACGGATTACTTTATCATACTCGGGATTGCCTTTGGAGTGGTTGGAATTGCGCATTTAGCAGGAGGATATTTAGCTGGACTATTTGATAGTGATTCTCCCTTTGGTAAATCATTTTTCTGGATTGTGGTAATTGCTACAACAGGTGGATTGATTCTATCAGCTACAAAATTACGTAAGTACGAAGGGGCTGGAGCCTCTAGAATAGGTTCTGTGTTCATTTATTTCCTTGTAGCTACCATTGGAATGAAGATGGAACTAGCAGAGGCTGTAAAGCAACCTCAGCTGATTCTCGTTGGGATTATCTGGATGCTTGTTCATGTAGGATTACTCTTTGCAGTAGCGAAGATCATCAAAGCGCCATTCTTCTTTGTTGCCGTTGGTTCTAAAGCAAATGTTGGTGGGGCTGCATCGGCACCGATTATAGCTGCGGCTTTTCATCCATCGCTAGCGAGTGTTGGCGCGATTCTAGCAGTAGTTGGGTATGCATTGGGTACGTACGGAGCTATTTTAGCTGCTGAGATGATGCGAATGGTCGCTCCTGTCTAAATCTGGACTGTAAAACGATCCTTCGTTTCATGATTGACAATCTTGCCATCTTTATGTATTGTCAGTATTGAGATATGGTAAGTATCTTCAGGGAGCATGCCTCCTCGTTCATGGATCCACATTTTACTGATAATTAAATTCCCCTCGGTGTTAACTGTTGGTTTAGAGAACTCTTTGCCACCCTCGTTAAATTTCTCAGGTTCCGAGCTAAGATCATGCTCATAGTGATTAACGATCTCTTCATGATATAGTTGAGTAACTCGTTCCATGTCTTCCTTAAAATCACTGCGAAATACCCTACAATGAAGAGGTCTTTCAAATCTCTGCAGGAGTCCACGCAGATATCATCTAGATCAGCATCTGGAGAATCTTGAGTGAGGTAATCCAAAATCTTCTCTTTGGTATCTAATTTCTCTTCACTTGAGGGTGGGCTGATTGTCGACTAGATAATGACTCGGATGAACAACTCGTGAATAGAAGTAGAGTTATAAAAAGTGGGATCAATGAATTTTTCATGCTTAAGTGATTTGATATTCAGTACACTTAAGTTAAGAATTTGTTCGACACGTATTTACCAGTAGCTATTGACCAACCTTTTGCAATTCTACTAATCGCGTATAAATACCTTTTTTAGCAATCAATTCATCATGCTTTCCTTTCTCTACAACAGAACCGTTTTCTAGAACGTAGATTTGATCGGCAGAACGAATAGTAGAAAGTCTATGTGCAATGACAATAGAAGTTCTGTTTTTCATCAATCTTTCTAAGGCATCTTGAACTAGTTTTTCTGATTCCGAATCGAGTGCTGAAGTAGCCTCATCGAGAATGAGAATTGTTGGGTTTTTTAGAATGGCACGAGCAATTGCTATTCGTTGTTTTTGCCCTCCGGATAGCTGAATTCCACGGTCTCCAACTTGCGTTTCGAGTCCATCTGGAAATCCTGATATAAACTCCCAAGCATTGGCTTGTTTAGCTGCTTCTACAATTTCATCATGTGCAGCATCATGTCGTCCAAAAGCAATATTTTCTTCAATAGATCCAGCGAATAGGATTACTTCCTGTGGTACGATGGCCATTTGCTCCCGCAAGTGATGTACGTCAATTACATCAATAGAGGTGGCATCAAATTCTAATGACCCGCCAGTAATAGGATAGTAGTTCAAGAGAAGAGATGCGATCGTTGATTTCCCGGCTCCGGAAGATCCTACTAGACCAATAGTTTGATTCTTCTCTACTTCAATCGAAAGTTCGTTGAGTACTTGAACATCTGGTCGTTGTGGGTAGGCAAAGTTCACACCTTTGAATTTGAGTGCCCCTGATATTGTTGGTTTCTCAGTTCCTTTTAAAATTTCCCTCTCGCTGTCGTTCTGGATAAGTTCCATTAGGTTCTCAGTAGCACCTAAAGTTTTTTGAATATTTGCATAAAGTGACGGAAGTGATCCTATCGATGCTCCCATCATCACTGTGTACATGATAAATGCGAAAAATTCTTGAGATCCCAATTCTGGGTTTGGTCCTTGTGTCATCAGAATTCCTTGCCAGATGACAATTACAATTGCTCCAAAAACACAGAAGATGATAAAGGATACAAATACTCCTCGCCAAAGTCCACTTTTAATGTTCAGCGATTTAATTGATTCTATTAATGTTGCATACTTCCCGATAAGAAGGTTTTCATTCGTGAAGGATTTCACATTTGAAATTCCCATGAGTGACTCTTCCAGCACAGCGTTAGATTTCGCTGACTCATCTTGCGCTTCTTTTGAAAGGCGTTTAATAAATCTTCCAAAAATAACAGCTACAATAGCTACAACAGGGACTGTTGCCAACATGATCAATGCTAGTTTCCATGATATAAAGGCTAGAATTATAATTCCTCCAAAAATGGTAACCATTTGGCGAAAAAACTCTGCTATTGTTGTTCTAAGCGTTTCTTGAACCTGTGTAATATCCGCAGAAATACGACTCGTAAGTTCTCCAACTTTATTCTGATTGAAGAAGTCCATTGGCATATGGATTAGTCGCGAAAAAGCGTCAGATCTAACATCTCTCAATGTTTTTTCTGTAACATTTGTGAAGATTACAACTCTAAAGAAAGAAAAAATCGCTTGAGAAATAAATAAAATAAACAATGCTAAAATGACACTGCTCAGGTTGTCAAGCTTGATAAGCTGGATGGATTCCTCCATTGTTGACGGAGATTGTGATCCACTTCCTAGAAGCTTACCCATAAGAAAAGGGAAGATCATTCCTGCTGAAGTTGAGAGAATTAGAAAAATCCAACCAACAATAAACATCCCGCGGTAAGGTCTCATGTACTTAAATATCCGCTTCGCTTTCTTAATACTATCTTTGCTCGGTCTCTCGACCTTTTCTGCACGTTTTCTAGCCATTCAATTTGTTCTAACGAGAAACAAAAATAGTCTACTACTTGAGTAATTCCGAAAAAAATCAGATTTTTGTCGAAAGGCTTTGGAGAATAGAAAAAAACCGTATCTTTGCAGTCCAAATTTTGACGTCACGAATTAAGAATATATAGCATGAGCAAAAGAACATTTCAACCATCGGTAAGAAAGAGAAGAAATAAGCACGGATTCCGCAGCCGTATGGCATCTAAGAACGGAAGAAGAGTTTTAGCTGCACGTCGCCGTAAGGGTAGAAAGAAGGTTTCTGTCTCTAGCGAAAGAATGCATAAGCGTTAGTAACGTTTATTTTCAGGAAATTGACCGATGCCCTTTTTAGGGCATCGGTTTTTTTATTTATAAATTTATATTGATCTTTATAATTCGTCGACAACTCGAATGAATGAAAATCAAGCAGTTGTTGATCTAACTTAACTAAAAACACTACTATGAAAGTTACTTTACTCACTATGATTGGTGCTTGTGCTATTGCTTTTGGTGCTTCGGCTCAAATGCAAATTGACCCACAAGATGCCGTGGCTGAAAAAACGTCACGATTAAATGGAGCATCGGGTATCGATAATGTTCAACGAGCAACTCCGTTCTGGACAGAGGATTTTGCCGGTGGATTTCCCGCAACATGGACGATTGATGATTCTTCTGGAATTTGTCCTTGGACCTATACGGATGATGGCTCATGGGGTAACTTTAATGGTAATAATGCAACGGGACCCGGAGACCCAATGACATCAACAACAGCAGCCAATGGTTATTTGATCTGTGACATTGATTCTGCAAATCACTTTACTTATGGGCAACCATCAGGATCTAACTATCAATATTTAAGCAGTTATTTTCAACTTGATACAATTGACTGCTCTGCAGAGCCATCCGTGATTTTATCATTCGAACAATTCTATCGTTACAATAATGGTGTTGCCATGAATGTTCAAGTAAGTAATGACGGAACAAACTGGACTACTTATGATGTTTCTCAGGGACAAGCGAATAATGCTGCTTCAGCAAACCCTGTAACTATAGAACTAAATATTACACCGATTGCTGGTAATCAACCAACTGTATATATCCGATTTGGGTGGAGTGCAAGAGTCTATTACTGGATGATTGATGATATCGCATTAAGTGGAGCAGACGCCAATGACGTTGTATTAAACGAAGCTTGGTGGGGGATGGGAACTTTTGATTATCAATTATTTAGAATTCCAATGTCACATGCTGCACCTATCAACTTCTCGTCTTCATTGACGAATAATACGGGGGCCACACTTACTGGTTGTGCAGCTGACGTTGATGTTTCGGGAACATCAGGATCTGTCTATACCGGTGTAACGAATGCTTTAGATCTTGCTCCGGTTCAAATTGATACGGCTGTAAGTACAACAAACTGGACACCAACTACAGAAGACACTTACACGGTTTCATATGATGCCACAACAACCTCAGGAACAGATGCGAATCCAGGAAATAATTCCTTCTCAGAAGATGTGTTTGTAACAGCTTCATTAATGGGACTTGATAATATTCCAGATGGACTGGTAAACACCATCGGAATTTCGAATTTTTCTTCAAACACAGGTAATCAGTTCAAAATTGGTAATCTTCTTCAGGTAACTAATGATGATTTTGTTGAATGTTTAGAAATAGGGATTACGAATACTGCCCAAAGTGACGGACAAACAATCTATGGAGAAGTATATGCGTACAACCCAACAACAACTGATTTTGAATTAAGAGGATACACAGACGACTATTTGATCACGGCTAGTGATCTTGGAACAGTTCTTAGTTTACCTATGCTTCAAGCTGGTGATGTTTATGCAGATGAAGAAATCCTTATTGTTGCAGGGCATTATGGTGGAGATGTTAGTGGAAGTGATGATGTACGTTTCATGTACGGACAGCAAGTTCCTGAGCAGATGGTTTATGGATTTAATGGTAACGGCAATCTTTTATATTTAACTAGTCCAAGAGCTATCGTTGTTAGAGCTAATTTTAGCTGTGGATTGGGATTAATGGATGAACCTTCAACTAGCTTGTCAGTATTCCCCAATCCATTTTCAGATCAGTTAACAGTAAACTTGGATGCTTCATCTTCGGTTTCAGATTTGAAATTTGTAGATTTAAACGGAAGAGTTGTATTAACTGAAACAGTGCCTGCCGGACTTTCTCAAGTTACCTTTAATACTTCAGAGTTAGCAAGCGGAATTTATACTTTACGGTTGAATTCAGAGACTGCTAATTCTACATTGAGAGTGGAGGTGATCCGCTAGTCAGCGTTAGAATTTATATTTACCCTGATAGAATATTTGGACGAGAGTCTGATGTTTCTATCAGGTTTTTTATTTCCATTTTTTCTTTCTAACTTAAAGTAAAAACCTACAAACCTACAAACCACTATTATGTTAGTCAAATCATTTGGCGCAGCCGTATTCGGCATTGACGCTACTATTATTACAATCGAAGTAAATCTTGCTCAAGGAATTAATTTTTTTCTTGTAGGACTTCCGGATGCAGCTGTGAAGGAATCACAACAACGAATCAAAGCCGCACTTACGAATAACGAACTTCGGTATCCAGGAAAAGAAATCACTGTGAATATGGCACCCGCAGACATTCGAAAGGAGGGATCTACTTTCGATTTGCCGATTGCGATTGGAATATTAGCGGCAAGTGAACAAGCGAAGCGATCCATCTTAGAGGAGTACATGATGCTTGGCGAACTATCTTTGGATGGTGATATTAAACCAATGACTGGGATTTTACCGATCGCACTTGCTGCAAAGGCTCATGGATTTAAAGGGATAATAATTCCAGCAGAAAACGCGCACGAAGCCATCATGGTGGAAGGAATTGACGTGATCCCGGTAAAAACGCTTCAAGATGTTATCAATTTCTTAGAAGACTCAAGC
>TARA_Y100000385_G_scaffold288456_1_pt1 | contig 11062 bp, 9 predicted proteins | sample TARA_Y100000385 | Tara Oceans TARA_Y100000385 (sample SAMEA2620980) | marine metagenome | biome: marine biome (ENVO:00000447); feature: surface water layer (ENVO:00002042); material: "saline water (ENVO:00002010), including plankton (ENVO:xxxxxxxx)" | depth 5 m
CATAATTCTAAGGTTCGTAACTTCACTAACTTCGGAGTATTCGTTGAGTTAGAAGAAGGAGTTGACGGATTGATTCACATCTCTGATCTTTCATGGCAAAAGAAAATCAAGCATCCATCGGAATTCTGCAAAGTAGATGACCAAATGGAAGTTGTGGTTCTAGAAATAGATCGTGAAAACCGTCGTATCTCTCTGGGTCACAAACAACTTGAGGAAAACCCTTGGGAAGTATTCGAAACTACATTCGTTGAAGGTTCTAAGCACCAAGGAACAATTGTCGATAACAAAGACAAATCTGGAATTGTTGCATTACCATACGGATTAGAAGGAATCTGTCCAGCACGTCACATGCGCAAAGAAGATGGAACTAACGCAAAACTTGAAGAGACTTTAGAATTCGAAGTTATCGAATTCAACAAAGATGCTCGTAAGATCGTTGTTTCACATACGCAAACGTTCGAAGAAGTTGAAGATAAACCAGGAAGAGGTAAGACTACAAAAGCTGCCCCTAAAGGAAACGCTTCAGCTGCTGTGAAAAACGTAAACAAAAACACTGAAAAATCTACACTAGGAGATTTAGATGCGTTAGCTGCGTTGAAAGAGAAAATGGAAGGAGGGAAATAATTCACTCCCCTATTGATATCAAAATCCCTCGTCATTTGACGAGGGATTTTTTATTGTCCATATATTCGTATGTGTATCAAAAACTAAAGAATGATATACAAATTTCTTCTAGCTTTCATTACAACAGCATTACTTCTCTCCTGCTCTTCAGAAACCTCTAAAAAAGGGCCAATAAGAGTAGAGTCGACTGTTCATAAAGAGGAATCACCAAAGAATTTGTATCTGAAGGCAAAGAAATATTTTGAATCCAATGATGCGTAAAACTATGAGAATCTGCTAGGCGACCTGAACTTATGGAATGATACGATCATCAACTTCAAAATGGATCACTTTATCTAAACTTCTCTTTCTAAACCACGCAGATATCCTGGGATTAGATTGAATTTTGATGAACTGGAGAATGATATCGTTGGTAACTCTTTTATCTATACAATTCCCGAATTCGATTCTGAGGATCTCGATGCCTTTAAATCGAGTGCTATGAAACGTGATTTTAACACTGCAATTTCTCTAGACCTCTATCGACTTGTTGAACGTGGTTGGATGTGCAGAATGCATGACAAAGACTTTATTCGATTCGAATATGTGAATGAACACTAAGAAAATTGGTTAAACGAAAAATCCCTGTTCACAATGTGAGCAGGGATTAAATATTTTTCTCTAATTACTCTAAAGAGCAGAACCAGCAAAGGCCATCAATTGATCTTTCGTTTTAAATCCGATCGTTTTCTTTACAAGATTACCTTCGGAATCAATAATGAGCAACGTTGGGTACGCTCTGACACCATACTTTCGAGCTATAGAGTTACCCTCTGGGTTTTTCTCCATTTCAATCTTAAGGTTGATAAATTCATCATTGAAGAATTCTGCCACCTCTGAATCTTTAAAAGTAGTTGCTGCCATTCTCTTACAAGGCCCACACCAATCAGTATATGCATCGATAAAAATCAACTTCTCAGATTTAGCCGCTTTCTTCTGAGCTTTTTCCATTGTTAAATGATCGAACTCAATACCAGAATCGCTTTTCGTCAATGAGGTCATGGCTGCAATCGCGATCAATGCAAGAGCTAAAATTCCTATTCCTTTCTTCATTATTAATTATTTAAAGCGTTAAATTACAAAATTAACTACAGTTGAAAAATTCAAAATCTGGTACACTCTTGTAAAGTTGTTACTTTTATTCCAAAATTCATTCCAAAGCTGAATGCCAATTCAATTCATCACAAATAACCAATCAATAATTGATAATGTTAATTCATTTGTTGATGAGTGGCATACCGGAAATACATTCATCGAAGTTCAGACTTCAGGATCTACCGGCAGTCCTAAGACTATAAAACTTTCTAAATCTTACATGAAGGCCTCTGCAATTGCAACTGGCACTCACCTAGGCTTGAAAAGTGGAGATTCTTCCCTACTCTGTTTATCAACCGATACAATTGGGGGGAGAATGATGATTGTTCGATCTATCGTGCTTGGACTTAAACTATTTGTAGCTGACGTATCTTCCACTCCATTAGTTAATCTTGAGAATGAAATTGATTTCGCTGCCATGGTTCCTTTACAAGTCGAAGGATGCCTCGAAAACAAGCCTAGTAAATTGGATTTTATTAAGAAGTTAATTATCGGCGGTGCCCCTGTTAATAAACTATTAATTAAGAGTTTAACATCCTTTAAAGGTCAAGCATTTCATACTTTTGGTATGACGGAGACCATCTCACATATCGCGATGCGAAGTCTCAATAAACCGCTAGAGGAATCATTTTCGACATTGCCAGGAATATCAGTTAGCACAACACAGGATAAAACCCTTGTCATTGATGCACCCGAAATTGGTGTACATGAGCTGAACACAAATGACATTGTAGAGCTTCGTTCGGAACACAATTTTAAATGGCTCGGAAGGAGCGATTTTGTGATCAATAGTGGTGGTATCAAAATTCATCCTGAAGAAATTGAGTCTCTATTAGCTGAACTCATCTCACAACCCTTTTTTATTGGTAGTACAAATGATGAAAAACTAGGGAGAAAGCTAATTCTTCATCTAGAGTGCGTGAATACTGACTTAACTAAGGATCAGTTGCTAGCTTGCCTTGGAAACATCAAATCTCCAAAGGAAATTCACCTGCACCAAAAATTTAGCTATACCGCAAGTGGAAAGCTTGATCGAAACACAACACTAAAAGCGCAAGACCGTGTCACTAGGAAGGTACTATAGGAAGCTAGGGTTGCCTGTTGCGGCGACTGAAGAGGAAGTACGTAAGAAGTATAGGAAACTTGTGATGCAATATCATCCCGACAAGAATCCTAGTGCAGCAGCAGCAGCAAAATTTCTTTCCATAACCGAAGCCTATGAAATTCTCACTGGAAAACGTCCGGCCCCGAGATCTACTATTCAACGATCAGCTGGCACAAAGAAATCAGGAGCTCCAAAACCTACAGACGCTGCAGAAGCGGCAAGACAGCATCGAGAGCGAGTCAAAGAAGCTAAAGAAAGATTTGAAGAGCAGCAACGAAAAGAGCAACTCGAAAACGACAGATACTATTATCGTCTAACAACCGGACGATTATGGCGATTGATGAAGATTTCTGCAATAGTTGGGACAATTATGGCTGTATCCATGCTACTTGATCAATTTTTACCGCACCATTTTGAAAAGGATGACATTACTCATTATTCTTTAAATCGAGCTTATGGTGGTAACAGAGAATCTGTTGGTGTGGTTCAAACTAAAAGAGGTTATAGACATTGGGTTTCACGTATGAATTACAACCTTTACGGCCGTGCTTCAAGTGTAGATATAGAGACCAGTTGGATTTTCCATCAACCTATTCGAGTTGTAGCCATTGGTAAAATTGAACACACCTACTACCCTATTCACTACACCATGTTTGCTAACTATCTTGGAGTTGTACTTCTATTGCTATTGCCAATTACCACCTTTCTTTACAAGAGAAAAACAATTGGTTTTACCATACTATTCCATACGTGTTATTATGGAGTCAATGGAATAATACTCTTGATTTTCTTTACGGGAGATAGGTGGGCACACCTACTGACAGCAGGCTTCCTATAAAATAGGTTTACTTGAAACTTTTCATCGCCCGATCCATTGAACGCTTGTCGTCCTTTTCTCGCAGATCCTGGCGTTTATCATGGAGTTTCTTTCCTTTAGCACAAGCAATTTCGATCTTTGCCCATCCTTTTTCATTGATAAACATACGAACAGGGATTAAAGCATTCCCCTTGTCCTTCAAGAATTTCTCAATCTTATCAATCTCCTTACGATTTAACAACAGCTTTCGATCTCCTCTAGGCCTGTGAACATTGAACGAACCATTTGCATATGATTGAATGTTCATGTTTCTGATAAACACTTCACCATCTTGAAAAACACAATAAGCCTCAACAATACTCGCCTTGCTCTCACGAATACTTTTTATTTCAGTACCCGTAAGCTTGATTCCAGCAATATATTTATCAATTAAATGATATTCAAATCGAGCCTTCTTGTTCTGTATGTTAATCTTGGGTTGCACTTGTTAAGAATTATATATGCAAAAGTAATACTTCTTAGCAAATAGCGCTCGTATGAATTCGTAACTTTACGCTGTGAAAATTCCTTCAAAGCATATCGAAAATGCAGTTGACCAAATGGCGTCCCTTCCTGGTATTGGGCGCAGAACAGCTCTAAGATTGGTCTTACAGCTGATGAACCGATCCAACGAAGAAATCGCGGCATTTTCTGATTCGTTCATAGAAATGAAGGAAAATATAAAGCAATGTAAGACTTGTGGGAACGTTTCGGATAAAGAGATTTGTTCAATATGTGCGAATCCTAATCGTAATCACCGGCTTATTTGTATTGTCGAAGATATTCGCGATGTATTAGCAATTGAATCAACAGAGACTTACAAAGGAGTTTACCATGTATTAGGAGGAATAATATCCCCAATGGATGGTATCGGCCCGTCAGATTTAGCTATACCTGAACTTATTGATCGCGTTGAAAATGGAGATGTTTCTGAGGTAGTATTCGCATTGAGCGCTACCATGGAAGGCGACACAACAAATTTCTTTATCTACAAGAAATTAAAAGATAGCGACGTAATCATATCGAGCATAGCACGAGGCGTCGCTGTGGGCTCGGAGCTCCAATATGCTGACGAAGTAACGTTAAGCCGATCGTTGATCAATCGACAGCCATTTTCGCGTTAGACTTCCACTCTTCTGCTTCAAACACAAACTGTTTACTCATCTAGCAAACATGTCACCTTATCGATTTTATTAGATTTTCCTCAAGGTAATTTCAGAGTTATAGGTAAGTTTGACAAAACAAAAAAATAACCTTATTATGTTAAAAGAGTTTAAGAAATTTATTTTGACTGGCAATGTCATTGACCTAGCGATCGCCGTAATTTTAGCTGGTGCAGTTGGCGCAGTAGTTAAAGGATTCGTATCAATGATTATGATGCCATTAATAGGTGTGTTTACTGGTGGTGCAAGTTTTGCAGATAAAGTTTATGAATTATCACCTGAAGTATTGGATGCTGAAGGAAACGTACTAACACCAGCAAATAACTTACAATATGGAGCTTGGATTGATACAATCATCAGTCTAATTATTGTTGGATTTGTTTTGTTCATGATTGTGAAAGCGTACAACAAATCGAAAAAGAAAGTTGAAGAGGCACCTGCTGCTCCTCCAGCACCAACAATGGATCAAGAATTACTTACTGAGATCAGAGATTTATTGAAGAAATAGAATTCGTTTTTTTAAGTTTCAACGGAGCCCGCTAAGAATTTTCTTAGTGGGCTTTGTTTTATGGATATAACTTAAGTCATAGTATTGATTAGGTCTGTGGAGTAACTTAGAATAAAAACAAATATTATGAAACGATCAAGTATATTATTCGTCACATTTTTATTGGTTGGATTCGTGAGTATGTCGCAGTCAAATCCAGGCATCGCAACGACTCATCCTTCTGTGAACCAATTAATTTAAACCAGTATAGTGTCTATGATGAGTTTGACATGGAGGAGTCTTTCGAGGCAAACCCAGATTACAAATCAAAATGCTTTAGTAAAGCCTGCTTAGTGCGATTAGGAGCCGAACTGAATGTAGATTGTATGATCTCAGGTAGTTTCGATTTACTCGGACGTAAAATTGTCATCACATTGAAACTGATCGATGTAAAGAACAATGTTGTAGCTAAATCTGCAATGCATGAATTCAATTATCAGGAGAATGAATTACAACGAATGACTGAAATAATCATCAGAGAAATGCATGGACTTGAAGTTCAAAAAGAACTTTACGAGAGTTTGAATTTTAAAAACGAATTGATAACCTCCACCAACCTCGGTAAAGTAAATAATTCTGGACCTCGAGTGGGATATGGGATATTTGTAAGAGCTCTAGAAGAGTTCGCTACTCGCCTTGAAAATCATGGGGGAATGGATATTTTCCCTTGAGTTAGTATGATAGGCTATCAGATTGAAGGACAATATGTAGGGACGGAGAACTTTTCAGCTTTAGTGGAAGGGATCTTCAACATATCGGGATTAGAACAAGGGAAATTGATACCAACAATTACCATCTTTAACGGATTTAGGTTTGGTAAAGCTGGTTGAGAGTTCGCATTTGGTCCAGGTTTTGGAATTTCGAAATCATCAAATAGATTTTTTGTCAAAAATCATGAGAGCTATGGCAATTTAGCTAGAGGAGATTATATGAGTGAATCAGACCGGGGAGCCTATGTCAACGAAGCCCTCTCAAAACCAGGTAATCAACTGCTATATCCCGAATATTATACGTCCGGATATTTTATCGCTCCAGAACTCTCCGATTTTAACTCTGGGTATAATTTTGATTCAAAATTTGGAGATAAAAGAGGGGCTGCGCAATTGAGTACTTCTTTTTTATTCGCTTTTGGCAGAACCTTTATGGCTGGAGCATTGAACATTCCAATCAATATTTTCTACTCATCGAAAAAAGAAGTTGGGTTAACAGAGAAAAATATTGGGTTTAACGTAGTGAAAAATAAAAAACCAATTAACAGCGAAGATTTACTTTAAGCTCTAACAAGAACAACAAATGGTTCTTTTGGTTCACTATACGCCTTTGGATCTGCGGCTTCAGCGCATGAAAAGAGTAGAAAACTTAGTGACAGAAAATAGAGATGTTTTAACATAAAGACTCGCATTAGTTGAAATTATGATTAAATCAAAAATAGCGTTTAATGATTTTAGTTTAAAATTTCACATTTTAATCCTTAGATGCGCACTTAATAATTTTGTTCCGGGTCTCATTTTATTTATACTTGCAGCGAATTTAAAATACTCTTCTTTATGATTTTAAGAAATAAATTATCGCTATTCATTTTAAGTTTGTTCTTGGCACCCTTTCTGCTCTTTGGACAAGGACCGAATCCAGATAAACCTTCCATGGAGGAGCAACAAGTTCTGGAGATGGCGGTTGTCTTAATTATTGACGGATACCTCTATGATGCAGATAAGGTAATTGATGAGTTGCTTGAAATGGATTCAAAGAATGCATACTATAACTATCTCAAAGGATTTTGTACGCTGTACAGTGCAAAGGATCATATCAAAGCACTTGAGTACTTCAATAAAACAATTGATCCGGTTCAGGGGAAATTGAGCTTGCTTTCTGCGGAATCAAATGTTACCAATGACGTCTACTTCCATACAGCTGCTGCTTATCAGTTCCTGGAGGACATCCCAAATGCCGAGAAGCATTACAAAGCCTTTCTTGATCTATCGACAAAACGCTCAATTCTCGTAAAAGAAGCTGAACTTAGATTGAAGCAATGTAAAGTAGCTAGTGATTTAATGGCTCGGCCAATCGATGCTAATGTCACAATTATAGATGGCCCAATAAATTCTGAATCGGCAGAATATAGTCCTGTGATTTCAGCAAATGGTCAGGAGTTATACTTTACATCACGTCGCCAATGGGCCAATATTGATCAATCAAAAAACATGTATCCAATTGACAATTCATTTCCAGAAGACATCTTTTTAAGTGTGAAGGATTTAGATGGTAACTGGTTAGACCCTCAGCGATTGGATCTGTGTTCAGCGACGAATAATGAAGCAAGTGTTTCACTTACTTCTAACATGGATAAACTTTATGTTTATAGTGACACTGAAGGCAATGGGAACCTGTTTACGAGTGAATTCACTAAGGATGAATTCGCATCTATCGCTGGCATTGAGCATGATAAGCTAAATTCGAAATCTTGGGAACCGCATTACGTGAGTTCAGAGGATACCACCTTAATTATTTTTTCTTCTGATCGAAAAGGAGGACATGGAGGCCGCGATTTATGGTCAATGCGTAAAGGTTCTGACGGAAGTTGGTCAAAGCCAATTAACCTTGGTGAGGGAATCAATTCGATCGAAGATGAAGACGCACCGTTTCTTTCATTAGATGGCAAGTATCTTTACTATGCTTCTAATGGAGATAAAAGTATGGGAGGTTTTGATATCATGCGCGCAAATGTGGATGAGTTAGGACAAGCCAGCTCCGCAGAGAACATGGGGTACCCAATCAACTCTGGTGGTGATGATATTTTCTTTTCGATTACGAGTACTGGAGAAGATGCGTATTTCTCTTCACATAGAAAATCAGGATTAGGTGATAACGATATTTATCATCTCAATAATAGCTCCCTTAATACCGCGGCAGAAATCATTGCGCTTTCAGGAATGGTGATCGACCTAACGGATGACGCTGAAGAACTTGAAATTGAGGTGTCACTTGTGAACAAAGCCACTAACGAAGCATATGATGTTCTTGTGAAGCGTAAGGCCTTTTATCAAGTTCTTGATCCATGTCAGACGTATGTATATAAGATGACAAATAAAGTAACTGGAGATGAACTCTACACCGAAGAGATTACCACTACATGTGATAAAAAATCATCACATTTGGAGCGCATCTATTACAATGGGCAGTATTGGCTAGAAGGAGTTCTTTCAGACACGGAGACGAAGGACGAAATCAATGGAGCAACGATCACTATGTTTAATAAAACTACTGGTGGGGAAATTTGCAAAATGAACTCGGCTTCAGGTGGTAAGTTTGTCTCGCCTAAATTAGGAGATTTCAAACCAGGTGACAATATGGAGTTATCGTTTACAATTAGCGCACCTGGATACGATTCTAAGACAGCAGACTATACTACTCGCCTTGGCACTAACGGAATGATTTCAGTGAGCTACGAGCTTGATAAAACACCAGTGATTGCGAGTGTAGATATCGAACTTGAGAAATATATTATCTATTACAACTATGACAAATCGGCCATTAGAAATTCTGAGCAAGGAATTATGAAGAGTGTGATCAAGCTCTTAACTGATAATCCTGAATTAAGTATCGAATTACTGTCCTATACCGATGAACGAGGAACTGAGGATTACAACCAGCGCTTATCACAGAGAAGAGCTAAAGCTGCAATGAAATACATTCAAAAAGTTATCTCTAACCCTAAACGAGTTACATCAAAAGGAATGGGCGAATCAAACCCGGCAGTTGTATGTCGCGAATGCACAGACGAGCAGCATCAGATGAATCGGAGAACAACTTTTAAGGTTGTCAAAAAATAAAAGAACTAAAACAATGAAATGCCTGAAGAAATTTCAGGCATTTTTTTTTTGTTAAACTATTTCCGATCGAAATCGGTCTAATTATTGCTACATTTGTAATGAATCTCTTCCCTACGCGTAGATAGAGATTAGTTCTTTGGGGTCGTATTGGATTTGACAGCGATAGCAGTTGTTGAGTGTAAGCATGTCGAGTAATGTGGTGAGGCTCGTAAAACTTTAGTCACAAACTATAATTGACAACACGTCATACAGACTTGCTGCCTAATTTAACTCAGTTAAATTACGCTTAATCTAGTGGAATAATAGTACACAGACAAGTTCCTTCTCCTTAGCTTCCGCCAGTTAAGCTGGGATCAAGAAGGACCAAAAATTTCAGGCTAGCGTTGATGATGCTTCTAATTCTTCGCGAAACTAAGAAGCTAAGTATATTTATTGGGTGTCTTTGTCCGAGGGTATGTCGACAATCAATCGAAGAATAAACATGTAGAAAGCTTAAGAATTCGTCGTTTGGACGAGGGTTCGAAACCCTCCGACTCCACTAACTGAAAGCCTCAATGCCCCCAATAGCGTTGAGGCTTTGTTGTTTATAGTGGGTTCTTTGGTTTGAGGCTCTCAAACGAAACCTTCCACCGAGCTAACCGAATTAGCATTGGGACTCTCTGTCTTGGCGATTAGAACTCGCTCTTCACTCCACTTAATTGGAAACCCTAGTGTATTTTCCTCTAATAAAGTTTCAGTTGGGTCTTCATATTAAATCGGAAAGAATCTAGTCATTAAACGATTTACAACCTCCTCTAATCGATTTAGTAAAAGATCCCTACTAAACATATCAATTATCTCCTAAAAAATGGGATTCTCTGCCTAACGAATCAATTGTAAAGGCGTGATCATTTTCCGATTTATCGAGTTTATTGCTAATCGTTAGGCACCACAACACCATCTCCATGCAGAACAATTTATCTTGATCCGAAAAGTCCTTGCAATACTCATCAACCAAATTCACGAGTGGTTTAACCATCAATAGACTTGCTCGGAAATCGTCATCGTCATCTGTATAGTTTAACTCCAACAAATTGCTATTAAACCAACTAATTATATCCGTGTATGGTGTACTAATTCCGGCTTTTTCTAATTTCGGGATACGTGGAAATAAGCTCTCAAACTGAACCATTATAGCATTGTCAATCAATAATCTAGCAACCTCATCCGCTCCTTCTTGCTCTCCTTCATAAACCAATTCTATTTTCCCAGTAATTGATGGGATAATAGATGTGAAATCAACGAGTCGAACAGAAGTCCGGTCTGCTCCGGTTTCAATGAGTCTTAATTTTGCTGCGGCAATAAGATTCTCCATTGCGCTAATTGTCATTCTTGCGCTAACCCCACTTTTAGCATCAACATATTCACTATTTCTAGCTTCAAAAGCCACCTCTTCCAATACATCCTTTGCCAAATTCGGGATTGAAATTCTAGATTTATCATCGTCCGAGATTCTTGCCTCTTGCTCTGTGATCGCTTTTGCCAACTCAATGGATTTAGGATAGTGCGTAAAAATTTGCGAACCAATTCGATCCTTAAGTGGAGTTACAATACTTCCTCTATTCGTATAATCTTCAGGATTAGCCGTAAATACGAATTGGATATCAAGCGGCATCCTTAATTGAAAACCTCTAATCTGAACATCACCTTCTTGCAGAATATTAAACAAGGATACCTGAATTCTAGCTTGTAAATCAGGAAGTTCGTTCAATACGAATATCGAACGGTTAGCTCTCGGAATCATACCATAGTGCAAGACTCGCT
>TARA_Y100000385_G_scaffold63842_1_pt1 | contig 11041 bp, 4 predicted proteins | sample TARA_Y100000385 | Tara Oceans TARA_Y100000385 (sample SAMEA2620980) | marine metagenome | biome: marine biome (ENVO:00000447); feature: surface water layer (ENVO:00002042); material: "saline water (ENVO:00002010), including plankton (ENVO:xxxxxxxx)" | depth 5 m
CATTGCAAAGTTAACCAGATTATCAAAATTGAGGAAAATTAAATACATACTCACAATAGCTATAATAGGCACATTTAATCATTCTAATGCACAAGTAAAAAAAGAATCATGGATTAAGACTAACTGGAATAACATGATTGCTCATTATAATATTTACTTTAATGCAGAACAAAAACTAGAATCTTGTGTATCAAACCTCGCCAAAAAACATCAAGATGACTTTAATAATGTTATTGACGTATTCCCATACGGTTCAGAAAAAGAATCAAAAAGCATAAAAGAACCATTGGAAGCTGCAATGAAAAAAGCCTCTAAAGTAATTCAGAACAAACCTAATAGTAAATGGGTTGATGATGCATACTTTTTAATTGGTCAAACTCAATTTTTTGGTATGGACTACTACTCATCTATCGAGACATTTCAGTTTGTTAATAATAGTTTTAAAGATGAAAAAACAAAAGCTCTCAGTCAACTTTGGTTGATGAAGTCATACATACAACAAAAAAAGTATGACGATGCCGAGGCAATCTATGGTATGCTTAAAAATTCATCCATTAAATTTCCAAGTTTTACAACACAACTAAACCTTGCAGCTGGAGATTTAATGGTTAAGCAAAATAAGAAGAATGAAGCAATTAAGTTGCTAGACAATGGGCTCACAAAGCTAAAGGATAAGAAGCTAAAATATCGAACACATTTTGTTTTGGGGCAGATTTATCTTGAGTTAGGTGAATTCGAAAAAGCAAACACTAATTTTATCAAAGTATTAAAGTTAAACGCCCCATACCAATACGTCTTTCAAGCTAATCTAGGAATGGCTAAATCCACAGCAAGTAGCAACGGCCAAGGTGCTCAAAAAACTAGAAAGTACTTAAAACGAATGCTCGACGACAACAAAAACACCGAATATTTTGATCAAATATACTATGAATTGGCCAAGCTTGAATTCAAGTTAGATAATGAATCTGACGGACTATTTTACATGAAACAATCTGCTAGAAATTCAACAAAAAATCAAACTCAAAAAACAAAAACACACTTATTCTTAGCTGATTATTATTTCACAAAACGTCAATATCCAACAGCACAAGCATATTACGATAGTACAATTGCTGAAATTCCAACTGATTATCCCGATGTCAATGATATTAAGGCAAAACATGCAGTTTTATCTCGCTTGATTGAAAATATTGAGACCATCGCAATACAAGATAGCCTGTTAGCTCTGAGTAATCTTGATCGAGATATTTTAGATAAAAAAATAAATAAAATAGTAAATGAACTAAAAGAAAAGAAAAGATTAGCTGCTGAAGAAGAAGCCATTCGTAAAGATCAGCAAATGCTAAACAATAACTCCAATAATTCTATCCCAACTCAAAATAATTCAGGAGGAGTATGGTATTTTTATAATACTTCAACAGTTGCCAGAGGCACAAATGACTTCAACCGATTATGGGGTCGAAGACCCCATGGAGATTTTTGGAGGTTCATTAATAAAAGTGCTATGAGTAATGTGCTTAATGGTAATGACCAATCTATAGAAGATGAAGAACTTGATTCAGATATAAATACTTATAGTATTTCGCAGGATGAGGAACAGTCCAAAGCTCTTGAAAATATTTCTGCTGATTTAAAAAAATACTACGAAAAAATACCTTTTAGTCAAACTGCTCAATTGGTCGCAAAAAAGAAAATTCAAACGGCTTATCTTGATATTGGTAAAGTCTATTTTGAAGACCTAAAAGAAGATCAAAAAGCAAAAAATAATTTCTCCTCCTTAATTGAGAAATACCCCCAAACAGAATTCAAACCAGAAGCTTTATTTTATCTGACTAAAATAGCTTTGAATATGGGAGATACTACAAAAGCAGACCAGTTATCAAAACAAATTTCGGATGAATTCCCAGAGACTATTTTTAATCAGGTACTTAACAACAAAGAGATACCAGAGGACAATGGTGAAATCGAAGTTCTAAAAATTTATCAAGAGATGTATCTAGCTCTTCAAAATGAAAACTTCAATAAAATACTGCAACTCAAAAATCTTGTTGACAAGAATCACGCAGGCAATTCAATTCAAGATAAAATCGACTACGTATATGCTCAAGCCATTGCAAAAACTAAAGGGATAGATGCATACATTAGTGAATTAGAGAGTATGAAAGAGACTTACCAAGGTAGCTCCATAGGTGAATTATCATCTTATACCTTGAGATTACTTCAAAAACCAGAAGAGCTATCAACGAATATAAAATTATTTGATGATGACTTTGAAGGTATCTTATACTATGTAATTACTGGAGTTACTGCAACTGAGAAACAAGTCGAAGTTAAAATTAACGAGTTTAATAATAAAACTCTAGGTAATATCCCATTAAAAGTATCTAACTTAATTTTCGGGAATCGATCTTTGTTTTACATCAAACAATTCAGTGTGAAATCTATGGCAATAAAATACCATGACGAAATCAAATTAAATAGACAATTTCTTCTGGACGCTGGCTTATCTAACGTCAGACACTACCCTATAACTGAGAATAACTTCAGGAAATTAATCAGCAATAAGAAAGAACGTGAGTATATAGAGCAGTTTAAAACTACTTTTATTCAATAAGTTATGGCTCAAAAAAAAACAAAAACTAAAAGTTTAAACACAAAAATCATTTCAGTTTTATGGAAGAGTTTTGCGGCCCTACTTTTAATTGCTATTCTTTTTCTGAGTAGCATTAAAATTGGTCTATTGGGGAAACTACCTGAAACAACAGAATTAGAAAATCCTAAAACCAAACTTGCATCTGAAATTTATGCTAATAATGGCACCATTCTAGGTAAGATTTTTTACCAAGAGAACAGGACTAATAGTAAATTTGAAGATATCCCAAATCATTTAAAAGAAGCTCTTGTAGCTACAGAAGATGAACGGTTTAAAAACCACAGCGGAATAGATGGTAGGGCCCTCATTAGAGCCATTTCTCGATTAGGAAAAGATGGAGGAGGAAGTACTATAACTCAACAACTAGCAAAGAATCTATTTCACAGAGAATCAATATCTAAAACCAATCGTATAATTCAAAAATTTAAAGAATGGATACTTGCTATTCAAATTGAGAAAAGGTACACTAAGGACGAAATTATTTTAATGTACTTCAATACTGTACCATATGGCAATAGTTATGGTATTAAATCGGCCGCAAAAACTTATTTTAATAAAAACACCCGAGATTTAAATATAGAGGAGGCTGCAGTTCTAGTCGGAATGCTCAAAGCCAATACCACATACAATCCCATTCGAAACCCAAACAACTCACTAAATAGAAGAAATGTTGTGTTGTCTCAAATGTTAAAAAATGACTATCTAAATAAGAATGAATACGACAGTTTAAAAGTTTTACCTCTTACAACTAATCATAACTTCATTGATCACAATACAGGTATGGCTACCTATTTTCGTTCGTACCTTTCTCAATGGCTGAAATCTTGGACTAGAAGTTATGCAAAAGAGACTGGAGTTAAATACAATATTTATGATGACGGACTAAAAATCTACACTACCATTGATCCTAAACTTCAAGCATTTGCTGAATCAGCTGTATCCAGCCATATGGCTAAGTTACAAGAACAATTCTGGGATGAGACAAAGAGAAGAAGAAGAGACCCATGGTACTCTGAAGATTCTCGAGGAAACCAAATATATGATCCCTCATATCCTGATCGGATGATTAAGAGGTCTCATCGTTATCGAAGTTTAATGAAAAAATATTCAGAGAAAGACTCCATTGATTACTACTTGAATCTCCCAATTCGAACAAAACTCTTCTCATGGAATGGCGAAATTGATACGATCATAAGCCCATTAGACTCTCTTAAATACACCAAACAGATTCTTCATACTGGGTTTATGAGTTTCGAGCCTCAAACGGGACATATCAAAGCCTGGGTTGGCGGGATTAATCACAAACATTTTCAATATGACCATGTCAATAAAAAATCTACTAGACAAGTAGGTTCTACTTTTAAGCCACTTGTATATGCTAGAGGATTAGATGATGATAAATTAAAACCTTGCGAAATTGAAAGTACTGGCCCGGTTATAGTAGAATACGGGAACGGGAAAGAATGGTCTCCCTCAAATTCGAGTGAAGTTCCAGAAACTGTTACATTTTATGAAGGTCTACAAAAATCTATAAACACAGTTACAGCACGTGTAATGAAAAGATTAGGGCCTAATAGTGCTGAGATTGTAAAACAAACAGCAAGTAAAATGGGAATTGATGATAGTAAATTTGAGCCTTATCCATCCATTTGTCTTGGGACCATGGACATCTCTGTATTTGAAATGGTTAGTGCTTATGGCACTTTTGTAAATCAAGGCACATGGGTTGAACCAATCTTCATAACTAAAATTGAAGATAAAAATGGTAATGTGCTAGCTGAGTTCACTCCAAAAAAAGATGAAGCTTTAAGGAAGCAAACAGCCTACACTTTATGTAAAATGCTTGAAAAAGTTACCATGCCAGGTGGAACAGCATCTCGTTTAAGAAGGAATTATAAACTTCCTGTTGGTGTTGCTATCGGGGGAAAAACAGGGACAACACAAAATAACTCTGATGGTTGGTTCATGGGAATAACTCCAGACTTAGTTAGTGGTTGTTGGGTAGGAGCAGAAGAGCGTAATGTCCATTTTAGTAATACAAGATATGGTCAAGGAGCAAATATGGCACTCCCCATCTTCGGACAATTCATGGAGCAGGTATTTTCAGATGAGACAATCCAATTAGGGCGAGGAGATTTCTTGACTCCTGCTGGATCAATATCCATAGAACTTGACTGTCAAGAATATGATAGTTTAGAAAACTCGTTAAGTAATCCCGATTTTAATGAAATCCAAGATGAGCTATTTTAAAATCACAAAAATCTTTACTATTTAGCAATTTTTAAAATATTTTCAGAAACGCTTTGATTACCAACGGTTACCTTGACAACGTATATGTTGTCCATTAATTCTGAAATATCTATTAAGGCTAAATGCTCAATATCAGTAGGCGTAATGAATGATAAAACACTTCGGCCTAACATATCAAATACTTCAATATTTGCGTTGCCTTCATTTAGTTCTGGAATCAATACGTTAACTTCACCAGATGTTGGATTAGGGAATATCTCAAAATCTACTGACATTTCTGTAGGTGCCTCTTGAACATCCATCTGACCAACAATAAAATTCATCCTAAACTCATTACCAAAATCAGAAGTAAGGGCATAAACTCCACCTGATTGTTTAAAGACTCTAAATGATCCGTTTGCTCGAGCTGTTTGTCCAGTCTGACGGTAAACCCACCAGTCTAGACCATCATTACCTTCATCGGAAAGAAGAAGCTCGTAGCAACCACTTGGAAGCGTCACATCTTCAATGAAATTTCTATTAGCTTCAAAATCAGATTTTTCCCATACTACCTCTCCTCTTTCATTGGTTATTGTTAGTTTGTTTTCTTGAGGATAACCATTGGTCCTAAGCATAAGCCTAAAGGGCTCCCACCTTGGGGCTAAATCAAATGTACTGATGTACTTATCGTTAGCTTTATTTTCATCACTATACCTCTGATTAGGAGTTACTAACTCGGCTATAAATTGATTTATTCCCATTGATACACCGTCCCAATAAGGTGATGGAAGATATACTGTATCCATTTCTTCAAAGGCTAAATTACCCCTCCATATTTCTGTTCTCATTTTACCATCTAATGCCCCATACCTAATTTTAGTGGAGGTTAATGGTGTATGTGCATTGTTTCTAATGACAACAATGGCTTGACCACATGAAGGATTATAATTGATATGTTCACTATGAGTTGATGGTGCGATAATGGTATTTATCTCAGCATCAAATGCATAATTATCTGAACCATAGAAAAAAACTGTACTTGATATATTATGACTACTATTACCACCATCTACTTGATTGGTATATGATTCAATATTCATATCTAATTCTATCGAATCGCTATTTAAGAATGGTGTCAGTTCCCAACGTTGTTCGTGTACTTTATCACCTGGACACCAATTTGCTCTTGGATATAGATAAGTGCCTCCTTGAGGTCTTACGGGTACTATTCCACAATCTTCTCTCCACATTCGATGCATGAATTTTTGCTCCCCATTCACTTTGAAGTAATATTCTTTATCGCAAAACTCCCCACAATTACTGCCAGAATTATTACCATGACCTGTAACTAAAACTTTTGCTTGTGACGATTTTGTACCATTAGGTATTCCTAATTTTCGGGCTGGAATTATATCTCGCTCAAATTGCTCTGAATTATTATATCTGCCTCCCCTGGTATATAAATTTTTAATTCCAATAACTGGACGTTGAGGCAATCCCTCTATAAATTCAAAACGAATATCTGCACTGAATCCAGCTGACCATCCATTGTACTTGGCCCTTATGATTACACTATCCTGTAAAAGACTTGCATAATCAGTCACATCATATCTAAATGTGTGCGACCAACTACTATCAAATCCCTGGTTTCCATATTGTTGATTACGAAAATTCATATAAGTTCCGTATGGTGTAATAAATCTACCCAACTCATAAGGCTCCAAAACGTCAAATACTCGCCATGTAGTATCAACAACTAAAGGAGATAATGACACTGTATCTAATTTACTGACAGAACTATCTATCTTCCCTGTATTATTCATAATTTGAGCCAAAACATCATAATCCCAATCACTACAACCTCCTTCAGCACAACCTAAAGTAAAGTACATATATATCCTTCTGTATTGAATACCCTCTGTCGGGAAAAACACTTTATTATCATAGTTTGTATGCCAAACCATTTGTGTATTTTTATGTGCGGTGACTTGAAGCGTATCCTCTGCAAAAGAGGATAAAGTTGAAATGATAAGAAATGAAAAAATATATAAAAAGTTGTACTTCATATGACTTAAAATTGAATCACAAATATACAAAGGTTTGATGTATGAAAAACTCCTATTTGAAAGGATGAATGATAAACAAAAAGTGCCTCAGAGAAAAAATAAATCTCCAGCTAGTCTATTATTTTTTAGACTCTTTCTTAAAAAAGACAATCCCAATGATGCCCAATAGTACAAAACTAAATGATATCATTTCAGCTTGAGTAAAATCTAGACCGAGGAGATGATAGTCTGGGTTAACTCTTATTTTTTCTATTAAAAATCGTTCAATACCTGCAAAAATTAGGTAAATACAGAAAAGAACACCAGGAACAAATTTTCTACGAATGGCCCATAAAATTAAAAATAATGAAAATGCCATCACTACTTCATAAAGCGGGGTAGGCCACACAGGATTTTCCAATACCATACCATGAACATTTCCTTCGTATCTATACGCCCAGGCCCAGTCTGGAAGCCAGTTCAACCAAGATGGTTTTGTAGCTAAATTCTCAATACCCCAATCACCATCTCCACTCATATGGCACCCCATTCGACCTACTCCATATGCTAACATCATGGCAGGACCACCCATGTCCAACATTCTTCGCCAAGGCACCCCATTTTTACCAGCATACCACAGCACTCCAATAGCTCCTCCAATTAGACCACCAAAAAAAGTTAACCCACTAAATGGATCTCTTAAAAGTACCATTGGATCAGCAAATAGTTCCTTAAAATGTTCCAGATGATGGAATAACTTGGCACCTGCAAATCCTGACAATGCAGCAATGAATGTCAAATTACCAATTATCATATGAGGATGAAAAGTCATAGTTTGGTCAGGGTCTATTTCACCTTCTTTCACATATTGGTAATATCTATACCCTACAAAAACTACAAGTAACATTAACCCCGAAAACCAAGAACCTTCTCCAGATATCAAAAATGCCTGAGGATTATCAGAAAGTGCACTAAAATTTAATGCAAGAAAAACTAACTTAAATCCAATTACAAAGCCTAAAAATCCGTTAGTAATTAATTCGCGAATAATGTTAGGTTGAGATACTTTTTTTTGAATCGACTTAAGAACGCCCTCCGCTTCCAATCTTTTAAATTCTAAGGTAATTACCCAACTGGCTGCCAAGAAAGCAAGAGCTACAAAAAAACCAAACATCATCACAATCTTAAATGCAGGTATAGAAATACCAAAAACATCTAGGACTGCATGGTACAAAGTAGGATACATAACTAATTTTAACGCGAATTTAACACCCTAAAATTCATAATCACTTATTATTCTACTAAATACAATTCCCCCCCAGAGTCTCTATCTATCAACTTCAAACCATTCGTTATCTTTGATATTTTGGGATTTGAGAGAGAATAAGTAGTCGGGAGATAGACATAATCTATGTGATTTTTAATCATTTTAGACTTCCAATCAAAGTCAGATAAAAAGCTATCTGACTGAACTTTAGCTAGGTTTTCATAAAAGTCAGTATGATGATACTCCCAAACTTTATCATTTACCCTTGACAAATACCCACTCGGCATTTTAAAACCATAAATTATTTGTAATAGAACTTGATCAACATCAAATTCACCATGCATCCTATAACCATCTCGAATACCATAAGGTAACATGAGCACATTTTTACCTTTAGTCTGACTTAAAAAATCTGAGACTTGGTCTGTCTTAAAACTCTTCATTGGTTTTTGTGCATGATCAACGTAATAACTCAACATAAAGAGTAAAATCAAAAACACAGATTTTATTCTTAACTTACCATTTGTAAATAGATAAAACACTCTGAAGATAAACAAGCTTAATAACAAAATCAACATCAAAATGAAACGATCAGGAGCTCTAACATTATTTATAAAAGGAATAAAGTGAACAATACCCGTAAAGTTGTAAAATAAGTCCTTTCCATTTACTCTAATGATTGGGAAGGATATTAAAAAAAACAATATCCCTGCAAATAGTAAAAAACGACCTAAGTAATCATTTTTGAACCTCTTAAAAAATAAAAATACTGCAAAAATCAATGCAACTAGTATACTGAATCCAATAAATACTTTATTGTCATTTAGATTATTTAATATTCCTGTTAAAGACCATTCGTTGTAAAATAAACTATCATTTGAGGGTGTAAATAATAACCTAATATCTGATGCACCCCATAATGCTCCCTTTTCTTCAACACCCAAAATACGAAGTAATCTTATGACAAAGTGCCCTACCAAAATAATTCCCAAAATGATTAAATTCTTTTTATTATTCCACTTTTTGAACCAATCATGCAATAGAAAAAACCAACATAGATAAATCACTAAAAATGACAACCCATAAAAGACCATATAGTAGTCCATGAAGAAAGCCACAGAAATTAGCAGGATTAAAACCAATAGGTTTGTTCTATTTTTATTAAGTATGAAATTCTGGGGAGTAAAGATATTTATGACCAATATCATAATATACGGAACAACACCAATCAGAACCAAATTGTAATGCACACCACTCTTAGCCAGGATATATGTATTAAACACAGAAATGTAAGCTACCAAAATAGCAAATAGCGGCTTTACAACCATCTTTTTAGAAAGGATATAAAAACCCAAAAAAGCAGCTATTAATTGTATTGCAATACCTAAATTAATTGCCAATTCTATGTCCCTAACCATATAATTAACCATCCCAAACCAAATCGTATGAGCATGCATCCATAGACTAGACCCCATTGGATAGAAAAAAGAATCTGTATAAAAGGGTGACAGTCCTTTATCTAATTGACTGGTAAAATGCCAGGTATTCCAAGCATAAATTTTAGCATCATCAGCATCTGAAAAGAAAAAAATATGACTAGAAAATCGCGATATAACATGATAAAAATGGGTTAAATAACTAAAAACGCCAATCAATATCACCAAACAATACTCTAATAAATGGCTCTTATACTTCGATATAAAACTCATTAATTAGTAACTATGCGAAACACTTTGGGACCTAGCTGAAGCCAATCCACTAACAGCTATCTCTTTAAAAATTAACTGCTCAATTTTATTTACTTTACTGGAATCATATGGAGCCTCAAAACGAATATAATTTTCAGAGAAACCCTGCATTAAATCCCCGCCATGATTTTCCTCTTCCCACAGGACACTCATTGTTTTACTAATTTGCGATTCGTAGAAATATCTTTTCTTCTTTGCACTCAAAATTCTCAATCGTTGTGCACGATCAGTTTTTTCTGATTTACTGACTTTATAAGGTAATTTTTTTGCTGTTGTATTATTCCTTTCAGAGTATGGAAAAACGTGCAAGTAACTCACATCTAATGAATTTATAAAATCATACGTACTTAAAAAATGTTCTTCTGATTCTCCGGGAAATCCTACAATAACATCTACCCCAACGCAACAATTTGGCATTTTAGATTTTATTCTTGAAATCCGTTCTTCGTATAAACTACTCAAATACTTTCTTCTCATTTTAGTCAATATTTCATCGTTACCACTCTGCAATGGAATGTGAAAATGAGGGACAATTTTATTACTCTGAGCTACAAAATCTATAATTTCGTCACTCAATAAATTAGGTTCAATGCTGCTTATTCGAAATCGATCTATTCCCTCAACTTTGTCTAACTCTACCAATAAGTCATAGAATGTTTCATTATAATCCTGAATCGCACCAAAATCTCCAATATTTACTCCTGTTAAAACAATCTCTTTGATGTTTTTTGAGGCGACCTCTTTTGCCTTTGCAACCGTTTCTTGAATGGATACATTCCTACTTTTTCCCCTTGCCAGAGGTATAGTACAAAATGAACAGAAGTAATCACATCCATCTTGAACTTTCAAAAAACTTCTGGTTCTATCTCCCATGCTGTATGCTGGAACAAAATCCTGAGTTTCTTTGATATTCTTGTTATGAACAATAGCCTTAGTCTCCTTCTGCAAAGAATGAAGATGTTCAATCATATTGAACTTTTCTGCAGCACCTAGCACCATATCTACACCTGGAATATTTGAAATCTCCTTGGGCTTTAATTGAGCATAACAACCAATTACCACCACATACGCATTTGGATTTTGCTTAAGAACTCCTTTT
>TARA_Y100000385_G_scaffold39050_1_pt1 | contig 11020 bp, 19 predicted proteins | sample TARA_Y100000385 | Tara Oceans TARA_Y100000385 (sample SAMEA2620980) | marine metagenome | biome: marine biome (ENVO:00000447); feature: surface water layer (ENVO:00002042); material: "saline water (ENVO:00002010), including plankton (ENVO:xxxxxxxx)" | depth 5 m
GAGTGGATTTCGTTTGTCATCCATTACAGCATTCCAACCATTAACTACAAATGTTCTCACTGGATAAACTCCTTTTTCGTATGTTACTTTCAGCGGATAGTGAGCATCCACTATGTCTTTAAATTCTATAGCATCGTACTGATCAATAAAATATCGAACTACAGTATGATCTCTAAAGTATCCTTTAACGCGGTACACTTAACCACCACCTAACCAGTTACCAACTACTTCTATAGGACACTTGTCCTGATATTTACACATTTGATATAACTGACTAGAAGTCTCTATGGCGGTACAACCACTCATAGAGACTACTACCATGATACCAAATAAAATTCGCATTACGCTACCTCAGCGTATTCAATTGCTGACGATAGTGCTTTTGTTTTGCGGACTTGATTTCCACCGAACCATGATGAATACAACCGGTTATCTGAATTACGACCCTGTACGTGATCTGTAATAAAGGTAACTGAGTTGAATGCTTGCCACCATGAACCTTCACCGTATTGAGCACCCGGCTGAGTCTCTAATGCATCATATGCAAGTTTTGCATTACGTGATAGAGTATCAACAGAGAGTCCTTTCCCTTGTACACGTTTGTCTGCAGTACGAGGGAATACGGTATTAAGGTATTCAATATAAGAGTCATTAGTGAATCGCTTACCAGCAAGGAACTGAGCTACATCGCTATATGTATTCATTTTCTTTGCAGCAATACCTAGTGCACTCTTAACACTTGATGCATCAAACTCTACACGATGGCCAACTCTTACTGAGTTATCAGTCTTTGACTCAAGCGAGTAAGATAGAGTGTTGTTGCATACCACACGGATAGGAGTAAAGCGAATGTCAATTGACTTGCCATACTGGTGTGGATTAGAGAAAAGAAGGTATGAATCGATACGATCACCACCGAGGATCTCAAATGAATCCTTGACTTTAGCCAATGCCCATACCATCTGTCCACCTTTGAGTGAACCAGCTGTATGCATCTCCATATCGCCTGACATTACAAACTCAGAGAAGAAGTCAAAAGCTTTTTCATTCTGAACTGGATTCCAGTTTTCACCGACATTAGTCAGGATCTTACCGTCTGTTTCACGGACCAAAGACTTTTGACCTGTTGGCATACGCTTACCATCAAACTCAATGTATGATTCGACTTCACGGACTGACCAATTGAGTTCAGCTTTGTCCATCATTTGAACTGGTGTTAAGTCATTGCTGACTGGTACACCTAAACCATGCCAAGGAACCTGCCCCGCATACGCCATTGTTTCTACTTGATGTGCCATTATATATCTCCTTAAGCAGCTTTTACAAGTGATGCAGTAACATTCCATATGCCATCTGCTTCAGTTTTTACACGAATATTCTTTTTAAGAACTTTAATAACCTTACCTGACATGGCACCTTTACGACCGGTCCATGAAACATTTTGTCCAACTTTAAAAGACCTAGCAGCTCGAGCTACTTTGATATTGCGAGCATCATTGAACATACTAGCAATTTCACTCATCTGTTCGTCTGATGCTTCTACAAACAGGGCTTGAATCTTTGACATTTGAGACTTATTTAACATTATATATTCCTCTCATTTCCATTTTATAGATCTATTATACCACAGTTTTGACTTAATGTAAAGGATAAAATGCATCTAAAGTGCATTTATTTTTCGATAACTTTTGACTGCACCTGGAATCATAGAAGGATACTTACCTAGAAATGTTCCAGCCTCGAGGTCATGCTTTGTGATATACAACTTATGACGGTGATCAACACTATCCCAGTTTTCCAATAGCCACTTACCTAGCTCATCAAACTCAGCATCAGAAATTAAAGGGGCATCCTCTTTATAATAAGCATATGAACACATGAGATATTTAGCTATTGGGTTCTTCACAGAGTAGCTCCTCTACTGATTTAATATGTTTGCACTTTCTGAAAGCAATGCAGGTACAATCAAAACCTGAATCGTACATGCCAACAAGGTAGTTGTTACCTTTACTTCCAGTGACAGGCCATTGGACACCGACTAAGTGGTGGCCTTTGGTGTTTATGACTTCTGATTCGTGTGCCATTAGACGAACATCAGGATTGGAAGTGAAGCCATGGCAAACATAAAGATGATACCTAAAATAATCTGTCCCATAATAATCTCCTAGAATCTGATTGCAGCTAATGAACAAGCAGTCTCACTTGCTTCTATGCCGAGCTCTTTAGCCAGCATATATTGTAGAGACTCTGAAGAAGTACCTTCAGGCTTTGACATACAAAAGTCAATGATTTCTCTCCAAATATCATTGTGATCTGGATTCTGAAACTCAAACTTAATCATTATAAAACTCCTCTTTGTTTATTTTATAGATATATTATACCATAGTTTTTCAGTAAAGTAAAGGAAAAAATGCATTTAAAATGAAAAAAATTTTAGTTTCATCACCTAGGTGTGGTTCGTCTGTAGGACAGCAATATTATGAAGAAGGTGGTGTTAAATGTTCTGAATTATTTGGATGGCATGAGTTTTTTCTTAATGCTCCTCATGGCATACAAAAATCATTAGAGTGGAAAGTTGACTTTATTGAAACGTTAAACTGTGACTTTTATTACAAACTACACGGTTTTCATTTGTTTTATAAATATAAAAATGGTGTGTTATATGATTGGTTTAAAGAATTTTATAAAGGTACTGAAATAATAGTACTAAAACGAAAAGATTTATGGCGATCATATCTTAGTCTATTGGTACATCATCAAGCAGGTAGAAAGTTTTGGCATAAATATAAAAGTGAGGATGAAGAATCTTTTATTATCCATTGTCGCAATATTAATTTTATTGAATTGCCAAATGTTAAAGAGTCTTTTATTCATCAACAAAAATGCTTAAATAAGATAAAAGGTACTACAATATATCTTGAAGACCAAATATGGAATAAAGGTTTAAAATGGGAATTAGATTATGAACAACTCTTCGAACCAAGAGAACTTCAAAATATACGAAGAAACTTTTGCAAGTTTCAAGCAGAACTTTATTGATCATCTTGGAATTATAGGTGAAGGGAAAAAACTTTTACATGTTTTGTCTGATAAGAATCAAGATGTGGAGTTTTTCTTAAACTGTCATAATCTGATTGCCCATGAATGGCGAAGTCGGATTTATGAACTGTCGCGTTATTATCTTGATGATATGTCAAAGTGGTGTATCTATTATGACGGAAGTCTGTTACATAACGCTGTATTAGATAATAAAGGCAATGTATGTTTAAGTGGACCTGAAAATTTCAAGCTAGGTAATACAAAACGGCACGCTCATAAATTATTTGATGTTGATACTGACTATTTTCTTTACTATAAGATTTTTGGTAAATACTTATATTTAGAGAAACAAGGATTAAATAATCAGATATGGACCAAAGAACGTAAAGAAATGATAATAGAACTTAAAAGGACAAAACTTGAACTTGATCAATATAAAAAGAAACTTCTTTGATAGCCGGCATCCATTAGTTTGGATTAAAGATTTTGGTGACCCACAGCCTCAAGATTATAATGGTTCTCTAATTATCGAAGTAACAACTGAAGAACCTACCAGATTCGAAACACTATCTGCAAACCAAGATTTACCTTGGCATCATGATCGTGGATACTTACCGAATGTACATGATTGGGTTGGAATCTATTGTATCAGTGCCGAAAATGCTGGTGCAATCCAGTTTTGTGATATGAAACGTGCATATGAGGATGCTCCAGAAGATCTTAAGATTCAAGAGTTGTGTAAGCACAGTGTTAAAAAATTCTTTGACCAATATCCTAACCATCCATGTAAATTCGAAAGTGCGGCAATAGAAAGACTTTATAAACGTTCTCATTGTTATCAACAGTTAATCGTTGATGATGAGTATTTTTATTTTAGTGAAGCATACACTGACTGTAGTAACAGAGAAAGGCTTAGGGAACATTGTTACCAAGATAAATATATTACAACACATGAGTATAGAACAGGTGATTTAATTATCTACGATAATAAAAGGTTATGCCATAGACGTGATGGTACAGACACTGGTAAAAAACAACTATTAAGGTTTGCACTCAATAATGTTAAAACAAACTAATATTGATTTTGACTATAGTTTATTTCTAGAAGAATACGAAAAAATTCGTGAACATGAAGTGGATTATGGAAGGCAAGGTAAGTCTGTAGATTTTTGGAGAGTTATCCGAAATAATAATTTGAATTCAGATCTTGCTTATAGTTATGCTGATTTTGTAAAACATAAATATGGTATTATTGGTAAGACTAATGTATCATTTTATAGATTAACTGCGAACTCAACATTACCGTGGCATATTGACACTGATACAAAATGTGCTATTAATTTTATTCTTAATGGTGATGCGTCTCCTGTTTCGTATCGAAGCGGAGACTATACTTACAAACAAGCACTGATTCAAACTAATATAGAACATAGTGTAACCAATGGAAACAAAGATAGAATCTTATATAAGATATCAATCTTTGATATGGATTTTAAAGATGTTGCTTCACTGCTCCCATAATATGGACGAACAGATTATATTAAATGCCACGAGTGGTTGTCACTGGCATTCAATAGATCAAACGTTTACTACAGAAAATTGTGTTGAGGTAGATAAACTTCCAAATAAAATTGGCAGATGGAAAGTTGGTGAGTGGTACTACGAACTTAATGAAAAGCAAAACTGGATGCGTTGGCAACACGAGGGTGAGAGATTCAAATACACTTGGTCACGCAGGAAGAATCGTGAGCATGAATTCAATGAATCTGAAAAACTTATCGAGAATGAAGTACATAAATTCATGAAGAGTATTAATATTCATGATTGGGGTTGGCGATTCTTAAAAGTAATGCCTGACGATAAGATGATTTGGCATATTGATAGTCCACACCATGCGCCTTGCTCGATTAACATTGCTTTAAAAGATCCTTCTCCTATTGTTTTTGATGATGGCGAGTTTTCATATAAGTGTGCTTTGATTGGCGTATCAGATACATGGCATACAGTAAAAAGTGGAATTGAAGAAAGACTTACTTTTAAGATTATACCAAAAGCACCTTTCGAAGAAGTCAAGCAGAAATTAAAGAATTATCTCCTGTAAAACATATCCACTGAGACATATCGTTAATCACATAATATTGTTTGTCTGCAACTTTCCAGTCATATCCATTACGATTCATGCCGTTACAAATATTCTTAATGATCATAGGTTTTTTATCTTCACGTGAAAAAAAGAAATTTGTGATTCCAAGTTTCTTACCAAACTCCACTTGTTGATTAATCATCGTGTATATTTCAGGACGGAGTCCGTCACTGTATTTGTAGGTCTTAACAGAAAGTCCCTTGTCTAAATTAGCAGGAAAAAACATGCGTGTTAGGACTCTACCCATACCATTAAAACAATCCCTCTCTTGAAGTAAACTAAATCCGCAAGGTTTTGGGTCGTATATAATACTTGCTGCAATATAATCTTGCTTGAATCCAACATAGTTTTCTTTTAATCTATTGGTTGGGTATTTTGTTGCCCAGTCAAAAAGATATTCTAAATCAGAATGCCAACCATTCGAGGGTTGATCTTTGTAAAATGTTTTCACAAAACTTGTCATGGTTCATACCTTTTATTCCAATTTGAAACATAACTCGATGACCTTTACCTCTATTGTCATATTTATGTTCAGCACCCATAACATTGACAACTGCAGATTCATATTTGTGATCGCCATCACGAAATGTAGTGTATGATTCACCAGTCAAGAATACGTTTACTCTTGAAGCATTTTCACAATATTCTGCTGGTCGTTTGTCTGTATGCCACTCAACAAAATCATCAGACCCATAACTGATATAATGGCAAATGAACTCTTCGCCATGATGTTTTTTTACAAACTCTTTTGCAATTTTATGGGCGATACCATTTTTTACTTTAACGACTGTTGTTTTAGAATAGTTTGCATCTGCTTCTTCTACTTCGCGATCCTCATAATTTTCACCAGCAAGATATCTGTACGCCATACCTTTCTCAATTCTTTTATTATAGTCTTCTAATAATTCTTCAGTTTGAAAATCATAGTTAAATTTATATACGTTTGGATACTGCATTCTTTACCTCATCATAGTTTAAGTCATGTGTTGTCATACATAGTAATATTCGTTTTCCTTTGCCCCTATTATCATACATATGCTCATATCGATATGAGTTTACTACTGCTAATTTTGCAGGACATGAAACGGTAAACTCATTACATTCACGAAATACAATTGGACTTTCTTTCCAATTATCAGTTACAACTATATTTATTCTTCCAAGATCTGCTTCGGGTGGGTTATCGATATGCCACCCTAAAAAACAATTTTCATCGTATTCTAGCAACAAAATGTCATTATCTTTAGAACCTATTGCATCAAATAAACGTTTACATTGAGCAACAATTCTTTTTGTTTCAGGAAGATCTTTTACTGCTGGTGTTTTATACAAAGAAAGCTTATAAGTCTGTAATGTTATTTCATCACCTTCCTCTGCTTTCTTGTAATTATTACCCGATCCTGTGCGCTGATGTAAGACTTGTTTCGTAGATAATTTTTTAGCATCTTTTAACAATTGATTATAATCAAAATCAAAGTCAAATGAATAAGAATATTTCTCTACCATAAATTTGTTTCTGATATTGTTTTATCAAATATTTTATGAGCAATTTTTGACAAGTTTAGTTGCGGTTGAAGAAGTGCATTGTAGTTTATACTCTTAAAAAACTTCATGCTCTCTGGATCTACGAGAATAATTCTACCATCGTTACTGTAAACAAAGTTTGTTAGATTCAAGTCCTCATGATAAAAGACTCTGTTAGTCTCGTCAAGTTCTAAAGTGTAGTCTAACATATCCGAACACAGTTGAAAGATACAAGAGGACATCTCCGCTAATCGTCTATTCGATGTTCCCTTCTGATATAAAAACTCAATACCAGTAATTCCTTCAATATACTCCATATGAATTTTGTTTTCTTCTACTTCATATATCTCCACAGGGGTGGGGTTAATCATTCTAAATGTTTTATAATGATATAACCACTCAGGATTCATTATGTGTTTTGGAAAATTTCTATTGAATGTTTTAGTCAATACAGCACCATTCACTTCTAAATCACAATAATCACCTAACCATCGATTCTTCATTTAACAATATCCGTTTACATAATCTGCTGTATACATTTCTTTAACTGATGCTATTTGTGAATCTGTTAATACAGGTCTAGGATATTCAGATTTACCTTTATGTAAAACACCTAAATCTTTATCAGTTATATTTTTTATCAATGTTGAAATAGTATCGGCAGTAATAATATGATTGAATTGACTAGGCAATCCATAAAAGCATGTTTGTGGCCAAAAATGAATATCATCTGGAATTTCTTCAATACACTGATCTACTGATACATTCTCATTGTATTTACCATTATACCAAGAAATTGCTGAAATAAATCTTTCAACTGGATCTCTTTTTATAGCAATCTTTAATGCGTTATCACGATGTTCTAAATATGGAATAATACTTTTATTTCCTAATTTTAATACATCATACGAATCATCTCTAATATCGTTAACCGTTGCTGTACCACCATTATAAATGTAACTAGCATATCTAATAGTATTTGTAGCACACTTTGGTGCAAGAAGAAAATCTAAATTTTCAATTTGAATTGATTTTGATGGACGACAATTTGTTAGTCGACCATCGAATAGTTTTGTAAGCTCATATACGTTTAAAGGCATGTTTGTAATCCAATGCTGTTCTGTAAAGAAGTCTTTCTCCTTTGACTTCATTACGTTTGTGTAAACTATGATATTGATCCATAAAAATTAAATCACCTGGTTTCCAATAATGATGAGCAATATATTTTTCTTGAAATACATGTTCCATGAGATATTTATTCAAAGTATCCCATGCAGTTTTATTATTATATACTTCACGTATGTAATGAAATGTATAATAAAGCCCGGCTTGATTATCATATGGGTGTTGATATACTAAATGCCTTTTGATTCCGTCACTATAAATGCCTCTATTCTCAAACATCTCAAGTTCCTTATCATCATCTTCTAAATCATAGAATGTACCATTTTCAAAACCATACAGACATTCAATATAGTCTAACTCATCTTTCATTGTAGTTGGTAAATCTTGATATGCTTGACGCATATCACAAAAACTTGTTACACTATCGATTCCTTCTTCGACACAGTATAAAGCAATACAACATTCTTTTCCTTGGTCCCTAGCATTACCATTACTATGCCAATCTAATTCTTTATCAGCAAACACACCAGTCTTTTCACCATTTACTCTTTTATTTGTGACTCGAAATAGTTCAGGATATTCATCATCACAAAAGAATTCTTTTTTGCGCGGGGCATATGTACGACCTATACCTTTGTATATATCTACAAGTTGTTCTTTAGATAGATTTTGATCTCTAAATAATACAACATTATCTTTCGGAATGTTGATTGCCCACTCTGTAATCTCTTGTTTAGATTTATCTTTTAGATTAAAATTGTATCGCTTTATTTCCATTTTGTATCTTCATTTTTTGAGTAATATTCAAAGAAAGGTTCTATCGTATATTTATCTGTTAATATTCCACGTCGCTTACTACCTGAATCTGGTATGCCATCATCATCCAAAGTCCAATCTGTTATTTTACAAAGCAAACCATTGTTTAGTTTAGTTATACATGAGTTTGTTTCTTCATATCCATCTACACAATAGTTTACTTCAAAGCTTCCAAATATTTCATATAATATATCTATCATTTCGCCAATAGAGTAAGTATGTGTTTTTAAATAGTTGCCAACTTCTCCAACGCTTTTTACTCTAAGCATGATAGGATATTTAGCCATGTTATATTTATGAGCTAAAAATAATATGTAGTCGGCTAAAGGTTTAATTACGTGAATATTTTCTGGTGCAATAATTATATTGACGTGAGGTATAATTCTATTCTTAAAACAATTTTCAAGTGCTATCATTTTTTGCTTAGCATATTTACCATTATCAAATAATCTATACATTTCGTCATCAAGGCCGCCATTCATACTAAGGCCAAGCATATTAATACCACCTTGCTTTAAACTTTTTGCAAATGATTCTTTTCTTAATTTCAAACCATTAGTAAGTAAAGATGGTCTATGGCCATTCTTACGAGCTATTTGTACTAGCTCTATGAGTTTAGGATTCATTGTAGGTTCAGCACCGATAAATCTAATGTCACATCTATTTGGCAATAATGATATAGCTTTTTCATACTTTGCTATATTTACATCTTTGTACTTTTTATTATTAAGCATATCGCCTAAATAACAATTAGCACATGCCATTTGGCACTTGTAAGTCGTCTGTATAGAAATTGTCTTAAATGTATTTTCTTCAGGCTTCATATTACAAGACCAGCTTTTACCATATCAGTAGGATGCATTTTATTACAATATTGATTTGTAGTCCATTCCTCGCCATTAAACTCTAGCCACGGAGAAAAACCTAAAACAATAGCAGTTCTGTTTTTTATATTTTTATGATAATTAAAATTCCACCTATGAATTTTGTACGTATTAAAATGATAACCATACCCCGGTTCAAAATCTAAGCGAGTGCCGGTGTCTTTAAACTCTAGCCAATAATCTTTATCATATACTATAGGGATAAGAATACGTGAAATAATTTCATTACGTTCATCAGTATGCCAAATGAATTCTTTTAGATCTTCAGTAATTTTTTCACCAAACTCTTTTGCTCTTATTTCAGCAATTCTCCCTTGGAATGTTTGAACTTTTAATTTGTCAAATACAGTTTTAATAGATCTAAATGATGAAACTTCTGTTTTTTTTCTTAAACCTAAACAGTCACTATAAGTATTTAGTCCACTAATATCACTGCCTTTGCCGTATTTTTTATAATCATAATTTTCTAATGAAGACTTCCATAGAGATGCATTTCCAAAATTATCTTCAATAGAACGTGGTTGGCCAAAGCCATGTGCATGCTTTGGTATATTAAATCTATATGTTGGATTGTAATTTAATCCTAAGCCACCATATAGCTCACTACGAGACCAATCTGATTTTGCTCTGTGAACCATACCATACCAGCCAAACTTTTCAAAAGCAAGTGGTACATCTTTTTTCAATTCATCCCATGGCAAATCTAAAGGAATTTTTATATATTCCTCATTAGCTTTTACCGGCACTTCTTTAATGCGGAAATGCTTTCTTAACTGAGATTCTCGAGAATAATTTGTATCGAATTCATTATCATTATACATTTTATAATGGTGCTTTTGTCGCTTTACCTTGTACATCAAAGTCTACACCTTCACCAACGCCAATTACACATGCTGATGTTGGCGAAAAGAATTCTACAAATAACCAACGACCAGTGTCCGGACTATAAAAGAATCCGTATGGCAACGCGTAAATTTCATCTTCAACTCGAGCATTACCTGTTGAAGAAAATAGCGGCAATAATCCACCGGATTCGATTCGGTCAAACACCGCTTCAGGTGATGCACATTGCACAGGCTTTTCAACCCACACCGGTACTTCTTTGGCTGGTGGTGTATAGTCATTTGGTCCAGCAAATGCTGCATTTAATCCTACTAGTAAACCAATAGTAAGTACAAATCCAACTAATAGTTGTGCACCAAATTTATCTATCTTTCTAAAATTCTTTTCAGTTTCATAATCTTTCATGATTATCTCCAAGGGTCATGCAGCTTTTCTACCTAGCTCCATCTGTAAAGGATTCATTGGACTTACACCCAACATGTTCCCCCATGCTTCGTAGTAATGTCTCATTCCAACTTCATCATGAATTGTAGAATTTTCATGACGTCCGTGTAAAATGTTTCTCGATTCGGTACCTTCTCTCATGGTCGTACCTTGACCAGCAACACCAATCAAATCTTCATGTAGGTTACGACCGAATGGTCCC
>TARA_Y100000385_G_scaffold5470_1_pt1 | contig 11015 bp, 9 predicted proteins | sample TARA_Y100000385 | Tara Oceans TARA_Y100000385 (sample SAMEA2620980) | marine metagenome | biome: marine biome (ENVO:00000447); feature: surface water layer (ENVO:00002042); material: "saline water (ENVO:00002010), including plankton (ENVO:xxxxxxxx)" | depth 5 m
TAGATCTACATTAGACCAATCACCATTACGTCCTAAAGCATCTCCACAATAAAAAGATTTATCTAATTTCCATTTTTTTTTTATATTGTCTATAAATAATTTTGGATTTGGTTTATAATATTTTTTATCAAAAGCTATATTTACCATTATAGGTATATCCAATAATGATAATACATTTATTATTTGATATTTTTTCCATTTTTTACTTTGATTTGTAAATATTATAATTGCATATTTATTATTATACAATTTTTTTATTATTTCTGATACATTATCACGCAACCATACCCAATCATCAATATCTTTTGATACAACATTATTTTTACCTTTTGGTTTTATAATTGTTCCATCATAATCAAAACATGCTAATTTTTGCCTAAATCTAAATTTACCAATTATAAAACTTTCCATTTATTATAATTAAATATTGGAACTAATGATTTTTATATTTAAATAATATCATTTTTTACATTTGCAAAATTAATGGATTTTCTATTAAAAGATCATCAATTAATTTTTTTATGTTTTTATTTGGAATTAAAATTTTTTTATTTAATATTTCACGAGTTAATGGACTAGTTGGGATTTCATTATTTTTAAATAAATTCTCTAAACTACTTAATTCATATGTATTTCCATCACTTGCCATTACTGGATTTTTCATTATAAATAAAGTTATAGGACATTTATATTCTACTGGTATTTCTTTTTTTATTTTTTTTATTGGATTCTCTTCTACTGTAAATTCTTTTTCATATCTTTTACACGTTAATTGTTTTCCTTTTTTCCACATTGTTTTATAAATATTTCCATTTCCATCTGTCATTGTTATATTTCCATCTTTTAAATCATTATTCCATTCACCTTCATATTTTATATTTGTTTTTAAACAAATATATGTACCAAAACCATCTTTCACATAATTTTTTATATTCCCTTCATATGTATCACCATTTCTATATTTACATTTAACATATCCTCCTAAAATATCATCTTCAAAAATACCTTCATAAATTATTGTAATACGATTCGTTTTTTTTGCAAAAATTGTATATTTTCCATTTCCATTCTTTTTATCATTCTTAAAATTTCCTTCATATAAAGAATTTTCTGTATATAAATTACCATAACCTTCTTTTTTATTATTTACAAATTTACCAATGTAATATTTGTTTTTTGTATAATATAATGTTCCTTTTCCATTATATTTATCATCTAACCATTCACCATTATATTTTGATCTAAATTTATCAAATGTTATATCATATAATTTACCTTGACCACACCTTTTATTTTCTTTATAATTTCCTACATATATCGTATTTCCATTTTCATCATTTAACTTTCCCATTCCATCATATAAATTATTTTTAAAATTTCCATCATATTTTACTTTTCCATTTATATAATACAATTTTCCTAATCCTGTAAATTGATTATTTATCATATTACCATAAAAATACAATTTATTATTAAAATAAATTGTAACATTACCTAAAGTTGTTAAACCCTTAAATTTACCTACATATTTTATTTTAGCTTTATTATCATTTTGAGTAAAATATTTTATTCCTTCTCCATTTGGTTCACCATTTATCCATAAACCACAATATTTACTAAATTTAAATATACCTGTTCCATAACCATTCGGTTTATTATTATCATCTAATTCTCCACAATAAATTACATCATCCATTGAATCATATTTAATAGTTATTTTCCCAATATTAATTTTAGATTTATCAATTAAATCACAAATACTCATATTATTATATAATTTTATAAATTTAATCATTTTTTATATATGAAATGTATAGTCTGATATATATTTATTATATTTTCCTTCTATTAAATAAATTATTTCATTATGTAATATTTTTTAGTCCAAACTTCATATGATTTCATATTACCATAATTTATATTATATAAAATATTTTGATATCTTTTAATAATATATCACTATTAACATAATTTATACAATAATTACAAATATTATAAAATACAATAATTACATTTAAGCAACTAACTACAATTTGATTGCTCTGATAAATCTTTCTGTTCTTCATCTTTCTTTTTAATGTTTTTTAACTTCAATATAATCTTTATAAATAATTCTTAAAGAAGTAGCATTACTGTCTGTAATAATAATATAATCAAACTTATAAAATTTAACATTTTGTGTTATATTAAATAATTTTGTTTTATTTATCTTTTCTGTTGTGTAATTTAAATTTTATTTATAATAATAAAAATGAAAAAATAATACCTAAAACTATTTTAAATATAAGTTTTATTTAAACATTGAATATTATTTATAATACTAAAATGAAACAAATTATAAAATTAACACCTAAAGAATATTTTATATATATATGTAAAAATTTAATTATTAAAAAAGATTATTTTTTTTATTGCACACAATGCAATTATAAAAATAATAGAAAATATCATACTAAAATGCACGTTATACGTATTCATATTAATAACGGTAACCCTATGCTCAAAAAAAGGAAATTTTAATATTTATTGGTTTTTTTTTATAATTAACAATTGATTTATCAGAATATATATTTTTATATCTTTTCATATACTCTTCATCATTAAAATAAACATATTCATTCCAAAATTCGTTAGAACCAAAATTATTTAATTTTTCTTAATATTCTTTTGTTAATTTATAATCATATTTATTCAATTGTTTGATAATTGCGTTCATCTTGAAACTGTTCATTCCTGATTATATTAAAATATAGAAAATTATTTTTTATTAAAATTAATATGTAAATTACATAATAATGGTCTAATAGAATTTCTTAACTACTCAAACAGCTATTAATAATTTTGCAATATATACAAATACACAAATAAGTCGTAATATTGCAATTGATTACATATGTGATCGTGGAAATGTTTATGTTCCTTGTAATAATAAAACAGCTATTTTAAATTAAAATTGTTTTTATTACTCTAAATAAGATCATTTAATATTAGCTAATTTTAAATATAATTAAACGTGTTTTGATTATAATGAAACAATAATAAAATCAAAAATACAAATTATATTACTAATATTTACACCAATATTTTTTCATTTATAAATTATTTTGCTAATATTGGAAAAAATATAATTATTATATTTAAATAAATAAATGTCAAGTTATTTTAATTATACTGCTAATATTGATAAAAAATTAAAAAAATACATTAAAAATATAAGTAATTTTAAAAAAGTGTTATATGATCACGATACCTATATAGCAGGTGGATTTGTATTATCTGCAATAACAGATAGTTTTGTTTCAAGTGATATAGATATTTATGTAAATGAAAAGAATTTTAATTCATTATTAAAAAATTTAAATGAATTAGATATTTATTTTGCATTGGATAAATATGATTTATATGATAAATTTAATTTATTTCCTGATATTATAAAAAATAACAATGAACAGAATTGTAGTAATTATAGTACTGCAAAAAATTGCAATTTAATACTATCAAGCGAATATGATCATTCATTTTTTAAAAAAAATGGAATTAAATTTAAAATAGAAGGTAAGTTCTCCACATTAAAATGTGATATTATGATTGTTAATAATACAAAAAAAATCTTAGATGTATTAAGCAATTTTGATTTAACTTGTTGTCAATTGTGGTATAATGGACGTTCATTCGGTGGAACACATATTAAAGATTCATTAAAAAAAAAAACATTTTTAAATGAAGATTATATTAAAGCATTAATTAATAATAATCTTTTTATTATTAATAGATTAGATAAATATACTAGACGAGGATTTACAATAACTATACCATCATATAAATATAAAATAAATAAAGTAGAAAAAAAAATAACAAATTTAGATTGTTATATAGTAAAAGCAATAATAAATTATTATAATTTATATTTTAGTAATGCTATTAAATGTTTAAAATCCATAGATAATAAAACAAATCAATGCAAAGATAGACATTTATTAGTATTTGAAACAACATATGCAAATACTCCAAGCTTATTAAGTTATAAATTAGCAAAAAGCACAAACAAATATAAAACTACATATGATATTTTAATTGAATATTGTAATTCATTTTCAAATTTTACAATTCAAGAAGTTGCATTAAATACTTATTTATATTTTGGTGTTAATTATAAAATTGCATTAAAACATATTTATAACATATATAAATATGTTTTAATGTATCCACAAGGTGATATAGTAAAACCAACAAATACTATTATGAAAAAAATAGTAAATAAAATGGAACATATTTTACACAATATAAAAGATGATAATAAAACTATAATTCTTAGAGATCATATTAAATATATAAAAGAAGATTTTGATTTATTAATTAAAAACAATCCTTATCAATATTATGATGGTAATATTGATGTATTAAAAGAAGGATATGATGTTATTGAAATGGAAACCAAAACTATACAAAAACATATAGAAAATCCAGATAATATTTGTTTTATTGAAATAAATGCTCAATCAGAAATCCAATACAATAGTATTAGTTTAACAAATATTAATAATTTATTAATATATTTTTTGGATATGAATAGTGGTTGGTTTTATAATTGTAATACAAATAATATGAGTAATATTGATAAATCAAATGCATTTATAAAATTAACTTTAAATTATACAATATTTATACCATATAACGATCTTTATAATATTATTAATCAAAAAAAACAAATTGTTTTATATAAAAAAAAAACTGAAATACTTTATTCTGTATCCCACGATAATGCATTTCCTATGCATTATAATAGTAGATATAATCATATTAGTTCATATCATTGTCAAAATGGTTCAAATATTAAAATATATGATATTTATTTTACAAAAAAAAACAATTCATTACAAAAATCACTATCTAAATCTAGTTCATTAGATTTTAAAAAAGAAGTTGTTAGAAATAAAACTAAATCATATTCAAAACAAACTAAATTATTATCTAAAAAAACAATTAAATCACTATGAATGTAATAGTAATGCGTCTTCGACTAAACAACAATTATTATAAAAAAAAATAATTCCAATATCATTATAAATTAATTTTTCTTTCATATTTATTTTTCCAATTACTTCAAAATAATTATTTTTTATAAAACCATTATATTCTTTTATATATTATCCGTATAATTAGATATATATTTATTATATTTTCCTTGTATTAAATATCCAATTTCATTATGTAATATTTCTTTAATTGTAGGTTTATATTTTTTATTCCATAATTTATATAATGTATTATTACCATAATTTGTATAATTATATTCATCTTGCATATACAATATTGATCTTGCTATTATACCACGATCTTTATCTCTTGGATAAATTATTTTAATTTTTTTACATATTAAATTATTTTCGTAATTTATACCTACATTTGCTAAATAATTGTAAGTATAATTACTCCTTAATTGATTCATTTTTTCTGTTGTTGAATAAATATTATGAATATCTCTCGCGTGTATGTGATTTTTCATATAAGATACTGGTATAATATGCTCTAAACTTGTATTTAATATTATATTTGAATATAACATTGGTAATAAAGGTGATTTACGTAATAACATTTTAGTTGATGATGATAACTTCATTTCATATATTTTTTTTTTAAATACTTGTTTTAATATAAGTTATCATATATTATATTTATATTAATTTCATATATTGTTTTTTTACAAATTATCAAATATTTTATTTTTAGTATACTTTATTCGTTTTAATTCATTTATAATTATAATTTTTTTACAATTAAATTAAATAACACCTCTTTATTCATTTAGATCTTCTTTTATCTTAACATTTTATACATTTATCAAAACTAAATAAATTATTATTATTGTATTTAAATTCTTTACATAATATTTTGTAAAAAAAATAATTTAAAAATAAAAAAATGAAGAAGAAATTAATATTCAAACATAATGTTCGCCAAACAAATTATCATCCTGTTCTTCAGTGTTATTTTTAATAACACTAATGCTCGTATTATGAAAATTACTAAGGGTGGTAGTTGTCATTGTCGTTCTCGCATTCAAAGAGAAAGAAATGAAGCAATAAAAAAACAAAATGAAGTAGTTGATAATTTTAATAAATTAAATGAGTTTGTTACATTAAAAAATTGTAATGAAGGATACAGTTTTAATTATGAATCTTCTATTGATACTAAAGAAATTGTATGTGATAAGTGCCCTAAAAATAATTATAGAACTAGTTATAATTCAACTTGTTTGCAATGCCCCAAAGGATATGTATCAGAAAAAGGAAGCAAATTATGTAAAAAAGGAAAAAAAGAAGAATTACTTGGAACTGAAATGTGCCACGAAGGAACAATTGTTGGTAATAATCCATTTGCTAACTATGACAAAAGTTGTATTAAATGTAATACTGAAAAAAAAGAATATATGCCAAATAAAAACTTTGAAGATAAATGTTTAGTATGTTCTGATGGTTCAATTGTTCAAAATAACAAATGTATCAAATGTCCCGTTGGAACTTATGAAAATAATAATAAATGTATTGAATGTGATATTGGAAAATACAATAATATCGAAGGTTCAGTTAATTGCATCAAATGTAATAATATTGAATCATTTGCATATTACAGTATTGGTGGAAATAATTGTGATGATAGTTATTTGTTTTCTATATCAAATAAAATAAATAAAATAATAAACATAAAGAATTTGACAGATCCTTTGATTTATTCTGTTCAAATTACATCTGGTATGATTTATAATCATAGAAAAATGATTGTAGATTTAGGAACTAAATTTACAATTATTACTTCAGGGTTTGGTATATCAACATATATATTGTTTGCAAGTCCATAAAAGTAAAACTGTCTGTCTGTCTGTGTGTGTTCATATTTTATATATTAAGTTACACCAACCGAAAAGATAAATGGGACAAGATTATTATAAAAATATAATAAATTGTTATTTATCTCTTTTATTGATGTAAATGAGTTCCTCTAAGGAACCTAACTACAATTTGACAGTTCTGTTAAAACGGTTTGTAGTTTTTGTAAATCAACTCCTCTTTTATATTTTTCTGGTCGTTCATTATATTCTATATAATAGTTAAAGATTTTTTGAATATTTTTACAACCATTTTTATCACGATTGATACAACCATTCCGTTTATTTTCCATTTTATATGTTAGGATAGAATACATCTTTCGTTCTTTATTTTTCTTATCTGGTAGATAAAGGTTTTTACATAGTTCTTCTGTTTTCCAATTTAGACATGAAGTTCTATATTCATCTATATCATAAACTCTAAATCGTTCTTGTAATTTTCTTTTTAATGATAAATTTGGTGTTGAAATAAAGTTTTTCATTTGCTTACCAATACTCCAATCACCAATTATAATAACACTATCTTTTGTATAGGTCTTTTCAATTTTATTAAGCATATTATCTTCTGTTCTTTTTTTGTTAATAAAAGCATACCATCTATATTGTCTAAATTTATTTTTTTGATAAAGTTTATACAGTATTTCATTAGTACTTATTTTTTTGTTAATAAAATCATTAAACTTATTTATATTGCAACTTTTACTATTGAATGATGATAATTCATTTTCTTTTGATGTAATATTTAACTCCTCTCTATACTTTTTAAGAATTTTCTGATATTTTAATCTTTTAGTTTCATTTACTCTTTGTTTATTAGTATAAGAATAAAACTTACCATCATCATTCATCATAGTAAATAAAGTTCTTTTACCAGGGTCAATAAAAATATGATTACCTTTTAGGTCTTCTTTATCTACATCATCAATATAAGGAAATTCGTAAGTTTTTTCAATTTTAGGTTTTTCTTTTTTTTTAAATTTATTTATTTCCTTCTTATCATCTTGTAATTTCTTTTTAGCAAGTTTTTTCTTTTCTTTATCTTCTTCTGTCATTTCTCTTGCTTCTTTTCGTCCTTTTTTCATCTTTTCTTTCTTAAGTTTTTCTCCTTCAATATAATCTTTATGAATAAATCTTAAAGATGTTGCATAACCATCTGTAATAATTGTATTATCAAACTTATAATCTTTTATTTTTTGTGTTATATTAAAGAATTTATCCCATAAGAACTCTTTATTTAATTCTATATTATCTAAATATTGCTTTTTTTCTTTATCTACTAAAAGTTCAATTATAGATTTAGTATCAATTTGTATATGATTAGGAATAATTGATGATTGAATAGGAAAAAATTGATACATTTTACCATCTATTTTTTCTAATTCAATATTCATAAATATCATATATTTAAGATACTTTTGTGGTGTAGATTTAACATCATAATAATAATTTACTTCATATTCTTCAGGAACAATTCTATAACGATATTCTTTAATCCAATTATGGAATTTATCACTCGCATTTAATGTACCATTTATAATATCATTTTTAACAACATATAAATCTTTAAATAGTTGTTTTTTAAATTCTTTATTTGTAATTTCATTTTTATAAAAAACCTTAAAATAAGAATTTATAAAACGATTTACATAATCAAAAAAATGCATTTTAATATTATTTTCAATAGAAGTAAGAATAGTAATTGCATAATAATCTAAAATAGAAGATAAATTATTACCATCTTCTAATGTAAAATTGTGTAATTTTTTAAATTCATTTAAAAGTATAAGATTATTGTTTTTAGGTTTAGGTCCTCGTGATGGTAATAAAAGTGATTTCATACACATTTTAATAGTATTTTCATCAATTAAAGGAATATCAATAGCATTATGATATTTATCTAAACACCATTTTCTCAATAACAAACTTGTTTTTGTAGTAATATAATTAGTTCTATAAACTGCATCTTGAACGGTATTAAAAATATTGGAACTTTCTTCATTTTTATTTAGAATAGAAGTAATAGGCAATTTGATACATTTATACTTATCAGGTGGTTTTTTCATAATGTATAATTCTATATAGTATATATGTACTTATATTTATATAGTTTTTGATTATGTAACTTTAAATAATCTTTTTTTATCATTACAAAGAAAACAACATTCCATACAACTATCGTAAATATCATCGCTCCAATATGATATTCCACTACCATTACAAACATCACAATCTTTTAATGGTTTAATAAGATTTCCATCGTGATTATCAACATATCCCTTTCTCATATCTTTTTCAATATCTAATATTTTATCTTTGATTTGTTTTTTCGTATTTTTTTCAACATTTAATATTTTATCTTTTATTTGTTTTGTATTTTGTATTCCTTTCCATTGGACTTTATTTTTTGCTTCTACCCATATTTTTTGAAAATATTCCCTAATATCATTAAATGTATCTTTTCTTTCATATAAAGGACATTCTAATATTTCTTTCCATTTAAGACCATCAATATAGTATTTATTTACTGTATTGCTGAAAACTATAATTAAATCATCAAATTTTATGTCATTATTTTCTAATATATGATTATTTTCACCATATAGTTTCCATTTATTTTGATATAATTTACCGATATTTATTCTTTCAATAGAGTGAAAGTCATTTGTTATTTTATATACACTTCCTAAAATTCCAAATTGTCCTTTCCATCCAGATTGTAAAATTTTATCTATATGGGGTTTATATACTTCTTCTTTCCAAATATTAGTATCTCCTTTAATTTCTATTAGTATTTCTTCATCATCAAATTTAATAATAAAGTCTGGAATATATCCATTTAAATCTAATGGTTCATATTCCCAATTCCATTCTAACTTTTCAAAGATATATGCCCATTGTGCTTCAATTCTACTTCTGAATTGAATACCTCTTACACCAACTGTTGGAATACCTTTGTTATTTGACATTTTATAAGATAAATAAATACATATATCTTATAATCATTTTTTTATTTTTTCTCTTGTAGTTTATTTTTTTTATTTAAATATGCTGTTCTTCTATACTCTTTTAATTTCTCTGGGTTCTCTTCTTTTAATTTTTTTAAATAATTTGCACCACATTCTTTTACTTTTTCTTTATTTTTTTCATAATATCTTTTATGAGTATTACCATAAGTATATTTTTTTAATTGTTCCTTTAATTCTGAAATTTCTTTTTTTAGTTTTTCATTTTCTTCTACCAGATTAGTAATATCCATAATGTTATATATTATTATGTGATTTATTTTTAAGTACATTTATATAGTAAGAGAATGGTAGAACAACATAGTAAAGATTATAAATTAACTGCTGTTAAATATTATTTATCACATAATAAAACGATGAGAAATGTATGTAATAAAATATTTAATTGTAAAATACAATCTCTATCAAGATGGAAAATACAATATAATAAAGATGGTAATATAAAAAGAAAGAATAGAGAAAACAAAAATACCAAAATTACACCAGAAATTATTTCATTTGTTAAAGATTATGTAAAATTATATCCTACGACAACTTTATGGGAATTTTCTAAAATTATAAATAATAAATATAGAGTTAAATTATCAGATCATTCTATATATAATATATTACATTCTAGCAAAATTACACGAAAGAAGTTAAGAAGTAAATATTATCCAGAGAAGAAAGAAGGACAAGAAAAAGAAGATTTAGAAATATTTTACAAAAAATTAAAAAGGTTTAATTATGATAAAACAATATGTTTAGATGAAACATCTATTTACTTAAATATGAAACCTTCTTATGGTAGAAGTAAAAGTGGTACAAGAGTGATAGATAAAACATATAAATATCCTTATAAAAGATATAACTTATTATTTGCAATTAGTGCTAATAAAATAATAGGATATGTATTATATAAAGACTTAAAAGGTGGATTAAAAACGCAAAATATATTAGACTTTTATAATGACTATATTAAGGATAAATATAAAAACTACCTAATAATAATGGATAATGCAGTTATACATCGTTCTAAACAAATAAGAGAAGTAATAGAAAGTACTAATAATAATTTATTATATAGTGTTCCATATCATCCAGAAACAAATGCAATAGAAGAGTTT
>TARA_Y100000385_G_scaffold278835_1_pt1 | contig 11014 bp, 9 predicted proteins | sample TARA_Y100000385 | Tara Oceans TARA_Y100000385 (sample SAMEA2620980) | marine metagenome | biome: marine biome (ENVO:00000447); feature: surface water layer (ENVO:00002042); material: "saline water (ENVO:00002010), including plankton (ENVO:xxxxxxxx)" | depth 5 m
TGATTTAGAAAATAGCTTGGCTTCGGTCAAGCTTTTTCTTATATTGAATATCAATACTAAGAGGAATAGTTCTTTGACATTTAAAAATAATAAGATATGGAAAATTTAGAATTTGTTTTAGGTGTCCTATCCACAGTAGGTATATTCTTAGTAGGGTATGCTTCGATAGGAGTGTTTAAGGTGAAAACCAAAGTTAGAGATGTTAACCAATCTGTAGATAATGCTTATTTAGCTATAGATGAAATCGGTAAAGATTTTAATAGTAATATTAATGATTTACGATTAGATTACCAAAATCAAATTGATGAAATTTATAGGCAAATAGATTCAAGATTTGATAAATTTGAAAATAAAATAAATAAATAATTACTAACCCGTTTTAAGAACTTTCCTTTTTAGTATTTATTAACGATAAAAATGTTTTAATTAAATAAAGATTATGGCTGAATTTAAATTCCCAAGTGAAGAAGTAGAATTACCATCTAAAGGTTTAGTATATCCTGAAAGTAATCCTCTATCTAATGGTAAAATAGAGATAAAATATATGACTGCTAAGGAAGAAGATATTTTAACTAACCAATCCTATATTAATAAAGGAACAGTATTAAATAAATTATTAGATTCTGTAATTATAACAGAAGGAGTAAACCAAAAAGATTTAATTTTAGGAGATAAAAATGCTGTATTAGTAGCAACTCGTATTTTAGGATATGGAGCTGAGTATAAGTTTACTTATCGAGGAGAAGAAAAAATTATTGATTTATCAACTTTAGAAAATAAAGAATTTGATGAATCTTTAATTACAAAAGGTAAAAATGAATTTAACTTTATATTACCTCATTCTAAAACCCCAATTACATATAAAATCCTAACAGGAGCAGACGAAGGTAAAATTGATAGGGAATTAGAAGGATTAAAGAAAATAAATAAAAATGCAGCTCCTGAATTAAGTACAAGATTAAAATATATTATTACATCGGTTAATGGTGAAACAGGGTCTAAAGAAATTAGAGAGTTTGTTGATAATTTTTTACTAGCTATAGATTCTAAAGCACTAAGAAAACATCTTAGAGACACACAACCAGATGTAGACCTTCGTTATACGGACGAAGATGGGAAGGAGGTAGCCATCCCCATTGGGATTAGCTTTTTTTGGCCTGAGCTCTAAAATAGCTCCTCAATTTAGGGTAGGGTTATTTACACAAATACATTCTATATTATTTCATGGTAAAGGTGGATACGATTATCATACGGTATATAATATGCCAGTATGGTTACGTAAGTTTACTTTTAAACAAATATCTGACTTTTATGAAGAAAAAAACAAAGCTCAAAAAGCAGCACAAACTTCAGGTAAAACTTCATTAGTAGGAGATGATGGTAAAATTAATGCCCCCGCATTTAAAAATGCTTCTAAGCCATATCAAAATAAAACTAGCTATAAATAGTTATTTCTTTTAATATTTATAATAAAATCTATTAATGGCTAAGTCTCCTGAAGAAATCCAAAAACAGTTAGAACGTATAGCAAAACTATACCAACAATTAGGTGAAAAAAATCCATTCGCTGGTGCTGATGCTACTAAAATAGCAAATGCAACTGATGAGGTTAAAAAATTAAATGATGCTTTTAAAGGTGTTGAATCACGAGTTAAAGATATAAATAGTGATTTAGGTGGCTTAGTTGGAGCATTTAAAGCAACATTAGATGAAGTAACAGCAACATCATCAGGATTAAGGGATTCTTCAAAAGCTTTTAGAGAATTAACATCTATAGCATCAAAACTCCAACAAGATCAACAAGGTATTGTTGAATTAACAGAAAAAGATCTTGCAAATTTAAGGCAAAAATATAAACTTAATAGAGATTTACTTACAGATTCTAAAGATGGAGTTAAAGCCGAAATAGAAAGATTAGAAGCACAAGAAAAACTAACAGCCGCAGAACAAAAAAGATTAGATCTTGCAAAAGCTACTTTAACAACTATTGAAGGTCAACAAAAAGAAAGTGATTCTATTATTCAACAATTAGATGAGGAATTAAGTAAAAGAGAAAAACTTCAAGAAGCTACTAATAAAAATTTAGGCACTTTTGGAAAATCTGTAGGTGGTCTTGGTGATGTTTTAGATAAAGTAGGTGGAGGTAAATTTGGTAAAATGCTTGGTATTGAAGATGCCATGAAAGCTGGTACTAAAGAAGCAAAAAGTTTAGCAGGAAAAGCAGGTAAAGGAATGTCCCCAATGGGCAAACAACTTCAAGTAGCAAGTAAAATGATTGGTACTATGGGTAAAGCATTAGTTAAAGCCCTGGGACCTGTTACAATTATAGCTGAATTAGTTAAAGGCTTAATGGAAGCTGATAAACAAACTAATGAAATAGGTAGGTCAATGATGAAGACTCAAAGGGAATCTATGAAATTCTCTAGAGATATTCAAACAGCAACAACTAATAACTATCAATTTGGGATTACAGCAACTAAAGTATTAGAAAATGTAACAGCGGTAAGCAAACAATTTGGTTTTATAACAGAATTTAGTGGTGAAACTTTAGTTAGTATGACAAAACTAACTTATACACTAAAAATAGGTGCTGAAGAAGCTGGTAATCTAGCGGCGGCAGCAGAAGCATCAGGTATAAACTTTGAGGATAATTATAAAAATATATTAGCCGCTAGTTATGAACTACAACAACAAGCGGGAACTCAAGTAGACTTAAGACAAGTACTAACAGAAACTGGAAAAGTAACTGGTCAAATACGAGCTAATATGGGTGGAAATACTGTTGAGATAGCTAAGGCAGTAACTAATGCAAGATTACTTGGTAGTAGTTTTGAAGATATAGCAAACGCAGGAAAGCAGCTTTTAAATTTTGAAGACTCTATTACTAAAGAATTAGAAGCAGAATTATTATTAGGTAGAGATATTAACCTTGAAAGAGCTAGAGCAGCGGCTTTAACTGGAGATCAAGTAACATTACAAAATGAATTAGCTAAAGAAATGGGTTCATTTGAAGAATTTACAAAAATGAATGTTCTTCAACAAGAAGCTCTAGCAGGAGCCCTAGGTATGAGTGCGGATCAAATAGCAGATATGCTTTTTAATCAAGAAACTATGAACAAATCTGTTAAAGAATTAAGAGATTTAGGTAAAGATGAATTAGCAAATCGATTAGAACAAAAAACAGCACAAGATAAAATGAATGCCGCTATGGCTCAATTAAAGCAAGTTTTTGTAGATTTAGGTACAGCGTTACTTCCTATAATCAATATTATTGGCATAGCAGCTGGGTTAGTTTCTGCAATAGTTGGTTTTGTACAAGATTTAATAGGAGGAATAGGAGCCCTTTTTGGAATGAATGATGATTTTGAATTTGGCAAATCAGCAGGATATGAAGGTCTAAAACAAGCAGGTAAATCAACAAAACAGTTATTTGTAGGAGATGCTGTAATAGGCCCAAGTGGTGATGTAATAAATACTTCACCTGATGATTATCTTATTGCTACCAAGAACCCACAACAAATGGCATCTAATGTTTCTCAAGCAGGCCCATCAGTTGATACATCAAAATTAGAAAGATTACTAGAAGCATCACTTAATAAGAAATCCCCATCCCCCATAATAAAAATGAATGATGTAAAATTAGGTACTGCTGTAGACATGGGTGCATTCTCTATACAATAACAATATTTATAATAAATGTTTAACAATTAAAATTTAAAATTATGCCTTTACTTAATAAATTTGAGCAAGACGGAAGTACATTAACACCTCTAAGAGGGGAACAACCTAGTGCACCCCTAAAAGGGAACGGAGTTATTCCAGTTAACAATACGTTCGAAAATGGAACTTATCAAGACTATGTAATAAATACTCCAAGAGCATCAGATGTAACTCCAGGAAGACCAACAACTGTATAATAGTTGTCTAGGTTATTAACAATAAGAACGGATCTTTCCGACTATAAAGCCCCACAGTATGGTTATGATAGACGTGGAGCTGGCCCTCGCAATACTAATGCGAGTGGTCAACCCTATGAGTTAACAGAAATTCCTAAAAGGTCTTTTAGTGATACTGATTTTAATGGGGGAACTAATAAACAATTTGAAGATTTTATATTGAGGGGAGGTCAACTTCTTCCTGAAACTGTAACAAAAGATGCATCTAGATTATTTAAGATGTTCTCAGATTTAAAATCACCAAATGGTCTACTATTTACAGGTAAACAAGAAGTACTATCTAGAACATCAGTTAATATAAAAGCTGTAAGTAACACCCCAAAACCTGGGTTTTTTAATTTTCTTGGGGATAGTAATAGATTACCATTGAATAATGGTATTTATTTGCCCACATCAACTTTAGCTCAAGCTATAGTTAATCCTGTAGGGGGACATTTACTAAAACAGGGTATAAACCCTTTAGCAGATACTTCTGAATCATCAGCATCTGGTACAAATATACTTGGATTTTTAAATAGATTACCTTTAAGAAATCCTATATATTTTGAAACTGATGCTCAAAAGGAAAGATTTAATACAGATACTACTACTAGCCGATTAGTTGATTTTACAAATAATAAAATTAATACCCAAAATAGTGGAAAAAAATTAAATGAACTATATAACTATTCAGGGGGCCCAAATTCTATTTTAGGAGTAGGAAAATCCAGAGTAACAATGGTGGGTTCAACTAGAACAGGACTAAATAATCCTGAATTAAAGAATAATGGTTTCTTTTCTACCGGAAAAACACCAAACACTAATTTTGGTTTTGACTACAGTGTTTTTAAAGGTGGTGTTACAAATTCAAATTTTGAAACCTTTAAAGGAGGTACTTATTTTGGGAATATATATAATTCTGGTTCTAAAACTGTAACAGGAAAATATTCATCTTTTACAAATACACCTCTATTTAATCTTTTAGGAACCAAAAATCTTACATTTAAAACTGTTAATGATGATATAAATGGAGCTCAAATGAGCTTAGTAGGTCAAAGTGTTTATCAAAACGGTTTTGAAAATAATCCAAGTGTTAAAGGTTTAGGGACAACTCTTACTTATAACCAATTAATGGTAGCTAAGGGCACAGGAAGTGTAAATGTTATAACTGATAATAATGAATATCTTCAAACTGAAATATTAAAAGATTTTAGACAAAAGACCCCTACTCCTTCTGTAGGTAGTTTAGATTATACTTTAAGTACAAATCGATATGAAGAAAGAGTACATTTAGGTAATGCTGGAGCTAAAAATAAAACAACAAGCTATGTAACAGGTAATAATATAGCTTTAGATAAAATTAATGCTTTACAAATTTATAAATCAAGTAATGTTAATACTAGTAAGGAAATAAATGATTTATGTAAATTTAGAATTGGAGTAATAGATAATGATAACCCAGAACTAAAAACTTATATTCATTTTAGAGCATTTTTAGATAGTATGGATGACTCATATACGGCAGACTGGTCAGCCCAAAAATTTGCGGGTAGGGCAGAAAATTTATATAATTATCAAGGATTTGATAGAAAATTTGGTTTAAGTTGGACTGTAGTAGCCCAATCTAAACAAGAACTAATTCCAATGTATCAAAAATTAAATTATCTAGCCTCTATTTGTGCTCCAGACTATTCATCAGATGGTTATATGAGAGGTAATTTAATAGAATTAACAGTAGGAGGATACCTTTTTAATCAGGTTGGAATAATGACAGGAATTAATTATACTGTACCTATGGAATCACCATGGGAAATATCAATTCCTGATACTCAACTTGAAAATGAAGTAGGTTTTTTAAGTGATGGAAGTGTTAAAGAATTACCCTTTATGATTAAAGTAAGTGGGTTTAATTTTATACCAATTCATAGTTTTGTTCCTAATGTACAGAAAAATACTTTTGCTAATTCTGTTGAAACTGAATTTGGAACTCATACTGAAGGAAATTTATCTACTTATGGTGATGAAAAATATATTGCATTGTCTAATGGGGTTGGTGGAGATAGTTATATACCTAAAAAAGGTACGGTAACAAATTTTCAAGTAGGAGAGTTACAAGATGGGAATGATTTCGATGCTGGGTCTTCTTCGCCATTTGAACAAAATATTCCTGCTTAAAATTATTAAATATGGGAAGATATACAACAATACCAGAAAGAGAAACAATTAAAGGAAAAAGATATAAATCTACAGTAAAATATCCTGATATTCCCTTAAGTTTTGATGACATTTATGCTTACACAGATGAAGGAGATAGATTTGATATTTTAGCTCAAAATTATTATGGTGATTCTAGTTTATGGTGGGTTATATCTATTGCAAATCCTCAATTTGACCAAAACTCAATGTTTCCACCCTTAGGAGTACAAATTAGAATTCCTGGGAATATTGGAGCTATTATTTTAAATTACCAACAATTAAATGCTAACTAGTTATGGGGAATATAATTGGAGAACCAATAAGTCCAATAATTGGAGAACAAATTAAATTAAGACAATTACTTCATGGTGCGGGGTATAATGAATCATCAATTTCAAGATCTCCTAAAGTATTAAACTTATTAAATAATAAAAATTCTTGGATAAAATTTGCTTCTGGAGTAGCTTTAGAAGATACTGATAGATTAAAAGCACTATCTGAAATTGAATCTAATAATTATTTTACTGAAAATGACATAAATAGTCTAAAAGGTAAAAATTTAGCACAAAATTATATTTTATTTAATACTATACAATCTTTAACTAAAGGAGCAGAATTTAAAACTGAAGGTAAGGGCAAAGAATCGGTTACAACCCAAATTAGATCAGCTACTTATGAATCAAGAAGTGGTGTAAGAAGTACTAATAGTTGGAATGGGAGTAATGACAAAATGTATGGTGGAATGGGTGGTAACAGTCGAGGATTACAACCAATACCAGGCATAACTTCAATTCAAGTTGAATCCGTAAATAGGGGTTCAATCAGAAAAGCAACAGTTAACCTAAAAGCATATAATAAATTTCAATTTGGTATTATTGAAATCCTTTATTTAAAATTAGGTTATTTAATGATGTTAGAATGGGGTTGGGATAAATATATTGATTCTATAGATGAAAATAATAATCCAATAGTAAAAAATGTTGAGTCAACAATTATAGAAAATTCTTGGTTTAAGGATATAAATTATTCCCAATTAGAAATGTTACAATTAATAAATGGGTTTGTAGATCGTTATCGAGGAAATTATCAAGGATTTTTTGGTAAAGTAAATAATTTTAGTTGGAGTTTAAATGCAGATAATACATATGATATTACTGTAAATTTAATTACTGTAGGAAGTGTAATAGAATCTCTATCTGTAGTCGTACCATCAGCACCAATAAGTGCTCAAAACTTAAAATTAAGAAAAGAAAAACTACAAAAAATTTACCAAATTAAAGTAGATAAGGATTCTAATAATACCGAAGGAACAGAAACTAATAGTGTAATAACAAATTTAGGATCTGATAGATTATCATCTTTTATTGCTCAACAAATTGAAACTTTTTTTATACAAAAATTACAAAATAATAAAAATTATTACTTTTTTCCTAATTTAGTAGGAGCTTACGATGCTAATAATGCTAAAGCCGATGCTACTGTTAATAGAAATAAAATCCCACCTTCATCAAAATATTACATTAGATTTGGGGAATTATTAAAAGTAATAGAAAATAATATAATATTAAGGATTGTAAATGGGTCATCTGCAAATAAAGTAAATGAACCCAATATTACTTTTATAAAAAGTACTAATAATACAAGAGTAAATTATGAACCTAATTTAATTCCTCTAGACCCCTCTATTTGTATTTTTAAACCTGTTTATACCGAGGAATTAGGAATTACAGATACTATTAACCTCCCAACATTTGCGGGATTAAAAGATTATGTAGTAGAAAAAGATAATGTATATTATGGGAAATTAATGAATATTTATCTTAATTTAGATTATGTTTCAAAAACTCTATCTTCTAATAAAAATGATAGAAATGAATTAGATTTATATAATTTTATGGATAAGTTACTTGCTGGGGTTAACAAATGTATGGGTAATATCACTGAACTTAATGTTAGCATAAAAAATGATAGAGAAGTGTATATAATGGATGAAAATCCAATTACAGGATATGATATAGTATACCCACCAAAAAACCCTGAAGTAACTTTTAATATTATAGGATATACTCCTAATAATGGTTCTTCATTTGTAACTGATTTTAATTTTCAGACTAAGATTACTCCTAAATTAATGACTCAAATATCAATAGGGGCAACGGCCGCAGGGTCGGAAAATAATGCTTTGGATGCTGTAGGATATAAAAATTGGAACCAAGGGTTAAAAAATAGATTTGAAGAAAAATATATAAATGGTCCATTAGCAAAGTATATTCCCCCAACACAAGACGAAGTAGCTACTGTAGAAGAAAAATATTATGATGATTTATATAAAAAGTTCACAGAAGATAGTTCTTGGCGATTAGTTCCCCCTTCTTATAGTTGGACTTACAAAACTTATACTAAGAGCTATGGTACAGACTTTACTTCATTTTGGAACTCAAGAGCAACTAATATGGGAGATGATTCTTTAAGAGATCAAGTTATAGAATCAATTAAATCTATTGATGATATAGTTGCATCTAAAGGGATTGAAGTAGCAGAAGATGGAGAAAAAATGAATGATTACCCTTCATATTTACTTGATGCATTTGGGGGAACTGGAACTAAATTTATAGAAACAAAAGTAACTAGAACAGAAAGGGAAGCAATACAAAAACAAAGAAGAAAAGAAAAAAGAGCAGGAAATTATACTGGAAGTATTATTGGGGGTGAAGGATATAATACTAAATTTGTCCCTCAAGCAGTAGGCACAGCTAATGCTTTATATTGGTATGGTTCTGACAATTCTGAATTTGTAGAAAGAGGATATAATACTTTTAAAAATTATAAAACTTCTATAGACCAATATCAGTTTGATACTGAAAATATAACATCAGGAAATACAGGGTTTATACCTGTAACTTTAGGGTTAACTTTTGATGGAATAGGAGGAATTAAAATTTATAATAAAATACTAGTAAATCAAAGATCACTACCTGCATCTTATACTTCAGCTTTAAAATTTATTATAGATGGAGTAAATCATACTGTAGAATCAAATAGGTGGGAAACTAATATAAGTACTATTTCTCAACCTATAACTTCAAAACCTGTAAGAAGAAAAATTTCAAAAGCTAAAGAAATATTTGTTGCTTCAACAGCAAATTTAGCACCAAAGAATACAGATGTAAGTAAGTATACTGAAGCACAAAAGAAAACAATGACCAGTGGTTATTCATTAGTTGCAAAAAATGGATCAAGAAATGGTTTAATTTATGCTCCTGAAGAAACTCCTAAAATTCAATTTGTAGTTCATCATACAGCTGGACTTGGGGGAGCTAAAGCTATTATAGAAAATAGCTGGGTTGACAGAACAGATCGTGTATCAACTCATTTTATTATAGATAGGGCAGGTAAAGTAGAACAATTATTCCCTTTAAAATATTGGGGTAATCATATAGGAAGTTCAAGAAAAGGTAATGAGTATTTACAAAAAAGCACAATATCAGTAGAATTAGTAGCTTTAGGATATGTAAAAGTTAAAGGAAGAAAAAAATCAAATTCGTTTTTTAACCAAAATAGTACTTTTCAACAAGGTAAAAAAACGTATACTTATGAAAAACTACAACAAGGACAACCAGATTTACCCGTTGCAGAACCTTATAAAATAAACTCAAGTGGAAAAATAGTTAAGGCTGGAAGTTATAAAAAATATGGTCTTTATCATTCTTATACAAAGAAACAATTAGCAGCTTTAGAAAAAGTAATGAAAGGAGTTAAAGTTTTATATCCAAATATTTCAATGGGGTCAAGATATAGTGGTGCAAATGGCTTTTATGAACAATTCCCAGATAGAAAGAGTACTGCATCAACTGCTTTTAAATTTAACCAAGGTACTTTTACACATAATTCTTATAGAACTGATAAAAGTGATGTTTTCCCACAAAAAGAATTAATAGAATTATTTCAAAAATTTAACAAATAATGTATTTTCCAAAAACACAAATAACAACTGATTTATATACAAATGGAAACGAATACATTTATGCTAATAGCACTAGTAATTCTGAAGATAATTATTATACAGGTTACTACTTTAAAGTATCTAATGGTAAGTTCTACACAGGTAAAAACCCAAATGATCCCCCAGTACAAGAATTAATAATTCCTGTTTCATCTAAAGTAGAAGATGCAGAAGAAGGTAAAGTAGGATCTTATACAGATGATGCTATATTATATCTTGTTCCAGATGTATATGCTAAATCTATAAATTTAGGAGAAAATGATATACCTCCTAAACCTCCTACTCAATATACTAATTTACCAAATCAAGAAAATTACGAATTAGGAGAATACCAAAGATATTTTACCTCAAAACAAAACGAAATAAAATATACAGAAATAAGTTTAGAAGAATACGATAAGTTTGCAAATGAAGAACCAAATGTAGATTATGTTATGTATAAAGTATTCCAATTCCCATGGTTAATTTCAGGGAAAAGAGAAACTGTTTACAAAGTTAATAAACTAACAGTAGAAAGAATACAAAATAATAATTCATTAGTAGGTTTTCAATCTTATTTTAAAGACAGATACGATCAATTTTTTAAGTATACTTCTGGAGAAAATTTAAAAACTAATGGTAGCGAATTTCTTATTCAAGGCTCTAATAAACCTTACAGTGGTTTATATCATGTCCACCCTGAAAAGGGGCCAATGGTAGGAGCACAACATACTAATTTCCCACATAAGTATTTAATACCTATAAGTGGTTCTAATATAGAATATAAAATTAATAAAACAGAAATTCAAAAAAATAGTAGAGTAAGTAATAAAACAAGTGGAGGTTACTAAATAGGTTCGTATATTTAGGGTAAAATAAGGTTATATGTACTGGCTTGTAG
>TARA_Y100000385_G_scaffold3822_1_pt1 | contig 11013 bp, 10 predicted proteins | sample TARA_Y100000385 | Tara Oceans TARA_Y100000385 (sample SAMEA2620980) | marine metagenome | biome: marine biome (ENVO:00000447); feature: surface water layer (ENVO:00002042); material: "saline water (ENVO:00002010), including plankton (ENVO:xxxxxxxx)" | depth 5 m
AACCATCTCTATAGCCATTTGTTCCAAAACTTCTTTATGTTCAGATTCCATTTTCATGGCATCCATAACCAAATTCATTTGTTCTTTGATTATTGTCATATTATCAACATGTTCCATGTTAAAAGCCTCTCTACACCTTTTAACTACCTCTTTAAATCTTTCTCTAATTAACTTCATTTCAGAAGTGATGACATCTCCTTCAGGGAATATATCACAACCAGCTAAAGAGTGCTTGTTTTCTCTTAAGTTTTCTTCTAACTTATAATTGATTCTTTCAGTAATACCTTCAGAGTATAAAGAGTTTTCATTAATTTGTTTTTTACTATTTTTTGCCATTTTTTATATCTTTTACTTTAAACGTTTTAATTACTTTTCTAGGGGATTTAACATTTTTAGTTATGTTTTTAACTGATTCCACTAACTCATTTTTAGTCATCTTAGGTTTTACTGATTTAAACATTGAATCACCAGCTTCTTCAATATCTTCATCATAAATTATTTCAGGGTTTTTCATATCAGAAAGGTCTAGAACTTTATCAAGTTCAGCTGCACGTAACACTGCTTTGAATATATTCAAAGCATAAGGACCCATTGTACTTTCGTTTTTTAGGGTAACATTATAACTCCCTAACAAAGATTGGGTTATTGTTTCATCATTATTAGATATACCTCCTTTAAGTTGAATGCTTTTACCATCGTCACCGATAATAACATCTAATATATGATAGTACATTTCGTTGCTATCAGCTTTAACAGAGGCAACGTTCTTACCACTTTTTTTGGCTTCATCAACCTTTTTTTTCAATGCTTTAGCTGAGTTTATAGTCTCGTCAGAAAGTTTTTTATCGTCCTCTTCTGTGCGTAAACCTTCCTTTAATGGTGAATTAGATTTTGATATTAAAAGTTCATCTAATTTAGATGACAATTTTTCAATAGCCTTATCATTACTCAACACTCCATTATTTGAGACAAAGTCATATAATTTTGATGGGACATATGCTTGTAGTTTTTCACCCTTGTAATACTCAGTTATTGGTTTTACACCTTGTTTATCAAAATAATTCGGTAATAATTTTACAAGAGTTGGAAAACCATGTTCACATAAATTTAATCTAACATTTTTATGTTTATGTAATTGTTTTTCATCTTCAGTCCTACTAATATTAATAACCGCAGTCGATGCAAAATTTTGTTTTAATAATTCTGACTTAGCTTTTTCAATTTTTTGTTCCAAAGGTGTTACTGATTTAGACTGTTTACCGTCTTCAATAACTCCAGATATAGCTTTGGTAACTATATCATTAGCAGATTTTTCTTCAAATCCAGCTTTTTCAAGTTGTCCCGTTAACTCCCTAGTTGCATTCGTAACATTATCAACCTTACCCTTAGCCTCTGGAAACCCTTCTAAGTCTTTATTCTCTTTAATATGTTTCTTTTTAATCCTCATCTTCATTAATTTTTTTACTGTAAACCTTATAATCTAATACTAAATCTTTTTCATATAACTTATCTTCAACAGAAGCAATATCCTCATTAAATTTAAAAAAAAGTCTTTTTTCAGGATACTCTTCATAATCTAATAAATTCTCCCAAGCTAACGCTACAACACCATCAACAGCATCAAAAACAGCAAAACTATCGTGTTTTTGAATTAGAAATAAATTTAAATCTGTAGTCAATAACCCAACTTTAGTTATAAAATCACTAGAGGGTGGCTCTGGTTCACCAACAGAAGCTGGATAAGAATCCCAATCAACACCACTAACATCTTCAACCGATTCATCTTCAGAGAATAAAAACTCATAAAGTCTTTTACCAGTCCAATCAACACCTATTTGATTTACATATACTAATTTCATTTCTCCATTTTTGGTTTTGGTTTAGCCGCAGGCTTAGTTTCCCAAATTCTTTTTCTTCTAGAAGGTTTTTTTGTTGGTACTACTGGGTTTTCCCTAACTGGGTTAGGAATGGTTTTTTCACCAGGATTATGTAATGCTAATTCTTCCATATTAAATGTTTCTTCAAATATAGCATTTTTTTCTGAATAATCAAAATTTTCATTCTTTTTTGATTTTTTACCCCACTTTTTTCCTTTACCCTTAGACTTACAAGCTGCCTTAGTAGGTCTACAAGCTGGATACTTAGCTCTTTTTTCACCTTTTTTTCTACCACAAGATTTATAACCACCATCTCCATCAGGAGCGTTGCAGTCTACCCAGCCACCTGTTTTACCTTTAGCTCCCTTTCTCTTAAACCAATCTCCTAAATTACTTTCTGAACTCGGCTTAGACGTTAACTTTCTTTTTTTTCTTTTCTTTTTTTTAGCTTCATCTAATTGAGACTCATCAGTCTTATTACCCCAGTTAGAAGCACCAACCTTTCTACATTTAGTTAATGCACCACTAGCATAAGCTGAAGGCCAAACATCATACCTACCCTTTACCTTATAATAACAAGCATCTCTTTTAGCTTTTTTCTTCTTCTTTTTCTTCTTCTTTTTTTTCTTCTTCTTACCTTCTTCTATGATTTCATATGTCTCATACACATCAACCAATTCGTATTCATCTTCCTCAAAAGTAGTTTTAATCACTTCAACAACTAAATCTGTTGAACCTTTAATAACTCTATGAAATGAGTTTTTAGGTATAAAAAATTCTTCATTAATATTCAATCTAAGGGGTAGTTCATTATCATATTGAATAGTCCAATTATTTTCATTAATTGGTATTATAATTCTATCTTCCTTATCTCTGTGCCAATCTAATTCACCTGAATCAACCTTATTTGAAAAAGTCCGTTTAATAGTACCATACTCGTTTATGGATTCAATATAAGGTTTTTCACTAACATTACTTAATAAAAAGTTAGTAACTTCCTCAATATCATCTTTAGCCGTTGTCATATGTTCACCAGCCCAATCGTGACCATGACACAGTAAGTCATCTATCATAACCTTATCTAAGGACATCAACCTAGGTATGTCTCTACATATTTGCTCTAAGTTTTCAAAAAACATATAGTTTTTAGGTTTTTCAGTATCTAACCCCTCATAAATCTCACTACTATGTGGTACCGAGTCAACATTACTTAATAAAAAGTTAGTAACTTCCTCAATATCATCTTTAGCTGTTGTCATATGCTCTGCAGCCCAATCATGGCCATTACATATTAACTTATCTATAACACCTCTATCTAAAGATATTAATTTATTTATATCTCTACATATTTGCTCTAAGTTTTCAAAAAACATATAATTTCTAAATTCTCTCATAATTTAAATTTTTAAAATTTATTACCACCAAGTACCACCACCAGACAAACCTAAACTTTTAGCGTATCTAGGTAATCTACATGACCAATAACCAGCTTTACATTTATCATTATGTTTACCCTTAGAGCAGCCATGTCTAGCATTATAAGACTTTTTAGCTTCTTTATTACTCAACTTAGCTTTAAGCCCACCAGAACCAAACTGAATCTTCTTAATACCTCTTGGGTTTGATTTAGTTTTAGCGTTACATCCAGGTACAAACACTTTATAAGCTTTTCCACCACTAGCTCCTCTAGTTGGTGAGTTAGACTTTTTACCTTTGTATTTATCCTTACTTTTTTTCTTTCCTTCTTCTAAGATATAGCTACCGTTATCTTCTACAATAAGATTTAAAAGAATTCTTTTACCTTCAATAATAACACTTTGATTAGTAAAGTCTTTAATTAATTCCTCATCGTTTTCATTAAGTTTAATTGCATTTAAATCCTTAAGGTTTTTAATCTCAGTATATAATTTAATATAAGAATCAGAACCATATCTAAATAATCCTTCTCCTAAAGCTATTTTATTATCTAAATGGTATTGTAAATCATAACTAACATCTACACCTTCAGAAACCGTCATTGGGTCAGACCAAGATTCTTCATAAAAAGTTTCATCCAAATCTTCTTCTTTATCTTCACCCCCTTTATTCTTTTCTTCTTCACCAAAATCTTCTTCTTTCTCATCTTCTAAATCAAAGTCATCACCTTCAGCATCATCATCATCCTTACCATCATCAGCACCAGACATTCTAACTTTTTTAATTATATCTTTTTGGTCTTTTTCGTCCATTTCAGACGTGTGTGTTGCCGATATAACACTATTTATAGTGTATTTTTCTAAGTCAAAATCAGGCTCACCTCTTTCGTCATTATACTTTCTAAGTGATGTACCTAATTTACCAGCAAGTTGTTGTATAAATTTCTCTGGGTCTTCATCCTCATCAGCTTCAACACCAGCGTCAAATGGCTCATCATCAAATGGTTTTTCATTATCACCACCCTTATCATCACCAAATGACAAATCATCACCTTCAGCATCATCAAATGCGTCAAGCGATTCGTCATCACCATCAGAACCACCAAAAGCTGGCTCACTCTTTGGAGCGTCCAGCTTTAGTTTATACTTTGTTTCTTCTTCTAGATTGTAGTCTTCTTCCTCTTCTTGGAATAGACCAGTAGATTTACCATCATGTCTCATCTCATTAAGAGATGATTCACGCTCACTTAATCTTTTTTTTTTAAAGCTTCCATCATGATAGCTCTTTCAGATTCACCAAGAGACTCAAGAATATCATCAACTTTATCATCTTCAGTAGCTATTGAATCGATAACATTATCCATTTCTTTAATTGCTCTAGCGATTGAAAAGCCCTTTTTAGCTTCATACATGTCATCTTCATTTTTCTTTTCAATACTAAACCCTTTAGTAAACGAATCACCTACTGGTTCGCCATCAATATCTTCATATTTAGCCTTAAGGTGTACTTTTTCTAAAATTTCACCAACTATCCCATCTAATTCATCTTGGTCATAATCGTCTAAATTATCCCCAGGTTCACCATACCCAAACGAACCTAACTTATCATCAATTATCTCATCAACAGTCACCTCATCACCGTATTCATCTAATAAGTATAATTCTCCTGGGCTAACCCCTGTGGACATATTAATAAGATTCTCAAACGCATCACGTAAATATTCTTCACCACCAACTACTTTTCCGTTTATATCAATGATATACCACTGATATTCTTCATGACCCACATATTTGTCTAAGTCTTCCTTTGAATCAAAAGATTCAGTAATCATTGAATCGATAGCCGTTTCGTTTTCACTTAACTTAACCTTTTCTATATCCTTTTCACATGTAGAATCAGCAACATTATCTCCAAAACCATCTTCTTCTTTACCCTCTTTATTGTCGTACTTTAATTCAGCACCCTTAGAGTCAACAACATATTCCTGACCATTACCAATACCCTTCTTATCAGATAATTTCATATCTGCTTTAAGTGGGTGATGCTCTGAAACTAAATCATCACTTTCAAATACATTAAAATTTCCAGATTTACCAATAGCTTCATTAATACTCATGAACTTAAGGTTCAATTGTTTAATAGCTTTAGCATAAGACGAATAAGCCTTATCTTTTTTATTTTGTAATCCACCTATATAATTAAAATCTTCACTCAATAAAGAATCTTTATTTTCAGAAATCTTTATATAATATTCGTGATTTTCTCTTACGATAGCGTAAACGTTACCATCAGGTCCCATTTTAGTCAGTTCAACAACTGAACGAGTAATTCCTTCATTAACTGGAACTTTAGGCATTAACTGTCTAATTCTGTCAAGCTTATCACTACCCTTTAAGCTAGTTGGTTTTACTATATTTGATTTTCTCATTTTAAATTTCTTTATATATAAATATTATAATTTTATGCAAAAGTTATCATGGTGCTGGATAATTACTTAATGTAACGTCACCAGTAATAACATTCATTGGTTCACCTATTACATAAACATATGCAGTTGCACTAATACTTTTAACGGCTATATCAATATCTGAACCCTTAGCCATTGTAACCGAGACACCGTTAATAGTTACCGTACAATCATCACCTGCATATACTTTAAAATATGCATAATTAGCCAAATCAGCATCAGCTGCCGCATGTATAATTCCATATACATGACCTATACCTTTTACTCCCATATCAATTAATTATTACTTTTATATATATAAATATAAGCATAAATAAAAAAAACCCTCAAAAGAGGGTTTAATTTAATAATTTTATACTGAAATAGGAACCCTTTTCCAATTAGGGTATGAATCATACCCTTCAACCTTAAAATCTTCAAACTTATAACTAAACATATCCTTACCTTTATTTAGTGACAACTCAGGTTGTTCATGTTTATATACGTCTCTACCCAATTGCTCTTCTACATAGTCAATATGATTATTATATATATGAACATCACCTAAATTACCAACTAATTCACCTGGCACCATATTAACTTGTTGTGCAAACATATGAAGTAGCATTGCATAACTAGCAATATTAAAAGGTAGCCCTAAGAAAGTATCTACACTTCTTTGATTCCACATTAAAGACAATTCTCTTTGTGGTGATTGAATAAATTTAATAGATTCTTTAGTGTTTATATCGAATGCTCTAGTACCATCTTTTAATTCAAACCCAAACCTTTTTCTAGCTTCATGTACCTTTTCATCATAACTCAATTCTCTAGTGTAAAGTTGGAAGAAGTTATGACAAGGAACTAACTTCATTTGTTCTAGCTCTCCAACATTCCAAGCACTTACAACCATTCTACGAGAATCTGGGTCATTTTTTAATAATTCGACTACATTATTAATTTGATTAATTCCTGGGTTGTGTTTTTTCACAAATGGGAAATGACCAGACTCATCTCTTTCTCTTCTAATTAGAGTTTCAAAAGTTCCACCCCAGTCAACCCATTGCTTACCATACACAGACCCAAGGTCACCTGAATCATCTGCCCATTCATCCCAAATAGTGACACTATTATCATTAAGGTATTTAATATTAGTATCACCCTTTAAGAACCAAAGCAATTCGTGAGTAATTGAACGTAAATGTAATTTCTTTGTGGTTAATAAAGGAAAACCATCTTTCATATTAAACCTTACTTGTCTTCCAAACACTGATACGGTTCCAGTTCCAGTTCGGTCATTCTTTTTACTACCATTTTTTAATATATCCTCTAATAGGTCATGGTAAACTTTAGTTGCATTCGATTTATTCATAGTTAAAATTTATATTGTTTAATAATTTTATTAACCTCATCCAATCCATTATCAAAAACTGATAATCTATTTTTTACTGGAATAAGCTCGTCATTTAAAGTTTTTGTTAACTCATTAATTAAATACGATAATCTTTCTACACCAACATAAGCTTCATTAAGTTTAATATTACTTAATTTATCAAAAATAAGATTAACATCAACATTTTCATGTTTTAATGCCGCATATTTTTTTATGTGCGAATTCAAGGTTTTACCTTGACTTTCAGAAGTCTCAAAACGCATATAATCCGTTTCTGGCACATTTTGGTAAGTGTAATTACCACCATAGTTAAAAGTAATATTTAAATTTTTTTTAACCTTATCATAGCTAGATGCTACAATATTTGACGACTCGTAGATTGCTTCTACAACACCATCTTTTTCTACTCTTTCTAAAATCATGAGAATTGTTATTTAAATTAATATATATTATTTAATCGTATAATCTGTAAGATTGTATTCTAGATAACTCAAAAGGATGACAAGTTATGTAGTTCGAATCATCAGAATCTAAAACCTCAACAATTAAAAAATTACCACAATAGTTAATACACACATCGTCATATGTGATATTATTAACGGCAGGTATACCACTATTATAAATTGAATCGTAAGATGAGTCTTTAGATAAATTAGAATTAGAACTATACAATATAGTTATTTTAGAATATACTTTAGTATCAGAATCCAAGCTGCTTTATTTTAAGTTAAATAATTATACATTACAAATATACTAAAAAATTTAAATTATGTCAAGTATTGTTTTTTATAAATTTCATTAGTATATTTGCTTAAACTTTTAAATAGATGAAAGGAAAACGAGAAATAGTCAAAAAGGTCAAGACTATAATAAAACTAGCCCAAGAAGAAGGTAAAAATAACGCAGATAGAGAGCTTAGACCAGAACATATAATGTTAGCTATTCTAAATGAAAACACAAATAAAAGTAATAAGGTTTTAAAATATATGGGGTTAGATACCTCGTTATTATATGACGTAGTTAGCGAACACTTAAGACACGTATCATTAAATCACAATATTTCAAATGGTAAAAAAACAAAACTACCTTTTGATTTAAATTGTAATAACATAATGAAATCGGTGGATAAGGAATCAGAAAACTTAGGTAATGTTATTGTAGACACTACACATGTAGTATTAGCAATACTTTTAAAAAAGAATTACGTGACCAAAGATTCAGATTTAATTAAAGAATTAAAAAACAATAACCTAACTTATAGTAATTTTAGAGAAGCTATTATTAATTACGACACCCCAATGAGTAAAACATTTAGAGAGAGTGAAGATGAATATAATAAAAACAAATATATAGATAAAATGATAGAAAGATTAAAAAACTCAAACTTAGAAGAATTAAAAAGTAAATTAACCGATTCAGACATAGAAGAATTAAGAAAAAAACTTAACAGTAGGTTAGATGAAACTAATCCTTTTTTAAATTCAGAATCAACCAACTCACTACCATTTGAAGACGGAGACGACTTAACACAACCAAAAGGTAATAAAATGAAAAGAAGTAAAAAAGACGCTAGTAAAACACCAGTATTAGATAATTTCTGTAGAGACATATCTAAAGTAGCCAAAGAAGGTGGTTTAGACTCAGTAGTTGGTAGAAAAAGTGAAATTAAAAGAGTTTCTCAGATTTTATCAAGACGTAAAAAAAATAACCCAATATTAATAGGTGACCCAGGAGTTGGTAAAACTGCCATAGTTGAAGGTTTAGCGATGCTAATTAAAGAAGGTAAAGCACCTAGAATTCTTTTAGATAAAAAGATTTTTTCATTAGACCTAGCATCAATAGTCGCTGGTACAAAATATAGAGGTCAGTTTGAAGAAAGAATGAAAGCTATACTAGAAGAACTAAAAGATAATAAAGATATTGTTTTATTTATTGATGAGATTCATACAATTGTTGGTGCTGGTAATGCTACTGGAACCATGGATGCTGCAAATATATTTAAACCAGCTTTGGCAAGAGGTGAAATACAGGTAATTGGTGCAACAACTTTAGATGAGTTTAGAGAGAACATAGAAAAAGACGGAGCGTTAACTAGAAGATTTCAACAAGTATTGGTAGAACAACCTACACTTCAAGAAACTAAAACAATCTTAGAAAACATTAAGGGTAAATACGAAGACCATCATAAGGTCAGATATACGGACGAAGCAATAGAAGAATGTGTTAAGTTATCTGATAGATACATAATGGATAGAGCGATGCCTGACAAAGCTATTGATGTCCTAGATGAAGCTGGTGCCACTACCAACATAAATCACGAAGCTCCTGAGAATATTAAAAAACTTGAACAAAGAAAAGAAGATATTATAGACGCTAAAAATAAAGTAGTTATTTCTCAAAAGTATGAAGAAGCTGCAAAACTTAGGGATGAAGAGAAAAACTTAAACTTTGAACTAGACAAAGCTAAAAAAGAGTGGATGGATAGTATGGACAAAACTAGAACAGTTGTTGGAGTTGAATTAGTGTCCGAAGTAGTGTCAATGATGAGTGGTATCCCTTTAAGTAAAATATCTTCACAAGAAACTAAGCGATTAATGACCATGGACACGGAATTAACTGGTAAAGTTATTGGTCAAGATGAGGCTGTAAATAAAGTTGTTAGAGCAATTAAACGAAATAGGTTAGGTATTAAAGATAAAACAAAACCAATTGGTTCATTTATCTTTTTAGGTCCAACTGGTGTGGGTAAAACTTATCTAGCAAAACTACTAACTGAACAAATATTTGGTGATTCAGACGCAATAATTAGAGTTGATATGTCCGAGTATATGGAAAAACATGCCACTTCTAGACTTATAGGGCCACCTCCAGGTTATGTTGGTTATGAAGAAGGTGGTCAGTTAACTGAAAAGGTTAGACGAAAGCCATACTCTGTTATTTTATTTGATGAAATTGAAAAAGCACACGATGATGTATTCAACCTACTTTTACAATTATTAGACGAAGGTCAATTAACTGACGGTCTAGGTAGAAAAGTCAACTTTAAAAATACGTTAATTATACTAACATCAAACGTTGGTGTCAGGGAATTAAATAGCTTCGGTAAAGACATGGGGTTCAAAACTAATGCATCAGTCGCTAATGAAGAAGAAAAAGCACGTTCAATTATTGAAAAGGCACTTAAGAAGAAATTTAAACCAGAATTCTTAAATCGAATAGATGATACAGTTATATTTAATAGTCTAAAGAAAAATGATATAAATAAAATTATATACAACGAATTAGAAAAATTAAAATATAGAGTCAAAGAAGAGTTAAATATCTCATTAAAGGTAAATAAAACCGCTATTGACTATGTTGCCGAACAAGGTTATGATGAAGCTTACGGAGCTAGACCTTTAAATAGAGCTATTCAAAAACACATTGAAGACCCTATAACAGATGATATATTAAGTGGTAAATTTAAAGAAGGTGATACTATTAAAATTTCTTTTGATAAGAAGATTAATAAAATAGTATTATCATAACCACATAAATATTTTTCACTAATAATTAAAAAGGCGAAGACTTATGTTTTCGCTTTTTTTATATATTTATATAATATGAAATTATTAATTAAAAAGTTATTAAGAGAGGCGTTGGTAAATGAAATTACTGACGAGGCATACGAGTTGTTAAAAACTAAACATAATAACTCTAGAGTAATAATGAGTAAAGAAAAAGAAATTTCATTTAGAGACCAATCAAGTCAAAAAACAGGGAGAAAACCAAAAGGTTTATGGTATGGAATTGGTGCATCATGGGTAGATTGGGTTAAGAGTGAAATGCCAGAGCGAGAAGAAGATTACACTCATTTAATTGATGTTGACCCTAATAAAATT
>TARA_Y100000385_G_C13108540_1_pt1 | contig 10993 bp, 7 predicted proteins | sample TARA_Y100000385 | Tara Oceans TARA_Y100000385 (sample SAMEA2620980) | marine metagenome | biome: marine biome (ENVO:00000447); feature: surface water layer (ENVO:00002042); material: "saline water (ENVO:00002010), including plankton (ENVO:xxxxxxxx)" | depth 5 m
TCAAGAATTTGTTCCACAGGATAATATTAGCAAGGGTGACTTTATTTTCTTGCTTGAAAATATGAAAAGTCAATTGAAGCGATGCATGGATGGGCTGTCCGAAGAAGACTTCAACAATGTCTATTCAATTCAAGGTTTTCAAGTTACTGGATTTTCAACAATCATTCATGTAATTGAGCATTTTTCCTACCATACAGGACAGATTACGACTCTTACCAAATTGCATACTGGTGAGGATACAGGCTTCTACACTGATTACAACCTGAATAAACACAACCAGAAATTATAGGACTACCATTTAGGCATCCAATCAGCGGCTGTTAAATACAGTAAAAAATGTTGATAAAGATGTATTGATAAAGTGGCTAATTCGGAGGACTCTCGTATTTTTGTGTAAAATTACCTTGGTTTATGCTTAAAGTTGGAGTATTAGGTGCTGGACACCTTGGAAAGATTCACATAAAATTGCTACTCGAGTTATCTGATAAATTTGAATTTGTTGGATTTTATGATCCGAGTGATTCAAATGCACAGACAGCGATTGATGCATACTCAATCAGAAGATTTGACACCATTGAATCTCTTTTGAATGAAGTGGATTGTATTGACATTGTGACACCAACTCTCTCTCATTTTGACTGTGCTTCAAAAGCTTTACTGGGTAAAAAGCATGTGTTCATAGAGAAACCAGTGACTGAAACTGTAGCTGAGGCTAGAGAACTCTTAGCTCTTAAGGAAGACGCGAACGTAAAAGTTCAAGTAGGTCATGTTGAACGATTTAATCCTGCATTTCAAGCTGCGGTTTCTCATTTTGAAAACCCAATGTTTATCGAGACGCATCGTTTAGCGCAGTTCAACCCGCGTGGTACTGATGTTCCTGTTGTATTGGATCTTATGATACATGATATTGATGCGATACTATCAGTAGTGAAATCACCGGTAAGTAGAATATCTGCCTCTGGTGTTTCTGTCGTAAGTGATACACCTGATATCGCGAATGCAAGAATTGAATTCGAGAGTGGATGTGTTGCAAACCTCACATCTAGTAGAATCTCAATGAAGAACATGAGGAAATCTAGATTCTTCCAAAAAGATGCCTATATCAGTGTAGATTTCTTGGAGAAAGAAATGGAGGTCGTACGAATGGAGGACATCGATGGTGAACCTGGACCATTTGATATCGTTTTTGATCTTGGTGAGGGCAAAGCAACGAAGAAAATTCTTTTCGATAAACCGGAAATCATACAGACTAATGCAATCAAAGAAGAGTTATCTTCTTTTGCGGATTCAATTGTAAATGATTCAACACCAATTGTTCCTTTGGAAGATGGTTATCAAGCACTTGAGGTAGCACAGCAAATTGTAGATGAATTAAAAAAATCTGCAACCATGGCAATGGGGCAATAAGTCAAACTCTTAGTCGTTATAAAGACACTACTCGGTTTATGAAAAAAATACTTCAACTTGCGGCCATGCTATTTCTAGCAAGTGCTTGTACAAAAAATAATCCTGATCCAACTTGGATAGAAATAAATCCATGGGTACTCATTGAGAACCCTGATGAGGCGCCGGGCACTGCTGGAGAATTGTCTTCGAATATAACAGATGCTTGGGTATATATCGACAATGTCCTGATTGGCGTTTTTGAACTGCCTTGTAACATCCCAGTGATAACTTCTGGAAGTAGCGTTGTAAAAGTATTTCCTACGGTTTTGAATAATGGGATATCAGCAACTAAAAAGATTTATCCATTTATGGAGCCGTATGAGGTAACCGTAGATCTTGTGCAAAACGAAACAACTACAATTAATCCCATCACACAATATTACAAAGGTTTGACGTATTGGATAGAAGATTTTGAAGCTGCTGGTCATGAAATTGAAGATGATCCGTTATCTCTAGCATCTATGACGCATATTTCAGGAGATCCAATCAATGGAGAGTTCAACGGAAACAAATTTGGACGAATCACTTTGGACGAGACGAATCATACGTATGTTGGATATACTAATTCAGCTACAGGTCTTAATCTTCCTACAGGAACGGATATTTATCTAGAAATTGATTATCACAATACGAATCGAATCACAACTGGTTTATTAGCTATTGATGCTGTGAACGGAGCGGTTCCGAATCCGAACATTCAAATGAATGCACAGGATGACGCTGATGTGGTATGGAAAAAGATTTACATTGAATTACGTGAAATTGTCGCAGGATCGCCTAGCGCTGACTATTTCGAGCTGTCCTTTGAAGCATTAATTGAGGATGATGAGGCCACAGGTGAAATAAATATAGACAACATTAAAGTGATCCACCTCTAGATGAATCGACGTCTTCTGACATTTTTATTGGTATTGGTCGATCTTCTTTCAGCTGCTGCTGCGTGGGGAACGTTCTATTACGTGAGGAAAGTGAAACTCGAGATGTCAGAATTCTCAGTGAATGAGTCGTTCTATTATGGCGTTTTATTTATTCCAATTGCCTGGATATTACTATATGTGCTTCAAGGGACCTACCACGATGTAAGGCGGCTACACCGAATTAAGATATTCAACTTAAGCTTTGTAAGTACGGTAATAGGAGTGATACTACTCTTCTTTTTATTCTTGCTGGATGATGAAATTAATGGTTATCGTCAATACTACACCTCGGTTTTCCTGCTTTTTGGTATTCATTTTACTTTTGCTTTTATCCCACGATTAATCATTGTGAGTTGGATCGTATCAAGAATCCATAACCGTAATGATGGCTTCAAAACGATGATTATTGGCGGTAGTGAAAAGGCAGTTGAAATCTACGATGAAATTGAAGGATTGCCAAAAGGGATAGGTTCCAAATTTGTCGGATTTATTAATCTGAATGGAGTAGATCGAAATCTGGAATCACGATTGACGTATTTGGGTCATATTGATGATGTTGAGCAGATCTTGCGTGATAACAAGATAGAGCAGGTAATCATTGCACTGGAAAGTATAGAGCATAAGAAACTGAAAGATGTGATCACACGATTAGAAGGTGGAGATGTTCAGATTAAAATTCTTCCGGATATGTATGATATCCTTTCAGGATCTGTAAAGATGAATAATATTTTTGGTGCTCTTCTTATAGACCTGAACACTGAGGTTATGCCCATCTGGCAACGGATTGCGAAGCGTGTTTTTGATGTTGTAGCTTCGCTAGCTTCACTGGTTTTGTTGATTCCCATGTTTTTCGTACTTGCGGTTCTCGTTAAATCTACTTCTCCTGGACCAATTCTATTTTTTCAAGAGCGTATTGGGAAAAACGGTATTCCATTTATGATCATTAAGTTCAGAACAATGCACGTGCATGCTGAAAAAGCTGGTCCTCAATTGTCTTCCTCCAACGATCCACGAATAACTAAGATTGGAAGGTTTATGAGGAAGTCACGTCTGGATGAGTTTCCACAGTTTATGAATGTATTACTAGGTGATATGTCACTGGTCGGGCCGCGCCCAGAACGTCAATTCTACATTGATAAAATTGCAGAGATTGAGCCACAGTTTCACCAATTAACGAAGGTACGTCCTGGAATTACTTCTTGGGGCCAGGTGAAATATGGCTATGCTGAAAATGTTGATCAGATGATTGATAGAATGAAATATGATCTGTTATATCTCAAGAATCGCACACTATCACTAGATTTTAAGATAATGCTCTATACTGTTCTCATTATCTTTAAGGGGGCGGGGAAGTAGATTACTTAATCTTTACTTCGAACATTTTCTTTTCACCAATAAACCCTACAAGGATATCGTTGATAGCAATCGGGCCGACTCCTGCAGGAGTTCCTGTGTAGATTAAGTCGCCCTTTTTTAGTGTCATAAATTGAGAGACATACGCAATCAATTTGTCAATGGAAAAGATCATGTCAGCACTGGTGCCTTTTTGTACTTCTTCTCCATTTTGCTCTAGTCTAAATTTTAAATCATCTAGCTGGAGTTCAGATTTATCGATAAAATCCTTACAAATAGGGGCACTTCCTTCAAATGACTTAGAAATTTCCCATGGATGACCATTTTTCTTGCATTCTGCCTGTAGATCGCGCGCAGTAAGATCAATGCCTAATCCAATTTCAGAGTAATACTTGTGAGCAAACCTTTCCGCGATGTTTTTTCCTACACGGTTTATTTTGATTACTAACTCACATTCAAAGTGAATATCTTTTGAAAATGACGGGTAAAAAAATGGCATTCCTGGCCGTAAAAGAGATGTGTCCGCTTTCATGAAAAACATTGGGACCTTCGGAAGTGGAGAATTCATTTCCTTCGCATGATCTGCGTAATTTCTACCGATACAAATAATCTTCATCTACTTGAATTTGTTTTTGAGATCCGATAATTTATCTTGAAATTTGTCTTCTTCAAGCTTTTTAGAAACGATTTTTTGCTGTTCGCGTTCAGCTTTAATCTTTTTCATTTCTTTTCTAAGGCACTCTTTGGTATAGAGCGGAAAGTCAGCATCGATCATCCAGCCATAGTATCCCGGTTCTGACTTAGCAACTGCTTTGATAGTTTTTCCTTTGTGCTTACCAAAGTTGTAAATAGCTTCTCCTTTTTTGTTAATCGCCAGTCTACCAGCGAAATCTAAGCGAGAAACATCTCCATAGCGAGAAAAGTCTGCCAGAAAATCAACATCGTTTTCCACTGCATCGTATTTTCCAATTTGAGCATCTAGAACCTCCCAAGTAGCTTTTGCATCAGATAGGGCAGAGTGAGCATTCTCTAATTCCTTACTGCAATAGAATTTGTATGCAGCAATAAGAGTGCGCTGCTCCATCTTGTGGAAGATATTCTGAACGTCGATGTGCTTTTTTGTAGATAGGTCAAGCGTACTACCCGATCTAATTAATTCTTCCGCAAGCATTGGAATGTCAAATTTGTTGGAATTATAGCCAGCAAAATCAGAATTCCCCAAGAATTCTTCTAACTCTGGGATGATTTTTTTAAAGGTAGGCTCGTCCTTAACATCTTCATCTGTTATCCCATGTATTTTCGTTACTTCGGCCGGAATTTTCATTTCTGGATTCACTCGTCTTAAAAAGTTCTCTTCTGAACCATCAGGAAGTATTTTCACGATTGCGATCTCCACAATTCGGTCAGTTGTTATACTGAGTCCAGTTGCTTCAATATCGAAGATTGCGAGTGGGGAAGTAAGTTTAATATTCATTCTTTCTAGTTTGAAATCAAATATAGTTATTCGGAAATCATAGGACAAAAAAAAGAGCTCAGATAATTCTGAGCTCTTTTACAATAGTGCATTCTATTTATTCTGTTTTCAGACCAACGTATTGGTATGGGAAGTACTTTTCTTTATTCACAGCATCCTTTTCATATGCAGGGCCCTGAACAAGCTTCGTAACGATTACTACGTTAACTCTACCTGCGAATTCGTCTTTCTTCTCGAAGTATGAAATAATATCGTACTTCATGTTCTCCGCACGAATTTCAGACAATCGCTCATTCGTTCCGTAAGTTTTTGTTGGTACTTTTGACGCAGAAGAGTATACGTTAATTGTAATTTTCTCACGTCCGTCCTTCAATTGCTCAGCAACAGATTTAACGAAGTCTTTCAATTCACCTTTCTTCGTTGTCAACTTGTTTTTGTTATATGCGAAGTAGTGCATGAATTCAAGGTTATCGAATGTTCCAACTGTAACTGGTGGAAGATCTACAACAGTATCTGGTGGTAATATCAATGTTCGAGTATCTACATCTAACAATAGTTCTCTGTAGACCTCTTGATAATTCGTGTCACACAAAGTCGTAAAGGTATCATCACCTAGCTTTGCGTTATCTGTAAGATTACTGTATTCGAGACGGTACGTCTTACATGGATCAAGTCCAGTCATAAATACACCGTCACGTAATCTAGGATACACATATCGATCAATTTCTGCTTCGTCACAATCAACACATACCAACTTCACGTTAATCGCGAAATCTTCTGGAATTGGTTTGTCATCCACAGTTTTGATAAGTCCTTTTAAGACGGCCACATCTTTTATTCCAAGATAATCGTTGTGGATTTCATAGATATCTTTCTCTCCATGACCATCTTTTCTAAATGAAGTCATAAAGCCTTTACGCCCGTCTAGGGTAGTGGTATAGAAGATGTCATCATTTGTAGAGTTGAATGGGTATCCTAGGTTAACAGCTTTAGACCATGTACCATCCTCCTGCAACTGAGTACGCATGATATCGAATCCACCAATACTTCTGAAATCATTCGTGGCAAAATATAAAGTCTGATTATCAACTGCAATAAATGGTGCGTCGTCATCATTTGGACCATTGACATTCGGTCCAAGGTTTATCGGATCACTCCACTTTCCATTTTCCTTTAACTTCAGCATGTAGATATCACGTCCGCCGAGGCCACCTGGACGATCAGATACAAAGAAGAATAGATCTTTTCTGTGTGACATCATTGCATGAGTCTCCCAGTATTTTGTATTGATGTTCTTCATTTCTAACTTCTCGATCTCTCTAAATTTCGCATGGTAGAAGTCAGTGAAATAGATATCTCCATTTCCTGTTGAATCTTCGTAGAGGTAAATTTTTCGTTCATCAGAGCTGATAGCAATTGTTGCTTCGTTTTGACGCGGTTTACAGAAATCAAGACGAACTGGTTCAGTCCAGGAAGAATCAAAATCGAGGTAACTTACATAGATATCTTCTGGAAATTGATTGATACGAGGATCTTTAAAGTCATCTGTTTCGTTATTTTCCCAAGCACGTCGAGATGTGAAGTACAGGGCAGAACCATCTAGTGATATTACTGGACTATACTCCGGCATTTCAGTATTTATGATCTCGCCAACGTTCGTTAGATACACGTTAACAGGGCTAGCCATTTGTTTGATAGCCTCTTGACATTGTTCAATGCGCAATTGGGCAACCTCGAGTAATTCTGACTTTTCATTTGTTGTTTCGACGAATAGCTGATAGTTTTCCATCGCTTTCCCGATGTCTTCATTTAAATGATAGCACTGCGCAAGGTGGTAGATTGCATCAATTGCAGCACTTTTCTCTTTGTGCGAATACATATCATAATTCGGATCTACATCAAGCTTAGCTTTTTCAAGGTAGGGGATAGCTCCAGCATAATCTTTACGAATATCGAGCATTAAAAATCCTTTACGATAGTTGTAGTTCGCACTTTCCGGGTTTATCTCCAGTAAACGATCTGCCGCCATTTCGGCATAATATAGATAACCCTCCTGTGTCATTTGGGAGGTTTGCATTACTAGTTGGCTCTCGGTACTATTTTCAACCATTTCTCTGACCTCAGCTTCAGTTAACTGGGCAAAAGAGTTCATGGTAAATAATAAACTGAATAGTGTAGTTGCAATGAATATTAGTCTCATAGAATTACATTTAGATCAATTCACTTATCGATCAATTGTGTTAGAATATATTTTTAATAGCATAATAATACGAATATTGAAAATTATTACCAAATATATTTGCGTGTGATATAGAAGGAATTACTTAAAAAACCACTATTTCAGTGAAAAATGTTGATAACCTGCTATTTTACTACTTTGAACTCAGTACGTCTGTTCGCTTGATGCTCCTCTTCAGAGCACTCAACGACAACATTATCTTCACACTCACATTCATTAACAAGCTGTGATTCACCATATCCTTTACCGTAAATACGGCCTGGGTTAGTGATACGGCTCTTCACGTAATCTGCTGAAGATTTAGCACGTTTCGCTGATAGTGTTTTGTTAAATGCTCTCGAAGATCGACAATCCGTATGAGATCCCAGTTCAATTTTGATGTCTGGATTCTCATTCATGATTAGAACGATCTTGTCTAATTCTGCGGCAGCATCTGGTCGTATGTTCCATTTCGATAAATCAAAATAAATTGGATTTAGATCAAATACTTTTCCAATGTCAGTACCAACCTCTTTTTGGTGGAGCAGGTAATCGAATGTTAGAGTTTCTTCAGTTCCTAACTCACCTTCCATTACAAAAGTTTGTGTAAGGTAGTTCGGTGCTGAAATATGAGCGTCTAATTTGAATTTATAACCGTATTCCTTGTCTTCAAGGTAATCCGAATTCATTACCCCGCTCTTATCTGTTGTGTACTTAACAACTACTTCGCCTGATACAGGATCGATAAGTTCAATCGTAGCTTGATCAACCGGTACCGTTGTTTCTGCGTCAGCAACATTCACAGTAAGGTGGTATGTTCCTAAGTATTTAATTTTGTTGATCTCTTCATTTTCGGCGTTACACTTGGTAACCATTTCGTCCGTGCCAATTAAGTTTCCAGTTCCATCGAAATACTCGATAGTATAGTCCTTACATCGTTCGAGAACTGCGAAATACGTTCCTTGTTTGATTCGTAGCTCAGCCCTTTTATTTTCAGGGATATCGCATGTAGGACACGAAAGAACAACTTTCATATCATCAGGAATATCATTCCCGTTAACATCAAAGAATCTCCCTCTCAATGAGCTGATAGGTGAATTCCCCATGTAATCATTTTGAATTTCGTAGATATCCTTTTCACCATGACCATCTTTTCTAAATGACGTCAAGTAACCTTTCAACCCGTCTAGAGTAGTGGTGTAGAAAAGATCATCCCCCGTTGAATTAATAGGGAATCCCATGTTTACAGGGCTTGACCAGTTGTTATCTTGATCTCTGAATGTTACGAAAATATCAAAACCACCCATACTTGCCGGTCCATTGCTCGCGTAGTAAAGTGTTTTGTTGTTGATGTCAATAAATGGTGATTCTTCATCGAATGGTGTATTGATCGAAGGTCCCATATTTTGAGCACGACTCCATTCTCCATTTGGAAGCTTAACAACACGATATAAATCACGACCACCATAACCTCCTGGTCTGTTAGATGTGAAATACATGTTTTGACCATCTGGTGTCATTGTACAGTGTGTTTCCCAGTATTTTGAGTTTACATCCTTGTATTCCAATTGTGCAAGTCCCTCGAATTTGTTACCCGAGAAGTTAGAGTAGTAGATATCCCCACCACCAGTAGCATCTTGGTAAACATAAATTTTCTTCTCATCTGAACTTACTGCAATTGTTGCCTCGTTCATCTGATTATTGCAAAAATCCAGTTTTTCAGGAGAAGTCCATTGACCTTCAAAATCCATGTACGAAACATAAATATCTTCAGGGTAGTTATTTAGCTTAGGATCTTTAAATTCATCTGAACTTTCATCTTCCCATTGACGACGAGAAGTGAAGTAAAGTGATGTTCCATCAAGTGAAATTACAGGAGCGTACTCTGCAGCAGCAGTGTTAATCTCTTGTCCTAGATTCTTAATTCTTACATCTTTTGGTCTTGCAACCAAAGCTTCAGCGATGTCACATTGTTTAATTCTAAGCTCGGCCTGCTTAATTTGCTCCGATTTCTTTGAAGAGTTGTCGATAAATGCTCTGTACATCTCACGAGCTTTATCCAATTCCATATTCATGTGATAGCAAACACCTAGGTGATAAAAAGCATCCACTGCAGCACTAGTTTCCTTGTGCGAATACATGTCATAGTTCTTATCTACATCCGTAATTGCAATTTGAAAATGTCGCATTGCAACTTCATAATCACTACGAGATTCTAAAACGATAAATCCTTTGCGGTAATTGTAATTAGGACTTGTCGAGTTTAGTGTCAATAATTTGTCAACCACAATCTCAGCATGGAAGAAATAATTCTCCTGTAGCATTCTAGAGCCCTCAATAACAAGTTCACGTTCTGATGCAGAATTTACCATTTGACGAACTTCATATTCAGTCATTTGTGCAATTGATGCAGTGGGTAGAAGGAAAATAATCAGTTTGATTAGTGTACTCTTCATGCTTTGTGTATTTTCTATTGTTTTATATCTCTCTGTTCGCGTCGAATTGCTCTAAGTAATCAGCTACTCGACGAACAAATCTTCCTCCTAATGCTCCATCAACAACACGATGATCGTATGAGTGAGAAAGGAACATTTTATGACGGATTCCGATAAAGTCTCCATCCGGCGTTTCTATCACTGCAGGAACTTTACGAATGGCTCCCAATGCTAATATTGCAACTTGAGGTTGGTTAATAATAGGTGTGCCCATTACATTACCAAAAGTGCCTACATTGGTTACAGTATACGTCCCGCCTTGAATATCTTCCGGTTTAAGGTTGTTATCTCTAGCGTTGTTGGCGAGTTCGTTTACAGATTTTGTTAATCCTGTAAGGTTTAATCGGTCCGCTTTCTTAATTACCGGTACAATGAGGTTGCCAGAAGGAAGAGCTGTTGCCATTCCGACATTAATATCTCGGCGTTTTACTATGTTATTTCCTGAAACAGAAACATTTATCATAGGGAAATCTTTTATTGCTTTTACAACAGCTTCAATGAATATTGGTGTAAATGTAATCTTTTCTCCCTCACGTTTAGCAAAATCGTTCTTGACTTTATTTCTCCAATTAACTAGTTCTGTGACATCTGCCTCAACATAACTCGTTACGTGTGGTGCGACATGAGTCGACATTACCATGTGATCAGCGATTAACTTCCGCATACGATCCATCTCAACGATTTCATCTCCATCTTGAGGAATAACCACTGGTTCTTTAATATTTCCTAGGAAGCTTCCAGCTGCTTGCGTGACAGGAGCTACCTTTGGTGCAGGAGATGGAGCTGGCGTAGCGACATCTTTTGCCGGTGCTGTAGAAATAGCTCCACCCTCGATAAATGCTAGAATATCTTTCTTCGTAACTCTTCCTGCTATTCCACTACCTTTAATCGACTCAAGAGCATCCATAGAGATCCCTTCTTTGGTTGCGATGTTTCTTACTAGTGGAGAATAGAATTTTCCTGAAGGTCCTGTTTTGTCAATTGAATTTGAAGATCCGTTTGTCGCTGCTATAGTCGTTTGTACAGTATCAGCGATAGTAGTTTTAACTTTTTCGGCTGTACTTTCTTCTGTTGGAGCAGATTCAGTAGT
>TARA_Y100000385_G_scaffold279222_1_pt1 | contig 10986 bp, 13 predicted proteins | sample TARA_Y100000385 | Tara Oceans TARA_Y100000385 (sample SAMEA2620980) | marine metagenome | biome: marine biome (ENVO:00000447); feature: surface water layer (ENVO:00002042); material: "saline water (ENVO:00002010), including plankton (ENVO:xxxxxxxx)" | depth 5 m
TTTTTTTTGAGCAAAACTGTTTAACGTTCCTATTAAAAAAAGAGCGGTGCATATATATTTCATAGTTTTGGGGATTTTATTATTCATCGTCTTCTTCATTTTCATTATTTTCTTCAGAGGCTTTGTTCCAAACCTTGATTTTATCACCTTCTTCAACACCCTCAATAATTTCAATATTTATGCCGTCTGAGAGTCCAATCTCAACATTTTTTTTAATAAATTTTCCATTGGCTTTTTGCAACTCTACAAATGGTTTTTCAGTAATGCGGTTAAACTGTAAAAGCGCTTCCTTAATAACCAATACACTGTCCTTACTTTCAATTTCAATTTCTGCATTGGCACTGTAACCGGCACGGATTTTAGTGCTCGGTTCTATTTCTACATCTGCTTTTATTGTAAACTGAACTGCCCCATTTTGCTCCACGCCTTTGGGCGCTACAAAAGTTAGAACGGCGGGGAACTCTTTTTCATTGATCGCTCCAAGGATCACAATAATCTCAGTGCCCTCGACTAACTTTCCAACCTCGGACTCGTCAACTTTGCCTTCAAAAATCATTTTGCTCATATCAGCAATGGTGGCAATGGTGGTCCCCGCATTAAAGTTGTTGCTTTGAATAACTTGGTCCCCTTCGCGCACAGGGATTTCTAAAACAGTACCAGCTATTTGAGCCACAATAGTGGTGTTGGCAGAACTTCCGCCAGACAATGACCCTTGCCTAATGATTTGGTAATCGTCTTTGGATTGCTCGTAATTTTCTTTGGATTGATTTAAACTTAACTCGTTATTTTCAAAATCTTGTTTAGAAATCACTCCTTTTTCAAAAAGGGTCTTATTTCGATTGAACACCGTTTGAGCGTTTTCATAAGAGAGTTTCGCAGAGTTAATTCGACTTTTAGCACTGACCAAGGCCTGTTCGTTTGGAACCACTCTAATTTTAGCAATCAAATCCCCTTTTTTAACAAGATCTCCCTCTTCTACAAAAATTTCATCTACAATTCCTGAAACTTGAGGTTTTAATTCAATTTCTTCCTCTGGATTTAGCTTTCCGGTCGCAACTGTTTTAGTGTCTAGTGCACTGTAAAAAGGGGTTTCCGTTTTGTAGTCGACAACTTCTTTGGCGTTAGAATCTTTAAAATATTTTAAGACGTATATCAATGCTAATAATACGCCAAATCCTAAAATAATTTTTACTGTTTTACTCATTATATTTTATTTTTTATTCTTCTCTTAATGCTTGAATTGGTTTAACACTTGTGGCCTTATATGCCGGAATAAGTCCTATTAAAGTTCCTAAAATAACTAATATTAATAAGGCTATAAATACGACGGCAATTTCAACAGAGGCATTAACTAAGGTCGCCTCATCCCCCTGCCCCCATACTTTATCGATGATAATTAAAATCCATCCCCCTGAAATAATACCGAATAATCCTGCTATTAAGGTTAAAAAAACAGCTTCGACAACAATTTGACGTTTAATCTCAAAAGGGGTGGCACCAAGAGCACGACGGACGCCAATTTCTTTTGTCCGTTCCTTGACGGTGATTAATAAAATATTACCAATGGCAAATACCCCTGCAATGAGTGTAGCAATCCCTACAAACCATGTCAGAAACTGCATGCCTTTCAAAAACCCTGTGATTTTAGCAAACTCTTTTCCAAGGTTAAAACTTCCAAAGGCGCGTTGATCTTGTGGGTGAATTTTATTCAAATTTCTTAATAGCATTTTTGCATCCTCTTCAATCTGCTTTATATTATACTCTGGTTTCCCTGTAATAATGATCCATCCTACATTGTCCCCTTGGTTATATATTTGTTGAAAGGTTGAAAATGGGATAATAATATCAGTACTTGGTCCCATATTAGCATTCTCGTTTTGTGAGACCCCAATAATAGTGAAGTTAATATTATTAATTTGCACATATTTTCCAATTGGCTCATCGTCTTTTTCAAAAAGTTGTTTGTAAATATCCTCAGAAATAACAGCGACTTTCTTTTTGTCATCAATGTCATTTTGATTGATAAAACGGCCTTTCAACAATTTCTTTTTCTGAACTTTATCTAGAAGTGGATAATCCCCATTAATGCTGTAAGTACCTGATAAAAAATTTCTAACAACCAAAGATTGGTTGATATTTCGTGGCACTATAAACTCGATTCCTTCGACATTTTTATTAATTTTTTGAACATGAGAAAGTTTCAATTGTACTTGTTTTCCTTCTTGAAACCCTTTAAAAGGTTTACTAGTGGCTTGACCCCAAACGAATACGCTATTGGTTGCAAAATCGCCAAACAAACGATTGAAAGAGTTTTCCATTCCTCTAGCAGCGCCCAATAGAGCAATAAGTAATAAAATACCCCACCATACACCTACCATAGTGATTACAGTGCGCAATTTATTTTTGCTCATACTGTCATAGACTTCTTGCCATGTATCTCTATCGAATAAAAATTTAATCATTTAGTCGTCTCTAAGTGCTACTATAGGTTTTATTTTTGAGGCTCTTTTTGCCGGTATATAGCCCGCAAGTGTTCCAGCGCCAATTAATGTTAGTGTCGCCGCAATTACGAGGCTTTTACTCACAGATGGATTGGTAATAAAATAGGTTTTAAGAACCGGACTTGCCCACTCCAAAATCCCAACCCCTATAAAAAGTCCAAGATAGCCAGCCATAGCTGTTATCAAAATAGATTCTATTAGGATTATTGATACAATAGATCTTGGGGAGGCGCCTAAGGCTTTTCTAATTCCGATTTCTTTAGTGCGCTCTTTTACAATAAAAATCATAATATTACTTATGCCTACGACACCCGCTATTAAAGTTCCCATTCCTATGGTTAGAATCAAAATTCCTAGTACTGAGGTCATTTGATTAATCGCTTTATTTTGCATTGCCATATTTAGTACACGTATGGCGCGTTGATCATTTTCATTTACTAAAAACCGCTTCTTTAACTTTTTTTCCAAGTCTAATCCAAAATCAATAGCTTGATTGTAATCTAGCTCAGGCTCATAGGTTAGATTAATTTGATCTACATAGTCATTATTGCCATAGACTTGTTGGGCCGTAGTTAACGGCATGTACAAAATTCGCTCTTCATCATCGCCCCCATCATCTTCAAAAACCCCTACAACTTTATAGGGTATGCCGCTTAAGTTTATATACTTTCCGATCGGGTCTGTTTTTAAAAATAGATCGACTTTTATTAGTTTGCCAATGACGACAACTTTTGTTTTATTTTTTAAATCTTGCTGGTTGATATATCGACCTTCATAGACCTTTGTTTTTTCCAAATATTGATGATCTGGATGGACTGCGATCAATGAATAGTTATTTTTCTCATTTTTAAAAGTAGCGGTCACATTATTATAAACCCTTGAAGTGATAAACTCTACTTCTGAATCAAAATTGTCTTTAATATAGGAGAAGTCCTTGTTTTTGAACTGAATCCGCCTACCCGCTTGCAGGCCTTTAGACGCCTTGGTTGTTTTGCCCGAGCGAATAAACATGGCATTTGAAGCTGTGTCTACAAAGGCCTCGTTAAACGTGTTATTAAGCCCATTTGCAAGACCAAATAAAACAGTGAACAATAAAATTGCGAAAGTTACCGTGAAACCCGACAATAAACTTCTAGTGCGATTTTTATTAATACTTTGTAAAATTTCCCGCCAAAGATCTATATCAAACATGGGATTCTGCTCTAACTTGAGTTACGTTTGTATCTTCCATAATAACACCATCACGCAAACGTACAATGCGCTTGCACATCGCTGCGATGTCATTTTCATGCGTCACTATTAAAATAGTTTTACCTTCGTCATTGAGCTGTTGTAAAAAAGCCATAATATCGGATGAGGTAGTCGTGTCTAAGGCGCCTGTTGGCTCATCTGCTAATAGAAGTTTTGGTTCAGAAGCTAAAGCACGTGCAATCGCAACACGTTGTTTTTGGCCTCCAGATAGCTCACTTGGCAAATGGGTAGCCCACTCCAAGAGTCCAACTTTTTTGAGATGAAACTTCGCTTTTTCTTGACGTGCTTTCCGTTTCAATCCTTGGTAGTATAAAGGTAAGGCAACGTTTTCAACTGCATTCTTATAGTTAATAAGGTTAAAGGATTGAAAAATAAATCCTAAAAACTTGTTTCTATAAATGGCCGCTTTTTTTTCGGTGAGATCTTTTATGGGCACGCCATCCAATACATAACTCCCGTTGTCTGCAACGTCTAACATTCCTATTATATTGAGGAGGGTAGATTTTCCAGAACCAGATGACCCCATAATAGCGACCATCTCCCCCTTTTTAACTGAAAGGTCAATCCCCTTGAGCACATGTAAACTCGTGTCGCCTATGGCATATGATTTATGAAGTTTTTTAATTTCAAGCATCAGTTTTGGAAATTGTGATAATGTATCGTGTAAATAAGACTGTCAAATTTACACTTTGTTACACAAATGAGGTTTAAATTAGTGTTAAAAACACAAGTCCATTTTAAGATCTAAAATTTGATACAAATTAATTCGTGTTAGTAGATAGGCATAAAACTAAACTTACTTCAAAAATAAACTTCAATATTCTGAAATTTACATTAATAAGTGAAATTTATTTACGATAAGTGGTTGTTATTTGGAGTAAATGATTTAATTTTAAGGCAAATCATCTATTATTTTAAATAAGAAAGCTGTGGAGACGTTTAAGAAGGACAATGAAATTTTAAAAAGATTTGGGCAGAATCTAAGAATGATTCGCCAGCAAAAACAATTACGACAAAAAATAATTGCGGAACGCTGTGAAATGGATAGTGGAAGCTACTCGAATATTGAAAATGGCAAGCGAAACATAACACTGTTAACGCTTTCAAAAATATCCAAGGTATTAGAAACACCCGTAAGTGATTTAGTAAGGTTTTAAGTGTTGTTATTTTCTTTTAGGAATCGGTAAATATAAATAGAAAGAGCGCCAATCAATACATAAGGGATTACCATTAGGTAAACAATGCCATTGTTAACTCCCTTTGCTGTTGCTTGACCGACTTCACTTTCAAGTACGGCTCTACACATTGCGCACTGAGCATTTGTTATGGTCAATGACAATAATAACAGTGTTAATAGGACAAGTCTTTTCTTCAAAATTAGACGTAATAAGGTGAAATCATTAGGTAAACAATCACACCAGTTACAGCTACATATAGCCAAACTGGATAGGCAAATTTTACTATTTTTTTGTGCTGGTCATAAGCGCCAAGATAGGCTCTTACGTAGCTTATTAAAACCAGTGGAATTACGATGATGGAAAGCAGTATATGACTAATTAAAATAAAATAATATAAATAGGCCGCGGAGCCTTTGTAACTTGTAGAGTCGCTAGTCATATGATAAGCGACATACATCACTAAAAAAAGCAAGGAACATCCAATAGCTGTTTTCATTAACCGCTCATGCAACAGTCTTTTTTTATTTCTGATGGCTAGCAATGCCAAAACGAGAAGCAAGGCCGTTAGTCCATTTATAGTCGCATAAATTGGGGGTAAAAAGGATAAAGGCTCAACGTTAGGAATTCGAACCTTAAACAACAGGGCAACCACAACAGGAACAGCTATAGACACAATATTAACCCAAATCTGGTACTTCTTATTAATAACTGTTGGTTTATTTTTCATCTGAAAGTAATTTTAAAATATCTTCTTTTAAGGCCGTAATGTCTTCAGACTCGCCGTCTTCATCAAATTGTTCGGTTTGGCTAATAATTCCTTTATAGTATATCTTTGGGTTTCCAAAAGCATCAGTCCTGGAGCGAATATAGCCCTCTCTGTCAATAAGTGCAAAATTTCCTGAATGTTCAAATCCTCCAGCAGCACCTTCAACCTCGGCGGCATAAAGATTAAACCCACTGTTGGCAAGTTTATATATTTCTTCTTTACTGCCAGTCATGAAATTCCAATTTGGGTTCGTAACCCCCTGGTTTTGGGCATAGGCTTTTAATACATCCTGGGTGTCATAGTCTGGATTGATGGTAAAGGAAGCGATTCCAAAATCTCCTTGATTAGGAAAGCTATTTTGAATATCAACCAAGTTTCTGGTCATCTTAGGGCAAATCGTTGGACAGGTAGAAAAAAAGAATTCAACAAGATAAACCTTTCCCAAATAATCTTGATTAGAGATTAGCACACCGTCTTGATTTGTAAAGGAAAAAGGGCTTATTTTTTTGGGGACCTCGTTGATCACAAGATAGGCTAATGGGGTTGGATCGCTAACAGTCAATTTAACCTCTTTACTTCGACTTTCGGAACGGGAAATATCATTGTTCTGGACACGATCTACGAGTCTAGGAATCACAATAATTCCAAAAATTAAAATGATAAACGATATCCCAACGTATGAATAATTAGTTTTTTTCATTTCCTTTCAGATCGTCTGCTCTACGGCTTGTAGAATTAAAATTTCCCTTGCGCTTTTGGCGGTACTCTGTGAACAAAATTCGTATATCCTCACTCATTTTATTTTTAAGGACTGCAACTTCCAAGCAGTCGTATGAACTCAGCCCATAAACGGGCGCGTTTCTCTTAATTTCATTTTTGTCGCGATCATCTAAGCGCCCTCTTTGGTTGCGTTCTTTATCGACAATAAACACCTCGGACGTTTTTAGAATTGAATCTAAGACAGTAGAAATTTTAAGAGATTGGTAAGCCGCTAAAACGTCTTTAGGAGTTCCAAATCCAAATTTCCAATAAGTTAAAACCTCGTGTTGATTCAATTCTTTTTCTAATAATTTAACTTGATATTTTGCAGATTCAGGAACTAAAATAACGACTTGAAAGTGTTTAAAGCCTCTAAATTTATCATAAACAAGTTCTTTTAGGTTGAGCGCTAAAATAGCATCTTCCATAGGGGCCTCACCTAAAAACCCCAGTACAGTGAGGTGATTTTCTAAGGCTATAGAGTCTCCGTTTTTATCGACAAAATGAATTAGTTCTGGCAGCTCTTTCTTTAGAATATCAAGCGTCTCATAATTGTGTTTTGAGGGGTACAAAAACAACAAAAACAGTACTGGTAAAAAAAACAGTACTGAAAGCACAAAAGGCTTTTTAAATTTGGTGAAGTCCATACTGCAAAAATAAAAAAGACGGCCTTAATTAGCCGCCTTTAAATGTTAATATTTATCTATTTTTCTAGAAGTCTCTTTTCACAAAACCATTTGTATAAACGGATTCGATGTAGCCAGCTTCTTGTAGTAAAATAAAAACAAGGTACGAAATTAAGAAAATGGTAGTCCAAACTATCAGTCGTCTTAGTGATTTTGTTTCGTCACGCAAATGCATAAAATCCCAAGCAATATAATAGGCTTTTACAATGGTGAGTACGATAAATATCAAGTTTAAACTTTTCATATAAATAAAGCCTGAAAAGACAATGTTTCCGAGCAAGGCTGCGAAACCTCCTTCAAAAGGGGTCATTGAAGGGGTCATTAAAATAGCGGGCTTATAGATTCCTAGTACCACCTCTACTGCGGTGATGATAGACAGCCATATAAGAACTCCCCAAATTTTCTGTTTGTTAGACTTAAACTTAATTAGGCCTCTAAAAATTTCTAATTTATGTGCGTGTTCTGCCATTTTTAAAAAATTATATAATTATACCAGGTAAAAGAATGTAAATACAAATACCCAAACTAAATCTACAAAGTGCCAATATAAACCTACTTTCTCTACCATTTCATAGTTTTTTCGACGTTCATAGGTTCCAATTATCACATTACAAAAAATAATGATATTGATAACAACACCAGACAATACGTGAAAACCGTGAAAGCCTGTAATAAAGAAAAATAGATCCGCAAATAAGGGGACGCCGTATTCGTTAACTTCCAAATTGGCACCCTTTACATAACGTCTTCCGTTGTTTTTGACTTGCGCCAAAGAAGCAGCTCTTGATAGCACGGTTTTTTCTCCATCTTCGTTGATAGCTTGTGTTCTAACCAAAATAGAGGGATGAGCTTCTAATCCATGGTAAACATCTTCTAGAGAAAATGCAGCTAAACTGCCTTCATCGACAAACCATAAGCCGTTTTTATTTTCGTGACGGCTGCGTTGAGTGTGAGACGCTGTTGCAAAATCTTCAACAGCTATTCGCTTAAAAACACGCTCGTCATCAATTGTTTTATATTCGCCAAACTGTAAGATGTTTCCCCCTTTAGTTTGTACAGCTCCGTAATCGCCATTAATAAAAGTAGCCCACTCCCAAGCTTGAGAGCCCACAAAAACTACACCACCTATAATGGTAAAAAACATATACCAAATGACTTTATTCTTTTTCATTTCATGCCCTGCATCTACAGCTAAAACCATAGTTACTGAAGACATAATCAAAACGAATGTCATAAAAGCAACATAAATCATTGGAAGTTCCTGCCCGTGCAAAAAAGGAACGTGTGTAAAAACCTCATCGGCTATTGGCCAGGAGTCAATAAACTTAAATCTTGAAAATCCATAGGCCGCTAAAAAGCCTGAAAAGGTTAGTGCATCGGAAACGATGAAGAACCACATCATCATTTTGCCATAACTTGATTTGAGCGGCTGGTTTCCTCCGCCCCAAGTTTTTCCTTCTATTCCTTTGCTAACTACTTTAGAATCCATAAGGGTCATTTATTATTTGAATTGTGCAAAAATAAGCATTTTATTTAGTTAAAGAAATATAAAAAGAAAAAGAGATATACCCATAGAATGTCTATAAAATGCCAGAAATTAGAGGCCAAGTCAAACCCAAGTCTGTTTTCGTTTGAATATTTCTTATTTAATTGGTTGATAATGACTATAAATAGACAAATGATTCCTGCCAAAACATGCAATATATGAACAACTGCTATGACATACACATAAGACATTGTTATATTACTTGTTGGTCCCGTAAAATTATAGCCCGCAGCAATAATTTGGTTAAACCCTTGAATTTGGGAGTAAATAAAGGCAATCCCAAGCACAAAAGTTCCAATCAAAAGTACGGTCGTTACCGTTGTTTGATTTTTGCGTAAAGCCTGTTTGGCAGTGAACAACATGGCGCTACTTAAAATAATAATTAAAGTACTATACACAAAAGCGCCAGGCAGCACAAAGTCAGTCAACCAGTCTTCCCTAGAGCTACTCACAATAAAAGCACTTGTAAGCCCCGCAAAAGACATCACTAAAGAGATAATCCCAAACCATAACATCATCTTTTTGGCCCGGGCTTGTTTGTCTTCTGTGGTTCCTTGTGTTAAATCCATAAACTAATAAATTTATCTAAAATATATATAATTTGAATAGTGGTAATATAAACAACACTGGAAAGCATAAGCTGACGCGCTGCTTTATCTGTTTGATTTTTAAAAAGCTGAAAACCGTAATACAAAAACAAGAGCCCAGACGCAAAAACGAATGCTGCTCCTACAAGAGAAAGTCTCAAAGCACCTGTAAAACCAAAAACAGGAACCACAGAAATAAGTACGGTCCAAACACTGTAAATAATTGACTGTAGTGCAGTCCCCTTGTCCCGTTTGCCGGTTGGCAACATATTAAAGCCTGCTTTTTGGTAGTCTTCATGTAAAAACCAACCTATAGCCCAAAAGTGGGGGAATTGCCAAAAAAACTGAAGCATAAACAAGACGCCTGGTTCTATTCCAAATTTCCCAGTAGCGGCAACCCATCCTAGCATAAAAGGAATTGCACCTGGAATGGCCCCTACAAAAACAGATAAGGGTGTTTTTGTCTTTAAAGGGGTGTAAGCACTGGTGTAAAGGCAAACTGATATGGCGCCAAACATAGCCGTTATTTCGTTGATGCTGTAAAGAATGGCAAGACCGGAAATTGTTAAGCTAACGGCTAGCACAAAAGCATAAGTTACACTCATGTGTCCGACAGGAATTGGCCGGTTTTTTGTGCGATTCATTAGCGCGTCCAAATCGCGCTCAATGATCTGATTAAAAACATTAGAAGCCCCCACCATAAAATAACCTCCAATAGCTAAGAGCAGTAAGGTTGGGAAGTGAACCGTTTCAACAGCCAGCAAATACCCAGCTACAGAAGAAAACACAACACTAAGAGACAGCCCCATTTTTGTCACTGCCTTGAAACTAGCAAGAAATGACGGAGTAGCAATCAACGTATGAGTATTATTTGGCATAGAGTCGAAATTACTTCACTTTTAAGGCGCAAAGATACTTCTAAAATCTATTTTAACAATGTAATTTTAACAAATAAATAGCTTTTATAAAGCTTAATTAATTGATTTATAAACTAAAAAGGAATTCTCATTTCAGCAGCCTATCCCTTTTCATCAACAACAGTTTTGGTGCTCCAAATTGGATTCCAACTCGATTCAAAATTCCTGTTGTCAGCTATCACTTCGTCCCCTCTCACTCCAGCTGTAGAAACGGTAAACAAAAAGGCCGTTCTAAGATCGTGATAACTATCGATAAGCACACTGATACGATCGCCATCAAGCCCATCGTGTTTTGAGAGGCGAGCGGATATTGTTTCAGGGGCTGGATCCAATGCTCTGAGGGCAATATACAGATACTTTTCGCTATAAATAATCTTAAATTTCGTTTGTACAGAGGGAGGGGTGTTTTCATCAAGGCTTACATCTACAAAATCACTAGTCCAGGGAACTGTTGCCCAAACAACACCATTCAGCTTGCCGTCAATCACTGGAGTATTAGAGGGGTCGACTTGAAGAGTGGTGTACCATTTTGGAGGAGGATCAGTCGGGTCTTGTGCTGGTAGAAACAGACACATAAAAAAAGGCAGTAAAAAATTAATAATGTAAGTTTTAAGAAGATTTAGGTCTTTAAATATGAACTTATATACTTACAATAGATGTAATTATTTGTTAAACTTGACTGTGAATGATCTCAAACTGAGAATCAGCAAATCCACACTGTTATAAAAACTGCAAAAATCGTTGGAAATAAAACTCAAAATAGATTTTGTTAATAACAATTTATAATTGTAGATT
>TARA_Y100000385_G_scaffold29603_2_pt1 | contig 10983 bp, 10 predicted proteins | sample TARA_Y100000385 | Tara Oceans TARA_Y100000385 (sample SAMEA2620980) | marine metagenome | biome: marine biome (ENVO:00000447); feature: surface water layer (ENVO:00002042); material: "saline water (ENVO:00002010), including plankton (ENVO:xxxxxxxx)" | depth 5 m
CAGATGCTTACTTTGGTTTCCTGTAGTTCCGCTACTCAGAAATATTTGCTCTGTTTTTTGCCCCGTACAGATTATTTGCTCTGTTTTAAAAAACTCAATTGGCAAAAAAGGAATTTCATTTATATTTTTCGGACTCTTCGCTTTTAAAATGATTTTTGCATAGGCACTGTAAATAGGATTTTTTTCCATCTGAAAATCAAATAGACTCATACAGATTTCACTAAAATCTTCTATTGAGTTTATATTAAATATTTTTTCTGATAAGCTATTCATTTCTAATCAAAGTGTTTTGATGTTCAAAAGTAGTATATTTGCTTTTAAAACACCTTAAATGAAGAATATTTATCATCACTTCTTATTGCCTCTTTCATTATCTTTTATCATATTTTCATGTAATAATAAAGAGAATTCTGAAACCATTCAGAAAACACTACCTCTTCCAGAAGAACTATCATATAAACTTGATATGACTGCAGAAAATACAGCAGTTAATTGGATTGGATATAAAACTAATGAAAAAATAGCAGTATCAGGATCGTTTCGTGAGTTTAGTACTGATAGAGAAAATAAATCATTTAATTCAATTGATGATTTAGTAGATGGTCTAAATTTTTCTATTAGTTCTTTAAGCTCTTCATCAGGTGACCCTATTAGAGATCTGAATCTGAGGGACTATTTTTTTAAGTATCTTACTGATAATTTTAAAATTGAAGGAACTCTTGGAAGACCTATCAATGATTCTATAGATGTATTTTTTAATATTATTGGTGAAGATAAAACAGTTCGATTTGCATATTCAACCTATCTTACGACTTCTAAGTATTCCAATAAGATTATTCATATTAAAGGTAAACTAGATTTAGTAAATCAATTTAATGGGGAAGCATTTAATAGTATTCATAAACAATGTTTTGATTTACACAAAGGATCTGATGGAATCTCAAAGACCTGGGAAGAAGTAGATATTGATATTAAGGTATTAATTATTAACGAAACTAATCCTAAATTTCATCAATAAATTATTTATATTCAGATACACCTTATACTGTTTGAATTTTTCATTACTAAGGTATAATAATATATCCCTAAAAAGCAAACATTAAAATTTACATTCAACATTTAAAAACACTGATCTATCCTCCATGGAGTTGCCTGAATCTGATAAAGTTTCATCTTCCCATGATCTAACGTTAAGTGCAATTTTAATTCCTTTAGTAATTTGTTTTTCTATACCAAATATTTGTGCACTCCCATCTCCTGATTGTATAGTGTTTTCATTACTGGTAGAGATCATATCTCTTCTTAGAAACATTGTATACCCTGCTAAATTAATAGAACCATATAAAGATAATATCTCACGATTCATTGAATTTGTAATATGATCTTCATTTTGCATTATATTTCTTTCAAGACCTACATTATAATTAGAACCTGTGTAATTTATTGCGCCTGATGTAATAGTTTGAGTTTCTAGTGTGTCGTTTGCAGTTGGTAAATTATCTCTAAATAGTCTACATGAGAGATCATCTGTTATCTTTACTGTTAATCCAGCTCCGCTCCTAAAAACACCATCTGAAGTTTGAGACTTCTTATATCCTTCTCCATTAATGAGTTGAGCATCTACAATTATTTTTTCTGTTACCTTATATGTTCCGCTAATTCCAGCATCTGCAGAGCTTGCCCATTTATATTGGTCAAGAGCACTTTTTTCTACATATCTTTTCCCCCAACTCTTTTCCATAAATTTAAAGTTTTTCGTGCCTATCATTCCAAAATTTAGGGACATGTTTTCCGAAGCTTTCCAGTTTACAGATGCAATTTTCAGAAAAGCTGTGTAGGCTGACCCTCCGGAATTACTTCCCACATCAAAAGTTATTTTAGCAGAAAACTTGTCGTCAAACTTATAACTATATCCAAGATATGACCTTTTAATTTCAAATTCTTTAAAGTCACTTTCCGTGTCCGCATTATAGTTTGCAAATATTTTTACTGATGGTGTTCCTTGTCCGAAGGATTGTGTTGTAATAAACAATAGGCCGCATAATAACAAAGTGGTTTTTTTCATTTTTTTATTGTTAAAGATTAATTCCTAGTTTTCCGAAGAAGTCAACGAATGCTTTAGAGAATTGTTGTGGCATTTCTGTCATCATTATTTCTACAGTTAAATTTTCATTCACTCCAATTGCTATAGCAATAGAAATAATTAATCCAATAAGAGCAAACGACATATCTTTAACTCCTAATTTTATTGAACGAAAAATACTGCTTCCCCCTGTTTTCATGATAGCCATTCCTAGCTCTCTTCCAGCTAATAATCCAATAAACACCCATGTAGTGCTCATTGGAACTTTAGAATGCAGTTTGAAATAGAAGAGAATAATGCAATATATAAAATCAATTAGTGTTGCAAACCTCACGTCTGTTACTACAGATTTTTCTGTTACTATTTTTTGAATCCTTCCTCCTTTAAAGTATAGTAGTAGTCCTAATCCAATTACTATAATAGATAAAAATGCAGCGAATGACCCTCCATCCAAACTTCTATTTAGATATACTGCGATATTTGCCGCATCTTGACTTAGCCATACTGCCCAAAGTGTTCCAGAGGTTAACCATTGAGCAATTGTCCATCCAAAATGAGCTTTACCCGTAAAATATTTTTTTGATAGTCTTGCAACAAGAGTAAAAAAGACCAATCCTAATATGAATGCCAAGACATATCCACTCATACTTTTTGCAAGCACTTTCCCTACAGCTGCTGGGCCAACCGCAAAAGAAGTAAGAAGTATAAAAGTTGTTGAAACGGGCATTCTTAGTCTTGTAAGAATTAGCAAGAATATCGGAGCTGCAATTTGCAGAAAATGAAACCACCTTGGGGATTTTTCAAATCCTTTTGCAGATAAGCGAGCATGACTTACATCTCGATCAATTATTCCGTCAGGATATAATTTAAAAACCAGATCATCAAAACTAATTACCCCTTCTTGATTAGTTGTTAGATTTTTAAAAAAAACTGTATCGTATTCATAATATGTAGATAATTCATCTTTTACAGTAATATTATAGATATTACATAGTTCCTTTTCCTTATTTAAAAAGAAACAATTTCCATAATCAGGATTTAAATAATCTTTATCGTAATTTGTAGATCCGTCTATTCCAATATCTTTTATATTCCATTCAATATAATTATCATCTTTTTTTGAAATACGGATAGATAAATTATCAAACACTTCTTCTTCGAACTTTTCTTGATCTTCTTTTGATTCTAGTTTTGGAGAGAATATAGTGAGTCCATTTTCATCGACGGTTAGCCAACTATAAGACATAGTCATTATAAAGATACCTCCAATAAAAATCCATAGAATCCACCATTTTTTATCTTGATTTGAGGCGATAAAAGTTCCTAATGTTTGAATACTATCGTTTGCAATTGCAGCATAAGCAGCAAACAAAAACCCTGCCCACATAGCATATTGTGGATAGGGACTTAAAAACATTGCAGCAATAAAGGAGATACATATAAATGTTAAAAAGGAGTGTTCGCTTTTTGGTAGCCATACTACCTCAGGATACCCAAAAGAACGGAAAAATTTTTTCATGTAAATTTATTTTATATTATTGACGCAATAATAAGAGTAATCTATTTTATGAATGTTTTCAAATTGTTAACTTATGGATAATAGATTGTTAAGAGAGATGAGATTTAATATTTTATCATCAGAGAATATAATAGGAGTTACAATACTATGTGACGCATAATATTGAACAACAGAATGTTATGTCTTTAGAGATTTAACTAAAGAGCAGCAACAAAAACAGTAATCATTAATACTAGATACACTACTGATGATAAATCTATTCTTTTAATTGTGTTTTCCATGATATTCTTAATTTTATTAATGCAAATATACGATGAGTATCCTTTTTTAACCTTAAGTTTAGATTACCTGTATGTTAACAAATTGTTAAGTATACTTCTAAGATACAAAATTAAATCTAAAATACGTAAGCACTTATTCTGTAATACTTAATTTTGTGTTATGAAATATAAATATAAAATATTATTAGTTGATGATGAAAAAGACATATTAGAATTTCTTTCCTATAATCTAAAAAAAGAAGGGTTTATAGTATTTACAGCAAATAATGGTACAAAGGGATTAGAGTTGTCTCAAGAACATAAACCCGATTTGATAATTCTTGATGTGATGATGCCTGAAATGGATGGAGTAACAGTATGTCAAAATATACGCGAAATAAAAGCTTTAAACGAAACACTCATTTTGTTTTTGACTGCTCGTTCAGAAGAATACTCTGAATTAGCAGGCTTTGCTGCAGGTGCTGATGATTATATAACAAAGCCTATAAAACCTAAATTGCTCATTAGTAGAATAAATGCGATTCTAAAAAGAACAAGATCAACAAAAGAAGATCATCAGATACAAATAGGAAATATTAATATTGATAAAGAAAAGCACATACTTACATACAATAATGAAGAACTGCATTTAGCAAGAAAAGAATTTCATTTATTATACTATTTAATGAGTATCCCTGGAAAGGTTTTTACACGCCAAGATATTATTGATAATATATGGAAGGATGCATTAGTTGGAGATAGAACCATAGATGTTCATATTAGAAAGATTAGAGAGAAGATAGGAAGTCATCATATAAAGACTATAAAGGGTGTAGGATATAAATTTGATATATAATGAAAATTAATACTCCAATTAGGATCGCTATTTTTCTAAGTATTGTAATTTTTGCTTTTGCAACTATTATTTTCTTTATATCAGATGATACTTTAAATATATTTTATAGTCTCTTTTTATTTTTTCTATCTACAATTGGATTAATTTATTATGTTGTAAAGACTTTTTTCCACGAAAAGATCAAAGTCATATATAAAAATATATATAAATTTAAAAACACGTCTAATATTCAAGATTTAGATATTGAAACGGTTGAAAAAGAAGTGAAAGAGTGGATGGATTTGAAAGAAGATGAATTAAGAAAAATGCAGAAAGATGAGAATTATAGACGAGAGTTTATAGGCAATGTTTCTCATGAACTTAAAACCCCCATTTTTAATATACAAGGATATATTCAAACTTTATTAGAAGGAGGAATAGATGATTCAGAGGTTAATTTAAAATATTTATCTAGAGCAAATAAGAGTGTAGATAGAATGATTAATATTGTCGAAGATTTGGAAGTAATATCAAAATTAGAAACAGATAAAGAAGAATTACTTATTAATAAGTTTGATATTAGTTTAGTTGCAAGTGAGGCAATAGATCAATTAGAAATGAAGGCAAATAAGTCTAATATCTCGCTGGTTTTTTCTAACGAATCTTCAACTGATTTTGTAATGGGAGATAGAAATAAAATTCAACAAGTTTTCATGAATTTAATTAGTAATTCTATTAAATACGGAAAAGATGGAGGTGAAACTAGAGTTCGTTTTTTTGATATGGAGGATAATATGATGATAGAAATAGCTGACAATGGAATAGGAATTGAAAAACATGCTCTTCCTAGATTATTTGAAAGATTTTACAGGGTTGATAAAAATCGTTCTAGAGATATAGGAGGTACTGGACTAGGATTAGCGATCGTTAAACATATTATTGAAGCTCATGATCAGACAATTAATGTGAGGTCAACCAAAGATATTGGTTCAACTTTCTCATTCATTCTAGAAAAAGAGAAATAATTCCCCAAAATTATCTTTATTTTTTTTGAAGTAAAACCAGAATAATTTAAACTTTTATTTATTGCTTTATTTAAGTCAAACTCATTTTATTTTTGATAAAAACAATTTTTCCTTATTTATGAAATAATCCAAATCTGTTATCAGAAATGATCCCATCTATTTTATGTTTTTCTGCAATTTTTTTAGAGTTTTATTTTTCCAATAAACTGCAAATAAGATTTTAGGTATTTGAAAAAAGATACTAATACTCATTGGAAAGAATCTTGGATATTTAACATCGAACCCTTTTATTTTTACAAATTCTATTTCAGGGAATTCATCATTTTAATAAATGAAAACTTCTTCCGTTTGCAGAAATAATTACTTTAAAATTATGTTATAAAAGAGAATTTATTATAGGAATACATCTTGTCGCATGTCCTAATCCACAGTTCAGAGGAGCAACTAAAATTCTTTTTTTCGAATTCATCATCCAAAAATACATAAAACAATCTATTTTTGTAAAAAACAAGATTTGGGAAAAAATAAATTACGCAAGTTTTCAGAAATGGAAGAATTATCAAATGTAATTCAGCCACAAAATGATCATCTAACACAAGACATTCAATTAAAGGGAAAATGGAATTCCGATTTTTTCAAAAATGGAAATCCTATTGTTTTAGAACTTGGTTGTGGAAAAGGAGAATATTCGGTTGCGCTTTCTGAACGATATGCTGATAAAAATTTTATTGGAATTGATATAAAAGGAAACAGAATATGGAAAGGAGCAACTCATTCTGAAAATATGAGTTGTAAAAATATTGCATTTCTAAGAGTTAGGATTGAACATATTCTAAATTGTTTTACAAAAGATGAAGTCTCCGAGATCTGGATTACTTTTCCTGATCCTCAAATCAAAAAGAAACGACAAAGAAAACGCCTTACACATCCTGAATTTCTGAAAAAATATTCTCAAATCTTAAAAAAGGATGGAATAATTCATCTTAAAACCGATAGTGCGTTTTTATATGGATATACTCTTGGTATTATTGAAGGGGAGAATCACGAGCTTTTAGATTGCACAAATGATGTTTACGGAGTCCATCAGGACAGGAAGGATATGGATATAAAAACCCACTATGAAAAAATATTTCTCGACAAAGGAACATCTATTACCTATACAAAATTTAGACTAATTTAGGTATTCTCGATTCTATTCTACGACCACAAAACAGATTAAATAAAATGCATTCGAATAAGTAAAATACGTTATATTTGCTATTATAAAATTTATAATGAACATTTCTACAAAACAAATTGAAGATGCACTTTCTGAAGTAAAAGTTCCTGAAGGAGATAAGTCTATCTGGGGAAGCGGAATAGTAAAAAATATCCAGATTTTTGGAGAAGAAGTGATTTTAGATTTGGAGATAAATAATCCTACACTTCAGTACAAAAAGAGGATAGAGGTAGATTGTCTAAAAATTATTCATAATAAGGTTTATGAAAAGGCAATTATAAAAGTAAATTTTTCAGTTACACAACAAGAAGAGAAACCTAATATAATTAAGGGAAAGGAAATTCCTGGAGTAAACAATATTATTGCTATTTCTTCTGGGAAAGGAGGTGTAGGTAAATCTACAATAACTGCAAATTTGGCAGTCGCTTTATCAGATTTGGGATATAAAGTAGGTGTAGTTGATGCAGATATTTATGGGCCATCCATGCATATTATGTTTGATTTGGAAGGATCTGTACCAGAATCAATTGAGTTAAATGGGAAGTCAAAAATTAAACCATTAGAAAATTATGGAGTAAAACTTTTATCTATCGGATTTTTTACTCAATCTCAGCAGGCAGTTGTTTGGAGAGGCCCTATGGCTTCAAAAGCACTAAATCAGCTTATTTGGGACGCTAATTGGGGAGATTTAGATTATTTATTAGTAGATCTACCTCCTGGAACTGGAGATATTCATTTGTCTTTAGTTCAGTCGATTCCTGTAACGGGAGCTGTTGTAGTGAGCACACCACAAGCCATAGCTCTAGCTGACGCTAAGAAAGGTGTGAATATGTTTCAGTTAGAAACTATCAATGTTCCAGTTTTAGGTATTGTAGAAAATATGGCGTATTTCACTCCAGAAGAATTGCCAAATAATAAATACTATATTTTTGGAAAAGAGGGAGCGAAAGGATTAGCGGAACAAATGAATATTGATTTGCTAGCAGAGATTCCTTTAGTGCAATCAGTAAGAGAGGCATCAGATATTGGAAGGCCAGCAGTATTGCAAGGTTCTACTGATGTTGCAATAGCACTATCTAATCTAGCAAAAAAAGTAATAGAAAAAATAGAAACAAGAAATTCAGAACTAGAAAAAACTAAAGTAGTGGAAACTACGCATAGCAGAGGATGTTCTACAAATTAAATTATAATGGGAATAATTACAGAGAAAATCATAATTGACAAAATTGAAGAAGCTTTAACTACAATCAGACCATATCTGGAATCAGATGGTGGTGATATAAAATTAGTAGAAGTAACTGATGATATGATTGTTAAAGTAAAATTAATTGGAGCTTGTAGTAGTTGCGATGTAAGTATGATGACTTTAAAAAACGGTGTGGAAGTTGCAATTAAAAGTGCTGTACCAGAAATAAAAGAGGTTATTGATGTAACAACTTTGTAGAAATTGGGGTGCGACATAAATATACATACCCAAAACCTTCTTCAAATTTTCAAAAAAAACTAGTAGAATTTAGTAAACGATATACTTATTCTTCCATTCTTTTTTCAGGAGATAATCTAGATAAATACTCCAAATTTAATACTATTGCAGCTCTTGGATCAAAAGAAATTATCAGTTCCTCTTCCAATTCGTTTAAAAAACTCCTTAGTTTTCATAATCATCATAAAGATTGGATGTTCGGTTTTTTATCTTACGATATAAAAAATGAAATAGAAGGTTTAAAATCTGAAAATATTGATCAATTTAAGTTTCCAAATTTGGAGTTTTTTATTCCAGAAACGATTTTATTTATTTCAGATGAAGATATGAAAATTGAATCTTTCCTTTCAGAGAATAAAATATCAGGATTATTAGAGGAAATTAATAATTTTCAGATAATTCAAAAAGAAGATCCGGATATTGAGTTAAATTTTAGAGAGACAAAAGAAGAGTTTCTCAAAAAAATAGAGAGCATAAAGAAACATATTCAACTAGGGGATATTTATGAAATGAATTATTGTCAAGAATTATTCTCTAAAGGAAATGACATAAATCCATCTTCAGTCTTTTGGGAATTGAACCTGAAAAGTAATGCTCCTTTTTCTGTTTTTTCAAAGATGAGAAATAAGTATTTATTATGTTCTAGTCCAGAAAGGTTTCTACAAAAATCAGAGAATAATATTATTTCTCAGCCAATAAAAGGTACTCGAAAAAGAGGAAAAAATAAGCAGGAAGACCAAGAACTAATTTTTGATTTGCAAAAAAGTGAAAAAGATCGTTCAGAAAATATAATGATTGCTGATTTGGTGAGAAATGATTTATCCAGAACAGCAGAAAAATCATCTGTCAAAGCAGAAGAAATTTGTAAAATTTACACTTTTGACAGGGTTCATCAAATGATTTCAACTATTAGTTCTATTTTAGATGAAAAATATAATTTTGTAGATGTGTTAGAAACTACTTTCCCAATGGGATCTATGACTGGTGCTCCAAAAATAAAATCAATGGAATTAATAGAAAAATATGAAACCACGAAAAGGTCATTGTTCTCAGCTGCATACGGTTATATTACTCCAAATGCTGACTTTGATTTTAACGTAGTTATTCGGTCTATTTTATATGATAAATTAAATAATTATATTTCCGTTATGGTTGGGGGTGCAATTACAATAAATTCTGATCCTAAATCAGAATATGAAGAGTGTTTGATAAAGGCAGAAGCTATGATTGATGTTTTGAAAAATGAAAAATAGATTTTTAGAAAATATTAAAAAGAATAATTTATTTTCTAAGGAAGATAAACTAATTGTTGCTATTAGCGGAGGAGCAGATAGTGTAGCACTTGCTATATTATTAAACGATTGTAATTTTCCTATTGTTTTTGCTCATTGTAATTTTAATTTGAGAGAAGATGAATCAGATGCAGATGAGGATTTTGTAAGAAAACTTGCAAAAAAAATGGATTTAGAATGTTATGTAGAATCCTTTGAAACAGAAAAATTTGCAGAGGAGAATAAAATATCAATACAAATGGCAGCTCGTGAGCTTAGGTATTCTTGGCTAGAAAAAATCAGAACAAAAACAGACTCTAAATATATAGCTGTAGCGCATCATAAAGATGATGACATAGAAACATATTTTATTAATCTGATTAGAGGTAGTGGGATTAGAGGTTTCTTAGGTATGAAAGACAAGAAAAATACGATTATTCGCCCTCTACTAAATTTTGAAAAAAATGAGATAGAGTCTTATTTAAGGTTTAAAAATCAGAAATTTAGAACCGATAGTAGTAATATCGACACTAAATACTTAAGAAACAATATTAGAAAACATATTGTGCCAATTATTAAAGATATAAATCCATCATTTTCCAATACTTTTTCAAATGAGTTGGAGTATATGAATGATGTTTTTAAGGTATTTCAGAAAGTGATAAAGGCTGAGATGAAAGATATTGTTTTATCTACTGATGTTGATATAATTTTAGATAAGAATAAATTGATTTTATCAGATAATAAAAAGATATTATTAAGAGAACTTATCTTTCCGTTTGGATTTTCTCAAACAGAGCAGATATTAAATAGTTGTAATGATATTTCTGGAAAGATTTTCTATTCAAAATCTTATAAATTACTTATTGATAGGGATAAAATAATTATTTCTGAATTAAAAAATACAGAAGAAATTTGCTTAGAAATTTCAGATAACTTACCTGAAATTAATTTTCCTATAAATATGAGATTTGATATTTCAGAAGAGTTAAGTTATTATAAATCTGAGAAAAAAGCTACTTTTGATTTAGATAGAATAAAATTCCCGATACAGATAAGAAGGTGGAAAGAAGGAGATTATTTTCATCCAATAGGAATGAATGGGAAGAAAAAACTATCTGATTTTTTTATAGATGAAAAATTATCCAGATTTGAAAAAGAGAAGTGTTGTATTATGTGTAGTGATGAAAAGATAATGTGGATTATTGGTCACAGAATGGATGACAGATTTAAGATTACCAATAAAACGAAAAAGGCGTATATTGCGGAACTTTTCTAATAGAAAAAA
>TARA_Y100000385_G_scaffold291821_1_pt1 | contig 10976 bp, 9 predicted proteins | sample TARA_Y100000385 | Tara Oceans TARA_Y100000385 (sample SAMEA2620980) | marine metagenome | biome: marine biome (ENVO:00000447); feature: surface water layer (ENVO:00002042); material: "saline water (ENVO:00002010), including plankton (ENVO:xxxxxxxx)" | depth 5 m
AACTACATGATCATATAATTGATCAGAGTCTGGATAACCGAATAATCTTTGGTAATTTTGTTTAAAATTTTTAATTGATTTTTCATTTAAAATAATTTCACTAGCGGGAAAAAAACTCACAGACTTAACGGAGTTAGAAGTAATTTGAGTAATAGGATCAAATACCCTAATTTCGTCAATTTCATCACCAAAAAAATCAAAACGATAACCAATTAAATCATCATTTTTTTGCAACTTGCTATAAATTATAACATCAATTATGTTGCCACGCACTGCAAAATCTCCAATATCATTAGCTGTACCTATTCTTTTATACCCGTTATCACTTAAAAAATTAATCATTTTTTCAATAGGAATTGAATTTTTTTCCTTAATTTCAAAGCCCATATTACTAATCTGATTTTTAGGAGATAGTTTTTGTAAAACAGAATTGACAGTTGTAATAACCAGGATTTTTTGATCTTGATTTTGTGTAATTTCAATTAGGGTTTTAATTCTAGTGGCAATGATAGAATTCTTAGGAGAAGCACGATCATAAGGCAATGAATCCCAAGCAGGAAAAGAAATAATTTTAATATCTGGTAAGAAAAACTCCACTTGCGATCTAATCTCTTCTAGCCTTTTGTCATTCTGCGTAATATGTAAAAAATATTTTCTATCTGAATTTTGAATGAATTTTGACAATGAAAAACCAACTGCGTCATCACTTATTTTAATAATTGAACTATTTTCCTTAATCTGTTTTAATTGTAATTGGTAATTAATCATTATTTATTATAACTTATATCTTAAAAATATCTCTAAATATATTATTAATTTTTAAATCAAAATTTGAATATTAATATTATTTCTGTAAATTAGTCTATTATTTTCAACAAAATTTTTAACAAAATGAATAAAATTTTATTCCCAACAATTATATTTCTTATAATATCCTGTCAACCACATAACCAAGATCTTAGAATGGGAGAAAATATAAAAAACCAAAAGGAAATAGATTTTATTAAAAATAAATGTCAAAAATATCAACAAGCAACCCTACCATCATGTATTAAAAAAGCAAAATCTTCCTTTCGCTGTCTAAATTCAATTGAGCAGTATTTAGAAAAAATTAATTTACAGGGTAAAATAGAATGTAGAAAAGAAGCTAATATACAATTTCCTTATTCATCACAATATAAGGAAGAGGAAAAAAACGATTTTGAGCTAAAAGAAGAGGATCTTGACATAATACAAGACAATATAGATTATTTTCTAGCTACTGATAAAATATATATTTATCGCTACAATAAGGATAAAAAAAATAATAACAAACCAGAAGTGTTAGAAAATAATTATAAAAATAGGTTTGACACCTTCTATTCAAGGAGTCAATTTATAAAAAAATGTCAAAATAATTTTGATGATCGAGAAGACATATTCAAACAAAAATATGTAGAAAAATGTCACAACATTCTTGATTTACCTAAATCTATCTAGGCTGTAATCACTATTAACACAAATTTTAAGTTGATTTATTGTTTTAAAAAAATATATTCTAATCATTAGTTAATTAAACAAATTATTATGAGTTCTACCAAATCTGGTGAAAATAAATTCTCTAAGATACTGACTATAGCACTGGTTGCTAGTATATTTTTATCAGTATTGTCATACCAAATGGGCATTCAATTAGAGGAAGAAATTTATAAAGATCTAAAGAATACCTTTTTTAAACCTCTTAAATGGTGGATAAATCCGTTAATTGCTTTTTCAATGTTTAGCGTTTTCTTTAGAACCCCTGAAGGCAAGGCTCTTAACTTTATTGTATTATTATGCGATATAATCTTGTTGTATTTTATATCTACTCTCATTGCAAATTTATTTGCATATAATATGTATGATTTATTTCCTTTTGCCGAAATTATAGCACCAGCTTTGCAAGGTATTGATTCAACTGAATTTAATAAAACTTCTCCTGGAGGAATTCCAACAATTATCCTTATTATGATTTTTGCTTTTTGTACTTCAGTTATCTGTCGTTATGTTATACATCATTATTTTATTGCTGTTGTTAAACAAATTTTACATGTATTAAACATTATCATTGGGGTCAAATTTTTTAATAAAGTAAAGTTTATCTCTACATTTAAGAAAGAATACAAAGATGCTAGCAAATCAAATAAAGATTCATCATATTCAATTACTTTTATTAACTTTTTTGATAAAATTATATTTGGAGTATTGATGATGATTTTACTATTATCACCCCTGGCTGTATACTCTTCATTCCTACAAATTCTTAATGATCGTGGTTTTAATTTCTTCTTAGATTTGGGTAAATTTATACTATGTTATGGATCGATCTTACTTACTTATAAATTAGTGGTACTGCCAATTGTTAGAACAGTTTTTACATTAGGTGTTACCAATAAGGAAAGTTATTTATCTTTCTTGAGAAAAGGTACTCCTGTTCTGATAACAGCTGCAGCCACTTCTTCTAGTGCAGCTACCTTAGGTGTTAATATTAAGGCCGCTTCTACCTTAAATGTACCTAAAGATATGAAAGATAAGGGTCATAATAAAGCTTTAATGCCTGTTGGAGCTACTCTTAACATGGATGGCACTAGTATCAGTTTAGTAGTTTATTTCCTTTTAGGGGCTCAGTTATCTGGAATTACCGACATATCATTTTGGTCGGTTGTTTTGACTGCTGTCGGACTATCATTTGGAACTGCGGCTGTACCCAGCGCTTCTTTAATTATGCTAACTAGTATGTATAATTCATTTGCTGTGCCTGAAGCGGTTACAAGTAAATTACTATCAATAATTCTAGCTGTTGATCCAATACATGACCGCTTTAGAACAATGGTTAATACGTGGGGAGATTTGAATATGATATATATAATTCAATCTAAAAGAGGCATCATAACTTCTTTTATGAAAAAGCTATGTCCAAAAAAACAAAAATAGGATCTTGCCAATTTTGTTTGTTGACTTATTGTTAATTTTAAGAAGCTTCCAAATAACCTGGTATTTTTTTAATTATGGCTGATTTTTATCTAATATAAGATCAATGTTAAAAAGTAACTTTAAAAAACAAAAGGAGCAAGGGCAACAAGATGTTGTAAATAACGAAGATGATCAAGAATCTAAAATATTAACAGCTTCTAACTCCGTTGGCTCAAGTAGGGCAAAAAAGCTGGCAAATATACTAATATTATTATTATCATGCGGAGTAGTGTTTTACTTTTTACTATTTCAAGAAAATCCAGATGACCCTAATCAAGATAATACAAAAGATATTAAAATTGAATTAGATAAAGAATTAGAAGCTTTACCTCCGGAAAAAGATCTGAATTTTGAAGAGGTAGGTGATATTTCTCCCTTAGAACAAACAACCAACAAGGAACTAGAAAGACCTACCCTCCCTGCATTGCCAGAGTTACCTGTAATACCAGATTTACCAGAAGAAAAAGAAATTTATCCAGAACTTGAACAAAAAGATTCAATAAAATCAGGTATTGACGATCTACCAACTAACTCTAGCAAGAAAAATTTATCTACAGATCAGCAAGAAAAAAAGGATAACAACTCAAAAGAATATTATTCTGACCCCAGGAGAACTCCAATAATGCCAGAAAATATTCAATTACCACAAGGTAATAGTTTTGGAGATCAAAACGGTATTAGAGATCTAAGTGGTAATGCCATACAACAACCATTGGCACCAACACCACCAACTGTAGTACAAAATAAAGATTTATCTAGTATTATTGCCCAAGGCAAAATGATGACTGCAATTTTAGAAACAGCTATTAATACAGAAGTTCCTGGTGATATAAGAGGCATTGTTAACCGGGACGTCTACGCTGAATCAGGAAATAATATTTTAATACCAAAGGGGACAAGATTATTCGGCTCATATTCAAGCAATATAGCTAGAGGACAAGGAAGAGTTGAGATAACTTGGAATAGAATAATTAGACCAGATGGTCTTGATGTATCTATATCACTGTCTGCTTCTGATCAATATGGTAGATCAGGTATTTCTGGCGAGGTAGATAATCAATATAGCTCCACTATAGCCAACGCTTTATTAACAAGTGTTTTAGCAGTTGGCGGAGCACTAGCTGCTGATGCCCTTAGTGGAGATAACTCTTCAACAACTACTGGCAGTGACGGATCGGTAATATCAACAGATACCGCATCAGCACAAGTCATTACCCAAGTTACAGGAGCCGTGATAGATACGGTAACAAAAATGATTGAGGATTCTATAAATATTCAGCCAGTTATAAGAATACCACATGGCACCAAAATGACTGTGATAGTAAATTCAGATATTACATTACCACCATATGAGTATTAAACATTTTGAACTGTTAAAATATCTAAAATCAATTATCATATTAATTTTAACCTTTGTAGTCTTGTTAGCTCATATAAATGTAGCTAAAGCAAATGAATATGAAGATAACTTTTTTGAATTAGAAGATAATTTTAACTACAATTCTAAATCTACAAATATATACGACCCCTTAGAAAAACTTAATCGTAAAATATTTTATTTTAATGAAAAAGCTGATAAATATTTTATGAAACCTGTTAATACAGCTTACAGATTCATTACTCCTAATATATTTAGAAAATCAATTAATAACATATTAAGCAACTTATCCCGCCCCTTTGATGTAATTAACTCCCTAATACAGGGAGATATATCTAATAGTAGAGCAAGCTTCTCGTCATTTCTGATTAATAGCACTGTTGGACTTTTTGGTATATTTGATATTGCTAAATCTAAAAATATAAATTTTAAAAAAAATAGTTTTGCAGATACACTTGCCCATTATGGAATTTCTCGTGGTCCTTATTTAGTATTGCCTTTTTTGGGACCAAGTGATGTGAGAAACTTCTCAGGATTATTGGTTGAAAAGACTGTTGATCCACTATCAATTAATATGCTAAAAGCTGGCGGCAAGAACAAATTAATTAAAGATAAACACAGCTATGGATTAACGACAATCAATGCTATTAATAAATATGATCAGATAGCAGATATTTTACATAGCGCCCAAAAAGACTCATTTGACTTATATTCAGTCATGAGGTCTGTATATTTACAATCTAAAAAATAATTTATAGATGTTAAAGTTCTTATATATATTTATTTTATTTTTAACATCATCATGCCTAACTAGAATTGAAAAACAGGGGTATTCTTTTGATTCATCAGATTATAAAATGATTAGGGAAGAAATCACCTCCCAAGCTGAAGTAAAAAATATTATGGGATCTCCTACTCTTATATCATTTATTGGCAAAAAACCTATTTGGATATATTTTTCTCAAATAAAAGAAAAATTATTATTTTTTAAACCCAATATTACAGCAAGAAAAATTATGACTATAGAGTTTGATTATGAACAGAAATTCGTTGAAAAAACTAACTTCTATAGCCTAGATGATATAAATGATATTAAATATATTTCTGATTATACAAAAATAGAAGATCCAAATAAAAATATCATGTCGGAATTTTTTGGTAATATTGGCAAAATATCACCTAATTAGAAATGAGGAAAGTAATAAAATCTGCTTCTATCTTCTCTTTCCTAACTCTAATATCACGCATTTTTGGCTTTATTAGAGATGTTTTAATTGCTAAATATATTGGTGTTAGTATTTTATCAGATGTATTTTTTGCCGCTTTCAAGCTACCTAATTTTTTTCGCAGAATTTTTGCTGAAGGTGCATTTAATAATGCTTTTGTTCCAATTTTCTCCAGTAAATTGCAATCCAGCCATAATGACGCCATCAGATTTGCTCAAAATACCTTATCACTACTATTTTTTATCTTATTAATTGTTATCATTATCATACAAATATTTATGCCCATCTTTATATCTGGTATATTTCCTGGATTTAGAGGTGATGAATATCAGTTAAATTTAGCAATAGATTTATCAAGAATTACAATTTTTTATCTATTATTTATTTGTATTGCATCATTATTTTCAGCCATGCTTAATTCTCTTGGTAAATTTGCGGTAACCTCAGCAACTCCTATAATTTTAAATTTAACCTTTATTATATTTTTATTATTTTTAAGAGAAGATTTCCAGAATTTAGCTTACAATTTATCATACGCAGTATTTTTTGCTGGTATTTTTCAGCTAATTTGGATCGTTATTTTTTCCATACGCCACAAAATCTTAATTTACCCCAAAATACCAAAAATTAATCATGATATTAAAATATTCTTTAAAAAAATTATACCTGGTATCATTGGTGCTAATGTGATGCAAATGAATCTTTTAATTGATATTGCAATTGCTAGCCTATTTGCTGGAGGAATTTCTTACATCTACTATGCTGACAGAATTAATCAATTGCCATTAGCAATGATTGGAATTGCACTTTCAGTCACCTTATTACCCACCCTGTCACAAAAAATATACAAAAAAGAATTCGTTAAGGCTAATAACTTACATAATAAAATATTAGGAATTGGTCTAATGGCAGCAATACCTGCGTCAGCTGGTCTTTTTATACTAGCAGAAGAAATAATTAGAGCTTTATTTGAAAGAGGTAATTTTACTGATACTGAAACAATGAAGGTATCAAATGCTCTAATGATTTATGCTATTGCCTTACCATCCTTTATTGCCGTTAAAATTTTAGAGCCTGGTTTTTTTGCTCGGGGCAATACCAAAATACCAATGAAAATTGCTATTATTTGTTTATTTATAAATCTTGTTTTAAACCTAATATTAATTCAATATTTTGAATATTTAGGCATAGTAATTGCCTCCGCAATCGCTTCCTATAGTAATTTAATTTTGGTACTCAATCAACTTATTAAAAAGAAATACTTTTCTTTTGAAAAAGCATTATATAGGAATATAGCAGTGATTTTTTTTAGCTCAATTACAATGATAATTTTCCTATTATTTTTGCAAAATTTCTGGGCAAATTACAATATATGGCTTATATTGCAATTAATAATTACCATTTCCTGTGCTATAATATTGTATTTTACAACATATTATATATTGTCCAAAAAATAAATGCTAATTGTCATTTATTTACATCTTTCTTAATATTTTTGGCTAATTCAATTATGTCATCTGCTCTTAATATTTCTTGTTTATTATCTTTGTAAAAAATTTCCTTAGCCTTTTTGGCATATTTTTTAGCATCATCAACCTCCTCTTTTAGCAAATAATATTCTGCTAATGATAAATTATATCTTGCCATATCATCTATTTTTTCATAGGCTTGAGATAATATTTTATATATTTGTATATTGTCTTTTTCTTGTTTGATAACAGATTTAAGATTTTTTATGGCTATTTTTATTAAATCATTATCTTTTGAATCTAAATCTAAAATTGATTTAGCAAAAATAATCCTAGCCAGAAAATTATTTTCTTTAATATCTAAAGATTTTTTATAAAAAATAACTGCGTTTTTTAAATCGCCACTTTCGTATAAAAATTGAGCTTTGAGTTCTAATAGATAGGCATCCTTAGGATTTTTACTTAATAAATTATCAATAATATTAAAAGATTTTTTAATCTGACCAGATTTAAAAAGAGCAATAGATCTACGATAAAGATTATTAAAATCATTTTTTTTATCTGTTTCCTGTATTGTAATTTTAGCATCATCTAAAAAACCCTTTAATTTAGCTACCACTCTTCTCATTTTTAAATCCTGCTTTGTTAGTATTTTACTATAACTACTTTTGGAGAAATTTTTTAAATTGGCTTTAATAAAATTAATTCTTTTCTGACTAACTGGGTGAGTTAGAGCATATTCATCTAATATTTCTTCACCAATAGTTTGTGACTTAAAAAATTTAAGAATCTCTAATAAACCCATTGGGTTATAATTTATATTCTTTAAATATTCCAAAGCTAAAATATCAGCTACTTCTTCTTGTGACCTATTATATTTTAGAAATAATCTATGCGCTATCTGATTACCACCCATTAACATGGCATAACCAGCATCAGACCCAGAAGAAGCGGCCGAAATAATACCAGCTATATAAGTTAACATCATTACATTTTGTGCTTTTTTAATCTCTTCTTTTCCTCTAGCTAAATGACCAGCAGCAATATGTCCAATTTCATGAGCTAAAACACCCCTTAAGACATTAGGATCATTATATTTGGTAATTAACCCTGTATTTATAAAAATATTCTGTCCTTTTGATACAAAAGCATTAATTGCACGATCATTAACTATATAAATTTTTATAGCTTTTTCTTCCAAACCAGCCTCCTTTATAATTGGCCTAGTTAATTCCCATAAAAGCTCTTCAACTTCTCCATCACGAATAATAGAAACAGCATTAGATCTGCTAATTGGCAATAATATAAAAAATAATAATAAGGTTATTTTAAGATAATTCATTAATTGTTTCTAAAATTATTTTTTTTTCATCAAACTCAAATTTTTGATCAGCAATAATTTGATATTTTTCATGACCTTTACCAGCAATTAATAAAATATCATCTTGTTCTAAATTTTTGACAGCATATTCAATTGCTATTTTACGACCAGCAATTTCAATAGTTTTTTCTTGATCACAAGCAGATAAAATTTCTTTTCTAATTTGGGCAGCATCTTCACATCTGGGATTATCATCGGTAATAATAATTTTATCAGCAAATTGAGAGGAAATTTTTCCCATTAATGGTCTTTTGGTTTTATCACGATCACCACCAGCGCCAAATAAAATATGTAATTTATTATGTTGTATTTTTTTAGAATTTTTTAAAATATTCTCAATTGCATCGGGGCTATGAGCGTAATCAATAAATATTTTTGCACCATTTTCGTGTTCCGCAACTTTTTGCATTCTACCATCAACCGAAGTTAAATCAGGTAATTTTTGTAATAAAAATTTTATTTTTGTTTGATCCAAATTATAATAAGAAATTACACTAGATAGAGCGCAAATAATATTATAAATCTGAAAATTAGCAATTTCTTTGATTTGTGTCTGATAATTATGACCAGCAATTTCTAAATTTAAATCCCAACCCCAGTCATTAGATTTAGCATTTAATAATTTAATAAAATCTCCCTTTTTACCATAGGAATAGATTTTGTGATATTTATTTTGGCAAATTTCTTTAATTTTATTAAATTCAGCAATATCAGAATTTAAAATAGCAATAGATTTATCATCCATTAAATTATTAAAAAGCAACATTTTTGCTTTAAAATAATTTTCCATATTTTTATGCAAATCTAAATGATCCTGTGTAAAATTACTAAAAGCAGCAAGGGAAATTTTAATACCAGCTAATCTACCCTGCTCAATCCCAAGTGAACTAGCCTCTAAAATCACATTATCAATATCATTTTTAGCTAAAATATTAAGATTTTTATAAAATGTAACAATATCTGAGGTTGTAAGACTAGATTCCACAAAATTATCAATTTTAACATTAGAATTAATACCTAAAGTGCCAATAAAGGCAGATTTTAAATCCAAAAAATTCAATAATTGAAAAACAAAATGACAAATTGAACTTTTACCATTAGTGCCCGTTATGGCCATAATATTTTTTGGTAATTTAGGATATAATTCTTGTAAAGATTTAATTAATAAATCAAAAGCATCAGGCCTATTATAGATCTTAATACCACCTTTATCAGTGATAGACTCCTCATTTTCTTGACAAATCACAGCCACAGCACCATTAAAAATAGCCTGGTCGATAAAATCACGACCATGGTTTTTGACACCCTTTAGAGCAAAAAATAACCCCCTCTGACAGATTTTTCTGGAGTCAATTTCTATATTTGTTATATTGATATTTTCTGTTAGGTTAATTACCTTGTTAAGTAGCATATAAAAATTAGCAAAAAATTAAATTAATAAAATATTTAACATTCCAAGATTTTTACATAAAATTATAAAAAATAAATCAAATAATGAAAAAATACCTAGAATTAATAAGATTTTATCAACCAATTGGCTTTTTTTTACTATTCTTATCTAGCTCTTTTGGTATAGTTTTTGCACTTAGAAATCAGTATTTTGATCTTGAAATTTTTAAAATTACAATCTTATTTTTTATTGGCTCTTTTATTATGCGATCTGCCGGTTGTATTATTAATGATATTGCTGATCGTAATTTTGACAAAAAAGTTGTCAGAACCAAAAACCGCCCAATAACATCAGGTCAAATTTCTGTTAAACAAGCAATAATATTTTTAGGATTTTTATTATTAATTGGTCTAATAATTTTATTACAATTTAACAAATTAACCATTTTTTTAGGTTTTTTTGCTCTATTTTTTGTTATATTATATCCTTTTTGTAAAAGATTTACTTATTTTCCACAATTTATCTTAGGTATTACTTTTAATTTTTCGGTTTTAATGAGCTATAGTGCTATTACTAACCAAATTAATCTTTCTATTATTTTACTTTATTTAGCTGCGGTAATTTGGACTATAACCTATGATACCATCTATGCTTTTGCTGATATTGAAGATGATCAAAAAATTGGCATAAAATCCACCGCCATAAAATTCTTAAAACACCCTAAATTAATTTTAATAACATTAGGGGTGGATAAAATATTACTTTTAACAATGATAGCCATAATTAACAAATTTCATTATGTTAATTTTATCATAATTTTAATTTATTTATGTTTTTTTCTATTTCAGATTAAAAAATGGGATATTAATAACAAAAAACAGTCAATAAAAATTTTCAAAGAGAATATTTATAATGGTATATTAATAATATTAATCTTATTGACATAAATTTATCTTTATTATCGTCGAGATCTTTCTTCTTCTGCTACTTGCTCCGCTCTTACCTGCCTAATAGTTCCTGATGGCGATGTTACTTTGGGTTTTGTTGTTTCACTACCATTAAATTTTGTGAAGGCTGAAGTAATATCATTATCATGAGCTTTATCTATGGAAACAAAATCATGATTTAGGCCATCAGATAA
>TARA_Y100000385_G_scaffold290789_1_pt1 | contig 10960 bp, 9 predicted proteins | sample TARA_Y100000385 | Tara Oceans TARA_Y100000385 (sample SAMEA2620980) | marine metagenome | biome: marine biome (ENVO:00000447); feature: surface water layer (ENVO:00002042); material: "saline water (ENVO:00002010), including plankton (ENVO:xxxxxxxx)" | depth 5 m
CATCGCGCTAGCCATGCCGCCCACACATAGCTGGGGTCTAAATGAGCAAAAAATATGTGGCTAAATGCGTGGTGCTTAAACAATCGGTAAGCTGCAATAAAACCAGACAGCCCGCGTACATTTGGTGCGTCTAAAACGGTGTCAATAGCACTGTGATAGCGAAGCAATGGCCCAATGCTGGGCTGTGCAATTACAGTGAGAGTGGCATCGGGCCAGAGGGCTTTAATATTGGCAATCAGCGGGCAGCTTAATACAGCATCTCCGAGGGCATCGTTTCGAATGACGCAAATTCGCTGGGTCATGCCCGAGCATCCCGATAGTTTTTCAGAACATCTTGGGGGGTTTTAGGGAGAGGGTATCTGAAGATTATAGGTTGAACAATTTTTTTCACAATTCCCATATACCATTGCAAAAGCTTCCCGATCACCCGGGGTACGTTGCCATGAAGGATAGAAATGTTATGCGTCACCAATTGACGAAATAGCGCCGGCCAGTTTGATGCCGCGGTAAAGACGGGGAACCCCACTGCGTCATACGCGGTATAGTGGGAGGGGTCTCCTGGAAACGGAAAGTATAAAATACGCAAGGTTGCATACCCATGCTGGTCGCGAATGTCGGTATCGGCTACACCGGGCAATGCCTGCAAGCGTTGATAGGCATTGTACAAATACTCGCCCGTTAGGTAATTTAAATAATGGGGGTAATCACTGGGCGTTAGCCGTAATTTTGAATAGTCCGTATCCTGGCGGATAATAACTTGTCGATTCGATAATGAGCCAAATGTTCCAGGTGGGTTAATTTTTAAGGGTGAAAAGAAGACCGTTGGTTTGTTGTAGTATGATGCCAAATGTGTGGGGCCAGTGTCGGGGCCAATATACGTATCACAGTAGGCAATCCACGCCATTAACGTCTCCAATGATGTCTGATTAATAGCATTAATAATATTGGGGCCTTTTGTGGCTAAAAAAGGGGATTCTGGGTCATGCCCCAACAAAACAATTTTAGCATTGGGCGCTTGGCGGTTCATGTAATGAATAAAGGCCTCAATGGTTGATGGTGGGAACGGAATATTGCTGCCTCCAGTTTGGGTAAATAATGCAACTTTTTGAGTGGCTGTTGGCCATGGGTTGTTTTTTGGAATGGGAAGAACGGCGGGTTTGCACACGGGGGGCAGTCCCAGCGGGATTAATAATTTTGTATTGTGCTCGATCATGTGGGTGATTAAGTTATCCCACCGGGTGGGGACGGGATGGGTCAGGTATGAGTTTGTCCACCAAGTGTGGTTAGAATGTCCAATACGCATGGGGATCTTGGCGGCTTTACCCAGTGCGAGTAAATGGGGGTGGTTCCATAAACAAAGGTAAATATCATAGCCTTCGTTTCGAATGGTCTGGGTTAATGATGCGCAGTTGGTTGGGGTATAGACATGGTGTGTATGAATGTCAGGGTGGTGGGCAACCAGAGCTTCTCCTGCGGGCGATACCAAATAGTCAATTTGAATTGGATAGGGCAACGCCTTCAGTTGGTCAATAATTGGCAATGAAAATAGAACATCGCCCAGGCGGTCAGCACGTTGAATTAGTAGTTTGATCATAGTGTATTATTGCTAGATTTTCTAAAAAATGCTATAAAAATATATGCAATTGGCATTATGGTGAGCGTAGCTCAGTTGGTAGAGCCCCGGATTGTGGTTCCGGTGGTCGTGGGTTCGAGCCCCATCGTTCACCCCATTGCATCGTATCGTTGCTTGGTACCCATGAGCATAGAGTTAAACGAAGAATAAGAAGAGAAGGATTAGTTTGTTTTTGCAAGTACGGTTAAGCCACCTTGGACTTTATCTTTTTTAGATACAAGAACGGTTGTCGTGTCGGCTGGGATATACAAGTCGGTTCGTGAGCTAAACTTAATCATACCAAAGCGATCCCCTTGATTAACGGCTTGATTGGGCGTCAGTCGACAAACAATACGCCGGGCCAATAATCCGGCAATTTGCACAACACGAATTTGGCCATGAGCGGTGTCTATATCAATTTCCATGCGCTCATTTTTTTCATGAATGCTTGGGTCAAAGGCCGCCTTAAACAACCCGGGCTTGTGCTGGGTGGCAATAACGGTTCCGGCGCAAGGAATTCGGTTGATATGTACATTAAATACGGATAAAAAGATAACAATGTGATGATACGGTTTTCCGTTATAGTCAATTTGATTAACAGATTGAATGGTGCCGTCAGCGGGTGAAAGAAAATGGTTGGGGTTGGGGGTGATGGTACGATTGGGATCACGGAAAAACCAGACAATCAGGGCCGTAAGCATCCAAAATGGCAAGCTAATGAGTGGAAAGGTATAGTCTAAAATACTGCTAAGTATAAACGCAGCAAGAATAAAGGGGTATCCGTCTTTTGCAATTCCCATAATTAATGATAGGGTATCACATTTTCAAATTGTTCGCATGTCCAATCGGATAATTCTTGGCGAAATAGTCGGCCATATGATTTAGAAGTTACCCGAGAATCCAGAACAATTAGGCTACCCGAATCCTGGGTAGTTCGAATAAGACGCCCGATGCCTTGGCGAAATTTTAAAATTGATTTTGGGAGTAAGAAATCCATAAATCCGTTCCCATTTTCAGATTCAATACGAGCTAATTTTGCTTCAATTAGGGGCTGATTGGGGGGTGCAAATGGTAGTTTTTGAATAATAACCGTCTCCAATTGAAGACCGGGTAAGTCTACGCCTTCCCAAAAGCTATCCAAGCCGAACAGTATTTGAGGGCTATCGATGCTTAGAAAGCGTTTAAGAACCGCATCATGAGTGCCATGAATGCGTTGGGCTAAAATAGGTTGCCGGATGCTTTTTTTACAGTGGGCATGCATGTGTTTTAGTGTGGCAAAGGCGGTAAAAAGGACCAGCGTTTTTTTCGTGGTCTGGTCTAAGTAATGAGCCAATTGGTTTATGGTAACATCCTGGGTGGATATATAAGCAGTCGCTTGAGTCGCGTAATCAAATAAGGGGGGCAATTTAACCGTATGGGTTGTGGTTGGGCATAGGCCTAATGTTGTTAAAAAATAATGAAAGGAATGCCCAATGCATAGGGTTGCAGATGTGAAGATTAGTGGGGGTGCCTTTTTAAGAAAAGGCTGAATAACCGGGGCGCAATCAACCGGTGCGCTGTGCCAGGTGGCTCCGCCGCGTTTGTGAACACTAAGCCAATGGGCATAGTTGGGTCTATCGGATAACAATTGGGATAAACTGTCTAGGGATTGATCCAATCGCAATTGGCCATCAGTATCATTAACCGTTAGGCCATTAATTTCGTGGTGCAAGGCGTGGAGCAGGGGCATAATATGATTATCGTCTAGCCATGCATGGGAGATAGGCAACTCAGTGGTTATGCCGTGCCCCTGGGTAATGGCATCGCTAATGCGGTCATGAATATCATGAACAATTGGAGCCAATACGGAATAATGAGTCAAGGGTCGAAAGGCGAGTGTACATTCAAAGCAGGTTTGTATAACACTGTCTAGATCATGGGCTTCGTCAAAGACAATTCCCGCTGATTTGGGCAACAAGTGGGTGTTGGCTTGGTAATCGGCAAATAACAAAGCGTGGTTGGTAATCACTAAATCCGTCTGTTTGGCTTTTTTTCTTAGTGTATGGACAAAGCAATGGGGGACTGGATTTGGCGTTTTGGCGCGATAATAAACAGTGTCATTAAATGCAGAAAAAATGGTCGTGTGCAATTCAGATAAATCACCGGTTTTTGTGTTCAGTATCCAATAGAAAAGACCAATAAATTCAACCGTTCGACCGGTTTGAGAATGACTCAAATACCGATGAAGTAACGCATCAAACTCGGTGACATCGATATAATTTTTCTTGCCTTTTATCACCATGTATGAAAATGATGGCAAGGGAATGTCATGCAATGTGTGCAGGGTTTCAACGAGTTGGTTTTGTAGGAGTTTGGTTTTAGTTGATAAAATAATAGGCGCTTGTTGACGTACCGCAGTTAGCACAGCCGGTATAATATAGGCCAATGATTTTCCGGTTCCAGTGGGCGATTCAATAACAATATTAGTGGTGTTTTCAAACGCGGTGTAGCAGTGCTGGGCCATATCGGCTTGCACGTGCCGATACGAATAATGGGGGAGTTGATTCAACGTGTCGGAAAATAAGTGGTCAACATCGTAGATGGGCTGGGTATGGCCATGGTTGGTTTTTTGATCGCAAAATCCATTTATATAATGTACGTAAGGAAGAATTTCTGTATGGTTGTAGTTGCAATAATACTCATAGACCCAATCATGCAAGGGTTGCTTCTCGGAGCCATTGAATAGACTAAGCATAGTTTTGAGTAAAACTTTGGGGCACTGAGTCAGTTGGTCACAACAATATTTAAATAAGTGCCATGTCGCTGTTGCATCGTCGGTTGCACGGTGGCTGGCCGCTACCGGAAACCCCAGTGTCGTCGCAATGTTGGATAGTTGATAGCTGGTAGTATTTGGCAGCAGCATTTTGCATAAATCTTGTGTGTCAATGCAGGGATTGGTTAGTCGGGGGCGCTGCAATCGATCAAGGCTGATATTAATCAGATCAATGTCAAAGGCAACGTTGTGACCGATAATGCAGTGATCACCAATTGCTTCATAAATTGAGTCCGCAACGGATGCAAATGGCGGGGCTTCAGCAACAATGTGGTTTTTAATGCCGGTGAGTTGCTCAACAAACGGGGGGATAGAGTGCGTGGGTTTTACTAAACTAGTGGTGGTGCTGTGTATATGCTCAGACGATGCAATAAGTATTGAAAACTCGATGATTTCGTTTTCATTATTTGCCCGACTGGTTCCTTCAGTGTCAATAAATGCGTAGCGTGTTTCTGACATCGTTAACGTATTGTAGCCTAGTCCATCAAGGGTGACCAATAGTACGATGAGTTATTCTGATACAGAAGTACGCTTGCTTTGAGTGCTGGGTTATTGGTATAGTTTGTCTTGTTGCATTTGTATTGGTTTTAAAGTTTAAGAAAAAGGAGTTCAGTATGGTTGAAGTTGAATTTTACAATGTGAAAAAGCGAAAGAAAGTCAAAATTAGTAATTACACAAAAGTGAAATACCCACGAAAAACAGACAATGGTGTACAGTTTCGGTACGCATTTCGGGGTGAAGATGAAGGAACAAATTTAACTAAGTTTTGTTCTGAAAAAGACTGGAGCGCATCTAACGCACCTGAAACTGAAGCTTAACGCTCACGTTTAGTATAAGTTTTAAATGTAAAAGACCTCGTAAATCGAGGTCTTTTTGTATCTATATCTTTTTTATACCTTTTTGTATCTATAGGCCGAATCGAATAGGCCGAATCGAAGGGAGCTTCTTAATAAAACGCAGAGAGTATTACAGTTGAGTGGGATTGGGGGCGTCGCCATACAGGGCTTTTGGATCAAATACCTTTTCAGTTTCTAGAAATGTTAAGTTAGCCGTCTGGGTGTCAGGCCGGGGCGTTATTTCTCGGTAAAAGCAGGATCGGTAGCCCACATGGCAGCTGGCTGATCCGGTAACATCAACCAATAACCATAAGCAATCTTGATCATCGTCAATGCGAATTGATCGGACAGTTTGAATCAGACCACTGGTTTTTCCTTTGTGCCAAATTGTTTTTCGGCTTCTTGAGTAATAAACGGCTTCTCCGATTGCCAATGTTTTTTGCAAAGCCTCGGCGTTCATGTATCCATGCATGAGGACTTCGCCGGATGTGGCATCCGTGGTAATCACCGGTATTAGTCCATTGGAATCAAATTTGGGGGCCAAGTCATGGGACTCCTCAACCTGTTCAATGCTTATTCGTTGTTTAAATTCATAGACTATCATTATGCCTCCTAAAAGTTTTTCGATATATTAGTATCCCCGGTTCTCAAGGGTGCTGTCAACTGTACAGTATTTATACAAATTTTAATCCCCATTGTTTATTTTTTAAACGGTTCCCTTGGGTTCTTGTTGATCGTGGAGCCGATAGCTGCGTGTGATTAGCGCACGCAGGGCTTGGCACAGTTTTTGCACCTTTGCATTGATAAGTGTATAGCAACAATAAACTTGCATGTCGCATGATTTTGAATTCGTTGGTATACTAGTTGTTATTGGTGTTTTATCGGTTTTGCTAGTTATAGCGAATTTGTTTCATAGTAGAAGGAGTAACATACATGTCAAAGCGTACGTTTAAGCCATTATCCAATCGGGTAATTGTTAAACCAAAAGAAGAAGAAAAAATCACAGCATCGGGTATTGTATTGCCAGGTTCATCCAATGAAAAGCCAACACTCGGTGAAGTTGTTGCCGTTGGACCCGGTAAAGCCAATGATGCGGGTGACGTGATTAAGTTGTCGGTTAATGTCGGCGATGTTGTCTTGCATTCAAAGTATGGTGGCACAGAAGTAGAAGTGGATGGCGAAACATTGGTTATCTTGTCCGAAGATGATGTGTTAGCGGTTCAACAGTCGTAAAGTTTTAGTGTTATATTAAGGGAGTGAATTTAGATGTCAGCAAAACAGTTTAAGTCAGATCAAGAAGCCTGGGTAGCATTGGCCGCAGGGATTGAAAAAGTTGCCCAAGCCGTGGGTTCTACGTTAGGTCCTAATGGAAACAACGTAGTTTTAGAAAAGAAATGGGGATCACCGGTCATAACCAACGACGGGGTTACAATTGCCAAAGAAGTTGAGTTGGAAGACCCATTCGAGAATATGGGCGCCCAGCTAATTAAAGAAATTGCATCCAAAACAAATGATGGAGCGGGTGATGGGACAACCACAGCCACTGTATTAGGGCGCGCCATTTTCAAGCAAGGGTTAAAAGCCATTGTTGCTGGTCACAACCCAGTAAAGATTAAGCAAGGTATTTCAGCCGCTGTTTCCGATTCGGTTGAAGAAATTAAGACGCGAAGTCAAGCGGTTAAAACTAAAGAAGCTAAACAACAAGTCGCTACAATTTCAGGCAATAATGATGAAGAAATTGGTCAGTTAATTGCAGATGCTATGGAAAAAGTCGGCAATGATGGTGTTATTACAGTTGAAGAATCCAAAGGGATGAAGACAGAGCTAGAAGTTGTTGAAGGGATGCAATTTGACAAAGGGTACGTGTCGCCATACATGGTTACAGATAAAGAGCGCATGATCGCTGAATTTGATAACCCGTATATTTTAGTGACCGATAAAAAGATTTCTTCAATCAAAGATATTTTGCCAGTTTTAGAAAAAGTCGCTCAAGTATCTAAGCCGTTGGTTATCATTGCCGATGATGTGGATGGCGAGGCATTATCAACATTGGTTGTAAACAAGCTGCGTGGTGCCTTAAGTGTTCTAGCCGTAAAAGCACCGGGATTTGGTGACCGACGAAAAGAAATGCTGAAAGATATTGCCGCATTAGTAGGCGCGCAAGCAATTCTGGAAGAGTTGGGCCAGACTTTAGAAGATGTGACAATAGAGGACTTGGGTTCAGCCGATAAGGTCAAAGCAGACAAAGAGAATACAACAATTGTTCAAGGAAAAGGTCAAAAGTCAGAGATTGAAGATCGTGTGGCTCAAATTCGTTATGAAATAGAAAACACCGATTCATCGTACGACAAGGAAAAACTACAAGAACGATTGGCGCGTCTATCGGGTGGCGTGGCTGTATTGCGCATTGGTGCTGCAACAGAAACAGAGCAAAAAGAGAAAAAGTTTCGTGTTGAAGATGCATTGGCAGCTACGAAAGCGGCCGTTGAAGACGGCATCGTTATTGGTGGCGGTATGATTTTGTTGTTGGTCCAAAAAGCGTTAAATAAACAATTGGAGACACAAGAGCATGATGATGTTCGTGTTGGATACAAAATTGTTGCGGATGCGTTGAATGATCCATTGTCAATTATTGCAACCAATTCAGGACAAGAACCAGCCGTTATTTTAGCAGAGGCTAAAAATCAGACGGATGAGAACGTGGGATACAATGCTCGGAAAGGACAGTTTGAAAACTTGTTTGATGCAGGTGTTGTAGACCCCGCTAAGGTGACAATTTTAGCCTTGCAAAATGCTGGCTCAATTGTGGGTTTGATTCTAACCACCTCGGTATTAATGGCAGATAAACCAGAGGAAAAGAATGAAGGAGCTCCAGCCGGACATCCAGAAATGCCATATTAAACAATAAAGTTGGATTTTAAATCCAGTTTTTCTGGCCATTTCTCGCACGGTATAGCGCGGGGAGTGGCCAGTTTTGTTTCTAGACAGTCCTATGGCTTTTTGGTACAATTTCACTAATATATTTTAAAAATATAATTTTAAACAAAATAATTTTAAACAGTAGGAACAAAAAATGACAATGGACTATAAAAACTGCATGGTAGCTGAATATATATGGTTAGATGGTACAGAGCCAATGAAGCTGGTTCGATCAAAAACACGTGTTATTGAGGACAAGCCAGTGACAACCATTGATCAGTTCCCAGAATGGGGGTTTGATGGTTCCTCTACGAACCAAGCGACCGGTGACAACTCGGATTGTATTTTGAAGCCGGTTCGGTTTGTTCATGACCCAATTCGGGGCGAAGGCAATTATTTGGTGTTGTGTGAGGTGTATGATCGGTCAGGCAATCCGCACAAAACCAATACGCGTGCTGTCTTGCGAGATATTTTAGATCAAGGTGCGAATCAACACGATGCTTGGTTTGGGTTTGAGCAGGAGTATACGGTGTTGGATGAATCGGGACACCCGTATGGTTGGCCTGAATCCGGTTACCCAGGTCCCCAAGGGCCATACTACTGTGGTGTTGGTGGCACGCGAGTATCGGCACGCGATTTATCGGAAGATCATTTAGAAGCCTGTCTTGATGCGGGGTTACTAATTTATGGGACCAATGCGGAGGTCATGCTGGGGCAATGGGAGTTTCAGATTGGGTATCGCGGATTTGATGAACCAGTAGACCCATTGTTAGTCACGGATCACATGTGGTTGGCAACATGGTTGATGGATCGGCTCAGCGAAGCCTATGATGTGCGTGTTTCATACGATAATAAACCCATTCAAGGGGACTGGAATGGCGCGGGGTGTCACACTAATTTTTCAACAAAAACTATGCGGGATGTCCAGTTAGGCAAGGTAGAAATTGATCGTGTAATTCAGGCGCTTGAAGCCAATCATGCCGAGCATATTAAAGTGTATGGTGCGAATCTAGACCAGCGGTTAACAGGGTTGCACGAGACTTGTGATATTAACACGTTTAAAGTTGGTGAATCAGACCGAGGGGCGTCTATTCGAGTTCCCATGGCAACTTCAGACAAAGGCTATGGGTATTTAGAAGATCGTCGGCCGGGTGCCAATGTGGATCCGTATTTAGTTGCTGCGCGATTATTGGCAACCATTTGCGGCTATAGCTTTTCAAATCAGTGAGCGCTGTTCGTCTCATATTTGACGACGGCACAGTGTTTCACGGGGTTTCCTTTTCTAAAGGGCCTGAGGGTGTTGCTGAATTGGTGTTTAACACCGCAATGCAAGGGTATCAAGAAGTTTTAACAGACCCGTCATATGCTGGGCAAGGGGTGGTTATGACATATCCTATAATTGGTAATTATGGGATTAACGAGGTCGATGGCGAGTCTCGGTCTATTTACTTAAGTGCCTTGATTGTCCGAGATTATACGGCTCGGTATTCACATTACCAAGCGACGCAATCGCTGGGTGACTACTTAGCGGCGGCTAATGTATGGGGAATCACAGAAGTAGATACCCGTGCACTAACGCGATACATTCGTGCCTCCGGCGCTAAGCCGGCGGTTATTACCGCTTCAACAGACTCTGTTGAAGCGGTATTGCGTCGATTGCCGCTAGTATCCAGTGTTGAGGGGCAAAATTTAGCCAGTCGAGTTACGTGCTCAGAACCGTATAGCTGGAATGTTCCCGATACCGTTCAATATCGCGTGGCTATTGTTGATTGTGGTATAAAGGCATCGACACTTAATTATTTAACACAGCATGGTTGTCAGTGTGATATTTATCCAGTAACCGTAGCCGTAGAGACAGTATTAAGTCGTAAATATAACGGCGTTATGATTTCAAATGGCCCCGGTGATCCAGAGCCCGTAACGGCGGTTATTCAACTTATTCAAGGGCTACAGGGAAAATTACCCATTTACGGAATTTGCTTGGGTCATCAGTTAATAGCATTGGCGCATGGTATTAAAACGTACAAATTAACATTTGGCCATCATGGATCCAACCATCCAGTTTGGAATGTTGAAAAAAACAAAATAGAAATTACAGCTCAAAATCACGGGTTTTCCGTTGACCCAGCGGGCATTGCTGCCGCTGGGTTTTCCGTCACGCATACCAACTTAAATGATCAAACTGTAGCGGGAATTCGCAATCAAGATGGGTCTATTCGATCGGTTCAGTTTCACCCGGAGGCTGGTCCTGGTCCGCACGATAGCGTTGGGTTTTTTGACCAGTTTATTCAGTCAATGCAAGTGGCAGTGGTGAATTAAAAATGCCAAAACGAACAGACATTAACAGTATTTTAGTAATCGGAGCGGGCCCCATTGTCATTGGTCAGGCGTGTGAGTTTGATTATTCGGGGACACAGGCCTGTAAAGCACTGAAAGAAGAGGGGTATCGAGTTATTTTGGTTAATTCCAATCCAGCGACCATTATGACTGACCCGATTATGGCGGATCAGACCTACATTGAACCGCTAACCGTATCGGTTGTAGAAAAAATCATTCAAAAAGAGAATCCGTGCGCTATTTTGCCAACGGTAGGCGGCCAAACAGCCTTGAATTTAGCCTTGGCCTTGCATCAAGCGGGGATTCTGGCCCAATATAATGTGGAGTTAATCGGTGCTGATCCAATGGCTATTCACAAAGCCGAGGATCGGGGAGAATTTAAAGCTGCCATGGCACGCATTGGCTTGGATTCGGCACGGTCTAGCGTGGCCTATACTCGCGAGA
>TARA_Y100000385_G_C13108532_1_pt1 | contig 10950 bp, 7 predicted proteins | sample TARA_Y100000385 | Tara Oceans TARA_Y100000385 (sample SAMEA2620980) | marine metagenome | biome: marine biome (ENVO:00000447); feature: surface water layer (ENVO:00002042); material: "saline water (ENVO:00002010), including plankton (ENVO:xxxxxxxx)" | depth 5 m
AAACCTTGATCTTTAGAATAAGCGTAGACAGATCTTTCGCTATCACTCTTACTCATCTTATAAATTCGGACATCATTTTCAATGCTAAACCATAGATTTCCCTTGCCATCATCAAGGAGTATATGTACCCAATGCGAATCTTCAACATTCAACTGAAGAACATAATTGAGTTGGTCATTTTGTGGATCGTATTTGGCAATGCATCCACTTCCACCAAACCAGAGATCTTCTTCCTCATCTTCAAAAATGCTAGCACCTCCGATCGATTCTATCCTACCATCTGAAAAATGAGCCACTCCTCCAGTGACTGGATCATACCTAATGGCCTTTCCATCAATTTGATTAGAAAATGAGCTGAACCAAATTCTACCTTGCCTATCCTCAGTAGTCGCTATATTGAAATAAAAAGGATTAGTAAATCCTTGCTCCTTTCCAAATCGTTTAAACTCTTTTCCATCGAATTGGGCAATTCCTTCATCTCTGGTACCTACCCAGAAATTGCCATTCTTATCTTCGAATATAGGCACCGGACAATCCCTAATCATTTCTTCTTTCGAAGAATAATTAGTAAAGTTTTGTCCATCATACTTAGTTAGGCCTGTATAACATCCTGAAAACCAAATGTTTCTTTGACCGTCTTCAGCCATTCTACCTGACCAGTTTTTTAGGCCTTGATTCTCTGTAAAATGTCTAAAACTATTGATATTGATGCGATGCAGACCATTGTTATTATTTAAACCGAGCCAGATGTTATCTTCTTGGTCAACGACCATGCTGTTTATGGAGTTATTACCTAATCCTTCATCTGTCGTATAGTGGATAAAGTTCTTCCCCGTATAACATGTGAGGCCACCATCAAATGTAGATATCCAAATATTTCTTTTCCTATCTTCTTGTATGGCTGTTATTCTATCTCCACTCAATCCTTCTTTAGATGAATAATTTACAAATTTGCCACCTAAGCTGCCTTCCGACTCCCTTTCAGGAATAAAGACGCTGACTCCTTTCCCTTTAGCTACACCTTCTCCACCACTTCCAAACCAAATCTGTCCTTGACTGTCTTCAAATATGCACTTGATGAAGTTATCAATCAGACCTTCTCGCTCTGTATAGCGAATCAACCTATTCCCATCATATCTTAGAACCCCACTACCCGAGGTGGCCCACCATATATGTCCTCTGCTGTCCTCCATAATGGCATTAATCCTACTGTCAAAGAAGTGACCTTTTTTATGGAGAGTTTGACTGACAATTCCATTTTCCTTCTTAAAGTATTTGAAATTTTCACCATCATATTTAAATACTCCTTTGTCTGTTCCCCACCAAATGTTTCCTTTACTATCTTCTGCTACGGCATTTCCCCAGGCGTTTTTAATTTCCCCTATATTCCTAAAGTCTATGACTTTGTCACCATCGTAATAGCCAAATCCATTACCAGGGGCGCCAAACCAAATATTTCCTTTACTATCTTCCAATATCACGAAGCCTCCTAAAATTCCTTCTTGCTCCGTAAATGGGAAGAAATTTTCACCATCATAACGTACAATCCCGCCTCCTGAACCAGACCAAATATTTCCTTTACTATCTTCTATTATCGATAATCCACCAAATGGAAGCCCTTCACCATATGATAAATGCTGAATATTAAAAACGGCAGCATCTTTCAATCGTGATGCTAAAGCAGGTATTGGTTTTGTATGAAATAGCGGAATCTCTTTGCTGTTATCAGAAAGTGTTTCGGGCATAGGAATATCATCTCCATAAACTTGTATTTCCAATTTTTCAGGAACTTGAATTATTTTGGGTTGACCAATGGCATATACGTTTCGATGTGCGGCTACGACCGTAGGAGGATATTTTAGAGGCATTACAGTTGGAGGGGATAAGGATTCAGGATCTAAGTATTCTGCCTTGATTGGTGGAGGAAGGTCTTCAGGATTAACAATAGGAATTTCTATTGGAGCTGGTGGTAATATCTCATTCTGACTTACCTTTTGATTGCAAGATAGAATGCTTAATAAGACAAAAGAAATACCGAAATATATGACGACAGGGGATTTTTTGCCTCTAAACAATGCCATTGTAATACTATTCTGATTTCTCATTTTAATGAATTGTAGGTTGTCAATAAAGGATTAATATCCTAGTCCATATATTCATTTAATTTAGGTATAATCTCAGATTGATCACACCTGCTGCAACAATGAGAAAAGGAATGCAACATGGAATACTGGAATTTTAGTATCCTTCATTTTGTATCATGGCCTTATTTACATCCAGTTCTCTTTGAGGAATAGGGTATATCATCTTAAAATAATCATATGGCAGGTCTCCAAACATTTTTCTATTTCTCTTTGTATCCCGAAACTGATGACCTTCAAATACAAGTTCGAAGTAGCGTTGGTCTAATATCATTTCAAGACTAGTATTCGTAATAGATGGTAGATTGGCTCTGTTTCGTATTATGTTCATATCGTCAAGGGCTCTGGCCTTATCACCAGTGCGAAAGCGGCCTTCTGCTCGAGTAAGATACATTTCGGCAAGACGGAGGACAATTACATTACCATCGTTAGATTCGTTCACTTTCCACTTGCTGGATCGTTTTGTGTTACTCAGTTGATCATTATAAAATAAATCAGCTCGCAGATCTCCATTTTCATATTTGGCCAAATGTTCATCAGCGATGCCTATGAATGCACCACCTCCTTCTTGTTCTCCAGAGTAAAAATAGCTTACTCTGTTCTGACCATCCTGTGTTGTGACTTGAAGAGTAAAGATGTCCTCTGAACTATTGAAGGATTGATTGAAAATTTGTTCCAGATCAGTAATTAGATTGTATTGTCCTGAGGCAATTACTCGATCAGCTTCTAAAGCCGCCAATTCAAACTTTTCCTGCATCAGATAAGCTCGTGATAATATTCCACTTGCTGAGAATGAATTGGCATAAACACCATTCCGTGATGGGAGGTGTGTTTTCGCATATAGCAAGTCTGAGATAATCAACTCATAAACTTCAGAAACACTATTTCTTGGAACTTCAGGATTTTCCAGACTTACTTCTGCCGGTGTGGTTATGATAGGTATTCCTAAGTTGTTATCTGGATTTCCAGATGTCCACGAATGGGCAAACATATTTACAAGATCGAAATAAATAAAAGCACGAAGGAATCTTAACTCGGCAATGATTGCATTCCGATCGGTATCATTTACCACTTCTACGGCATCTAGGACTGTGTTGGCCTGATTAATAGTCCGATAGGAGTTTACCCAGTAATTTTCTATTGCGTTGTTACTTGGTGAAATATTTTTATTTATCAGCTGGGTCAAAGGAATTGAGAAACCAGTCCAAATGAGATCTCCTGAATTAGCGAAAATTTCAGAATTTAATATGATATCTCCTGATGGCGTCGGTAGCTGACTCAACAAATCGTAAGTTCCTATTAGAGCAGTCCTGACTCCTTGTTCATTAGATAATGCGACATTAGTAGATATAGCCTGTTCTGGTTCAATGTCTAGATTTTTGTCACATGATGTGACAAGAAGTGAAATAAAAATTACAGTCACCTTTATATTCATAATTGTAAGCTTTAGAAACTCGCCTTAATTCCAAACAAATAGGTCTTTGCTTGTGGCGGGGTAAAGAAATTCTCACCGATTATAACACTTGGGTTATTGGCTAGATAGTCCTTGATGTCTGTATTAGCCTCAGGATCTCCGCTTTGGTAATTAGTGAAAGTCATTAGGTTTTGACCAGTGAAATAAATAGACATCTTTTTTAGACCCATTTTTTCTATAATGTTTATAGGCAACTGATAGCTTATGTTTAAGTTTTTTAGCCTTAGATAAGAAGCACCCTCGATGAATCGTGACGAATCAAATGAACCTTGCAAAAAACGTAGTTGCGGTATATCTGTTATATCTCCAGGTTGTCGCCATCTATTGAGCATTCGTATGTCCTGATTATCAAACCAACCAAACCCATCCATTTGAAATCTGCCTGCCCCATTAAAGCTATCATTACCATAAACTCCCTGAAGAAATACTCGCAGTTCTAGACCCTTCCAGGAGAACGTATTGCTCATGCCATAAATAAAATTCGGATTGGGGTCGCCGACAACCACAGACTGTGCAGCTGCATAATTATTAGTAGTATTTCGATCGAATTGGCCATTTTCTAATTCAGTGTTTAGATAGAAAAGGGCATCGCCATTAGCTGGATCTACTCCTGCATACTCGGGAGCAAAAAATACACCAATGGAATGTCCCTCAATGACCCTACTGACACTCACGTTGTTATTATCAGCTTCTATGGATTGCCCTCCTATATTGGTGATGGTGTTTATGTTTTTTGAAAAATTGATATCCGTTTTCCATTTGAATTTCCCTTTAAGGTTATAAGAACTGATCATAAACTCGATGCCCTCATTTTTTAATTTTCCGAAATTCCTCAATTGGTTAGCGAAACCTGTTGTGGCTGGAACATTAGTGTTTAGCAATAGATCATTTGAATTCTTAAAATAGTAGTCTACTTGGCCGGAGATGCGATCTTCCAGTAATCCAAAATCAAGACCGATATCCACTTGAGTGGTTTTTTCCCATTTGAGATCGGGATTTGGAATTTGTGTCTGCACAATAGCAGATTGACCTCCATATCGACCACCTTCAAACAGTCCGAGTGAAGGAAAATGAATGAGTGGAGAATTCCCAGTGACTCCCCAGCTAATTCTCAATTTCAAATAGCTCAGCCACCTGTTGTTTTTAATGAAAGGTTCTTGTGACATCACCCATCCTGCAGAAACTGCCGGGAAGAGGCCATAGCGATTATCCCTGCCGAACCGAGAATCACCATCTATGCGAGAAGAGACTGATAGAAGATATCTTTCGTCAATATTAAAATTTATTCGTCCAAAATAAGAGAGGATACTAAAGCCAGTTTCACTCTCTCGGCCTAGAGTAATTTCACCTGCACTAGTAATGTTTTGAAAATCATCATTAGGGAAGTTATTACCAAAAAGTACTAGGACATCCTCATGATGGTTTTCATAGCTCATGCCTAAAGTGGCATCCACGTCTAGCACATTACTTTTTACTTTATAGTTTGCATATGTACTTGTAGAATAATAAAGCACATCAGAGAGCCATGTCCGTTTCCAACCATTGGGCTCTCCGGTGTTTCGAGCTACTTTAGAACTATAATACCTCTCCACATCGTTGTGAAAGTTGTCCAGACCAAAATTCGTATGAAAGGTAAGATTAGCGAGAGGATGCCAATTCAGATACAAATTTCCAATATTCCTGAGATTTACTGATTGCCAGTCTACATTGTCTATGTAATTCCATGCATGGAAATAGAATGTATTGGTAAATATCTCTTCAGGGTTGTTTAGATCAAATAGAGGTTGCACAGGGCTTTGGGCAATCAATCCACCAGGAGAAGCGAAATCCCAATCAACAGGAGGCTCTTCAAGGACGCTCCTGGACAAACTCATATTCATTCCAATATTTAGTCGATCATTAGCACGATGAGTTAGATTAAGCCGACCGCTCATTCGTTCAAAGTCATTCAAAATTACAATGGATGTCTGATCAGTATAGCCACCAGAAATGTAAAATGTTGTTTTATCATTACCTCCTGAAATGTTTAGTTGTACTTGCTTTTGCCCGGCATCAGGTTTATACATCAGATTTTCCCAATTGGTATCATTTCCGTCCCTCCAGCCTTCAAGCCATCTGTCTTTCCAGTTTTCTGCAGTTTGCCCAAATATTCGACCATTTTCATCAGCTACATTTCCAAAAGCTTCATCCCAGAGTTCTAAATATTGAGGTCCATTCAGCCATTTTCGTTTTATGGTGGGTCGACTAATACCATAGTTCATGTCCAGTTCTATTCGGGTTGAGTTTTCTAATCCTTTTTTTGTCGTAATGATTACTACTCCGTTTGATGCCCTTGTTCCATAAATAGCTGCTGCTGAGGCATCCTTTAGAATGGCTATGGATTCAATATCAATGAAGTTGATGTCTGCTAAGGGATTCAATCTTGCATTATTAGAAAGTATTTGATCCTGAGAGTTTATGACTACGCCGTCCATAACATAAAGAGGTTGTACACTGGCATTTATGGATGATGTGCCCCGGATACGTATATCCGTGTTAAATCCCAACTTGCCACTTTCATTAGTTACCAATACACCGGCTGCTCGTCCCTGAATAACGGATTCAAGACTCGATACTGGGATTCCTGCTATGTCACTATTGTCAATTTTAGCTACATTTCCAGTCATATCAGAACGAACCTGAGTTCCATAACCGATTACAAAGACTTCATCTAATTGAGTAGTAGATACAGCAAGAGAAATGACAGCATCTTGACATTCATCAATCTGAAGTTGTTTCTGTTGGTAACCTATATATTTAAACAGAATAGACTCCGCATTTTGAGGCACAGTCATATTGAATGACCCATCAGCATTTGATATAGTACCTAGATGTTGAGTTCCTTCAACCGAAATATTGACCCCTGGAATTGGAGAGTTGTCTCCTAAATCAATTATTGTTCCTGATACTTGTTGCTGAGCTATTATGGCGTGGGCAAAAAACAATAAATAGCAAATGAGATAGCTTTTCATATTGTTGTTTTGCGCAATCTATTATCAGTGCAACAATAGGACAAATGGTCGCAACAATAGAGAAAGGAATGCAACAATGAGAAAGATATTATACTCGATTCGTGTTATTTCCAATTATGCGTTTACATATTGAGAGAATTACTTTCTAGTACATATGATTGATTTCCATGAAAATCAAATCAAACTTTTCTGGCCCCTCCTCAAAAACAACATGACAATGATTATCACAAATATGATTCACACTTTTATTTAAATTATTACAGTTGAGCCTCTTATTTCTGATTTTAAAGACCTATTCTTAAAACAGATAAAGGACCCTGATTGCCCATTCACCTCTTTCTTTAAACAAAGTCTTTTCATCTAAATATATTATTCACAAGCACAATTAGGTTTGTAGATTCATAGCGAAATTCTAATCGCTCATTATCACATACAAAATCAAATTGGATCATTTTTGATGATTATTATTGTCTGAGTTTTCATTCCTTCAATTCATTTCAATAATATACATAAATATTAATTTTAGGTTATCTATTCTAATAGATCAAGATCAGCATGAAATAGTAAATGAAAACCAATAAACCGATACCCTTCAGGCTACAGAAATCTGAGAATCATGGACTTTTAGTGCAAGTCGATGAAACGCAATATTTCTACAATAAGCTACACTATCACCCTGAATTTCAAATCACAGCAATAATTAAAGGAGATGGCATTTTCTATGCTGGAAATAACATGTCAGCTTTCACAGAAAACGACGTTTTTATTATTGGAAGTAGTATTCCTCATTTATTGAAGTGTTCTGACATATTTCACTCAGATCATTCGCCAGGGGTCAAAGGAGTTTCCTTGTTTTTTAATACGAACAGTTTTGGAAATGAATTCTTTGAAAAGAAAGAAATGCAAAGGCTCAAAGCTTTGTTACAAGACGCAAAAAGAGTAATTAAAATAAGTGGAGAATTAAAAAAGGATCTTCTCAATAAAATAGGATCGACACCTGCATTACAAAACGAGAAATTGATCATTACTTTTTTAGAAATTCTATCCTTAATAGCTCAATCAGAAAAGGAATATCTCAATGCCGAGCATTACAATTTAAAGTTAAACAATAATGAAGGTGAGCGATTAAACAAAGTTCTGGATCATACTTTTCAACACTATAGAGAAGAAATCACTATAGATCAAATAGCCAAAGTGGCATTGCTAAGTCGATCACAGTTTAGCTATTTCTTTAAACTTCATACAAGTAAAACCTTCATTCAGTTTGTTAATGAGTTGCGCATTGAAAAAGCATGTATTTTACTTAAAGATCGAAATCACACAGTAGAACAAATATGCTATGAAGTGGGGTTTAAAAACGTTTCTAATTTTTTACGCCACTTCAAACGAACAAAGGGTATTTCACCTTCGATCTATCGGAAATCATGGACCATAATAGAATAAATTATTAAAAGCGACCCATTCTGAATGGCTGAACAGATAACATCGGTTTTTGATCTGTGATAATTTCACTCAACAACTTTCCAGTCACTGCTCCTAAGCTCAATCCCATCATACCGTGACCAGTTCCAACATAAAGGTTATTCAACTTATCAGATTTACCGATATATGGAAGGCCATCAGGGGTACAAGGACGAAAACCTCTCCACACTTTGGTGTGATCGTCCATATTGATTTTAAGGTTGTTGTAGTAATCAGGTATACTATCAAGGATTCCTTTAACCCGGTGTTTGTTGATTTTCTCTGAGAGTCCACTTAGTTCCAGAGTCCCTCCTACTCTCAAGTGATTATCCATGGGTGTAATTGCAACTTTAGCTTCAGACAATATGGTTGGAATTCTTGGACAGAATTCAGGTTCATTAGAAGTTATACTGTATCCTTTCCCATCTTGTAAATGAATTTTAATCCCAATTTTTTTGAGCAAGAGTCCAGTCCAACTTCCAGATGTCAATAATACATTTTCAACTGAGAAGGCAGTTTGATCATCCAATATTAGAGAATTAATCGTTTCATTTTTTATCTCAAAATCTACGATTTTGGAATGGCATAAAAACTTAACTCCTGATTTTCGCAATTGATTGCAAAGCTGCTTCATTAGTAAATTGGGACAGAGATGTGCATCACCAGGAAAATAAATACCGCCTTTCACATTGTAATCCATTTCTGGCTCTAATTCTTGCAGAGCTTTACTATCGAGAATATGAGCTTCAACACCCATTCGATGGGCTTTAATAGCCAGCTCTTCCTCCTCATTTGCCTGTTTAGTTGTTTTGTATAGCATCAATAGACCTCTCTCATCCAGACCAAAATTAAAACCATTTTGCTCCTGCATAGATTTATAAAGCCACTTGCTTTCTTCATTCAGCCTATATAGAACAGGTGCAGATTTAGTAACATGAATAGAATTAGAAGAACGAAAAAAGTACCACAACCACTGAATCAAATCAGCGTTCATTCGTGGTTTTATATAAAATGGGCTTTTACTGTTGAGCATCCATTTCAAACCTTGTGAAATTACACCAGGTGCCGCCATTGGTACAAAATGACTTGGTACTATCATCCCTGCATTGCCAAAGGAAGTTCCATCTGAAATGTCATTTTCGTCAATAATCGTTACTTCACAACCTTCACTATTCAAATACCACGCTGCACATAATCCTATAATACCTCCACCTACGATATGAATTCTATCTCTTCTCATAACACCTGAAATCCAAAAGCATAAGGATCATCTTCATCATCAATAACAATATTATTATGCCCAGTAATTCTAGCCCATCCTTCAATACTCGGCACGATAGCCTCAAAATCCCCCACTTGAGTAACAGACTCAATGCATCCAATAAATTTAGACCCTATGTAACTTTCATGAATGAATGAATCTCCTATATGCAATTCACCTTTACTGAATAACTGAGCCATCCTTGCGGAGGTACCTGTACCACAGGGAGAGCGGTCAATGGCTTTGTCTCCATAAAACACGGCGTTTCTAGCATCAGACTCCTTTGAAATAGTATTTCCAACCCACAATATGTGGGACAATCCATTAATATCAGAAGAAGTCGGATGTTGAAAATCATCTTTAGCATTCAATAGTTTTCGAATAGATCGACTCCAGGTTATCAATTGATCAGCTGAATATTCTTGAATCCCTTTGAAATTACGCTGAAGATCAATTATTCCGTAGAAATTTCCACCAAAGGCAACATCAATGATTAGTTGACCTAATTCAGAACATTCAATTTCTACTCCTTTCTTAAATAAAAAAGAAGGAATGTTAGTCAGTTTTACAGTCTTAATCTTGTTTCCTTTTCTTTGATATGAAACAAGTACAGTACCTCCTGGAGTTTCTAATCGAAGTTTGCCCTCTACCTTTGGTTGTACTAGTCCTTCCTCTAACATTATTGTCACCGCACCAATAGTACCATGACCACACATAGGTAAACATCCACTAGTCTCAATAAAAATCAACCCAATATCATTTTCCGGATCACAAGCTGGATATAAAATGATCCCAGACATCATATCATGGCCACGAGGCTCGAACATTAGTCCTTTCCTTATCCAATCGTATTCTTCTATAAAGTGGAGGCGCTTATCCATCATGCCTTCACCTTCCAAATTGGGCCCCCCACTCGCTATTAGTCTTACAGGATTACCACATGTATGGGCATCAATACAATAGAATGATTTTCTCATGATTTGATTAGATCTGCTTTAATTGCTTCACATAGATTCAATAGAAAACTAGATTTTAATGAATGAGACAAAATGTAGTTTGAGACTTTCTGAAAAAGATCAAACTTTCCAAAACATTTTAAAGGATCTACTCTAATTGAATTGTACATGCTATGAGAATTTGTAGTCATTATAATTGTTTAGATGCCATATAGATGAGGCAGGATCTACTTTTATGATTATCTCTTCAACAAGTCCAATTTCAAAAGTGTCTCTAAGTTTTTTTACTTGTGACATGACCAAGTGACTTTATTATTCCGATCTTCTTATTACTGATAGTTTTGCCTTTACTAATTTTAAAATTCATAATATGAAAATTCTAAACCAAAGAGGCAATGTCAATATCCAGATAGTTGGGTAGAGAGGGGCGCGTCCTAATGCCGTTTTCCAATATTTCAATGACGTGTCTTCTTTCTGCTCCCACTAAGATGTGTCTAGGTGCTCTTACATGCTCTGTACCAATACCAACCATCGCCTCTGCTAGCTTGATATTCTGCACCAATTGCGGATCGATATCCAATTCCAGAATGGGCAAAAACCAACGATAAATAGCCAGAGCTTCATTTATACGGCCTGCTTTAATTAA
>TARA_Y100000385_G_scaffold79592_1_pt1 | contig 10936 bp, 9 predicted proteins | sample TARA_Y100000385 | Tara Oceans TARA_Y100000385 (sample SAMEA2620980) | marine metagenome | biome: marine biome (ENVO:00000447); feature: surface water layer (ENVO:00002042); material: "saline water (ENVO:00002010), including plankton (ENVO:xxxxxxxx)" | depth 5 m
GCGCAAGACTACACGGAAGCCTCACTCAGCTTCTTAATGAATCAATCTACAAGGGATTGGTCAGACGAACTAATTGCCCTTACGGGAATTCCAAGAAATCTCCTCTCACCCATCCAAAACCCCAGCGAAATACTTGGCGGCTTGACAAAAAAGGCAGCAAATCGATTGGGCTTGTCCGCTGGAATTCCCGTACTGGTTGGAGCTGGAGACTATCCAACTGCATTGCTGGGCTCAGGAGCTTGCGAAGCTGGGATGGGTTCTGATGTGACAGGCACCTCAACCATCATGACACTGATCCACCACAATCCGGTTATCCATCCCAATGTATCAAACCTGTTGGAGCCAAGTGGTAGTTGGGGAAGCTTTACCCTACTAGATGCAGGCGGCGATGCAATGCGTTGGGCACGACGAGCATTCCATGAAAACCGGCGAAGCTATGACGAAGTGGACGCTGCGGCAAAACAAGCCGAAGCTGGGGCCAACTCGTTGTTCTTTCTTCCGTACCTCAACGGTGAAAGATTCTCGAACGCTCCAAATTCAAGAGCCCAATTCTTCGGCCTAACGAGTCGGCATGGCCTCGCTGAACTCCATCGGTCAATCTTGGAAGGGGTGGCTTTTTCTGTTCGCCCCAGATTGGAAGCGCTGCAAGGGTCTGCCGGACGTCCAGAACGTTTTGTTGCATCATCCGGGGGGGCAAAATCAAGGCTCTGGCTTGAGATAAAAGCAAGTCTTTACAATACCCCATATGTAGTTCCAGAAGAACTTGAATGTGGTGTCGTTGGTGCCGCCATTTTAATGGCCCATGCTACCGGTAAATTCGCCGATCTTCGTTCCGCCAGCTCTCACATGGTACGGTTGGGCGAGCAGATCAATCCGAACCCTGCATGGTGCGAACTTTATGATCGTATGATGCCAATCTACTCCGATCTTTATCATGTATCACAACAGTTTTACGATCGACTTGATCAGCTATGATTAATGTAATTCTTTGGAATTTGGGCCGCATAATTAAGGACAATGAACCTTAAAACGCAAAAATCAAAGTGTTCATCGCAATTTGTGTAACCAACTTAAAATGTCTTTTCTTTGTTTACGTTCTGTACAAGGAGTTTGAGTAAAACGACGTTTTATCCCATCCTCTGATAACAACAGTGTCTTGCCAGATTTCTCTGATTTTATTGAAAAATGAGTTATCTGACAGAACTGTATAGAAGATTGTTTGAAAAACTTCTCACCAGTCTTTTTATCAAAAATGTATATCAATTCATCGGATATGATATTTGTTTTCTCGGCCATTTAGGTACCCAATCATGAGTTAACTAGGCCTTTTTTTACTGTGGGCTGGTGACCGACCACAAGTAACTTTAACTGAATACGTACAGAAGTTCAAGCAATTGATATGAGAAATCTGTTCGTTATATGTGGATTTTCCATTTGACAGCCAATATGTATCTACCTAACGTTTGTTAGAAGTATTTTTTGAGTAAAACATGCAGACGGAAATTTCTCAAACTGACAAAAGTCGCGACAGGATTCTTAGCTCTGCCGCACTTCTGTTTTGCGAGCATGGCTACGCGGGCGTTTCGATGCGCAAAATCGCAGAGAACTGTGAGATGAAGGCGGGCAGCTTGTATTATCATTTTACATCCAAGGATCAAATCCTCACAGAAGTATTAAACATTGGTATTCAGAAGGTCCACGCAGCTGTGGCTGACGCCCTGTCTGACACACCCAAAGATACTCTGGCGATTGATAAACTAAGGCGTGCTGTTTCCGGGCATCTGCATGCACTTTTGGAAAACAGTTCTTTCACTTCTGCCAACGTTCGTATTTTCCGTCAGGTTCCTGAGGAAATTCAGCTCAGCAACCTTGATGTTCGGCGCGCCTATGAAGCGCTATGGGAGAAGTTTTTAATTGAACTGAAAGAGGCTGGGCATTTGCACGCTAATGTAGATCCACGAAGTTTGCGCTTGATGTTGATCGGCGCGTTGAATGCCACTCTTGAGTGGTTTGACCCAAAGCTCGGAGAGATTTCTGAGCTGGCGGATCGTTATACAAATATCCTAGCAAATGGCATGCTTAGGGAGCGTAACCTATGACCAGCTTCCAAACCCAAGTTGAAATTCAAAGTGCGGAGTTCACCACAAACCAGACGACGACAAATGCGCTTACAGCCAAATTGCACAACCGTATGGCTCAGGCCATTTGCGGTGGAGCGGATCGGTTGCGCGATCGGCATCACGCGCGTGGCAAGCTTCTTGCGCGCGATCGGATTGATCGAGTAATTGATCCGGGCACAGCATTTCTTGAATTGTCGCCATTGGCTGCGTGGGGCCAATATGGCGGCGATGTGAACGCCGCTGGAATTGTGACGGGTATTGGTATCGTTCATGGCCAGCCTATTACAATCATTGCCAATGACGCGACGGTCAAGGGCGGTAGTTTTTTCCATGAAACGGTTAAGAAACACGCTCGAGCTCAGGAAGTGGCCGAAGCGAACCGACTGCCATGCCTTTATCTGGTGGATTGCGGTGGGGCCTATCTGCCCGAGCAGGACCGAGTATTTCCAGACCGAGACCATTTCGGGAATGCGTTTTACCGGCAATGCCGAATGTCAGCCCAAGGACTACCACAAATTTCAGTTGTCTTTGGCGGTTGCACCGCGGGCGGGGCCTATATCCCTGCTTTGTCCGATCAGGTCATTATGGTGCGTGGAAATGCGCGGATACATTTGGGCGGGCCATCAATCGTCAAGGTTGCGATCAACGAAGAGATAGATGGCGAAGCACTTGGTGGGGCTGAAATGCACACTTCGGTTTCCGGCGTGTCAGACCATTTGGTCTATAGTGAAGATGAGGGGCTGGCCTTGGCGCGGCGTTTGTTGCGCGATGGGAAAGTCGAGCGCAAACCGGTTGTGGCCGCCAAAGTTTACCCTCCCCGTCATTCAGCATCTGAGATAGGAGGCATAATTAATACTGATGCCAAGACACCCTATGATGTGCGAGAGCTACTTTTACGGCTAGTGGATGGCGGTGACTTTCAAGTGTTTAAACCCGACTGGGGTGCCACACTTGTTTGTGCCACCGCACGCATTCACGGCATGACCGTTGGCGTCTTGGGCAACAACGGTCCGCTCTTATCCGAAAGCGCACTCAAGGGCGCGCATTTCATTGCGATGTGTAACCAGCGTGGCATCCCTTTGTTATTTTTGCAAAATATCACCGGTTTTATGGTTGGTTTGGAAGCCGAGCGCGGTGGTATTGCCAAAAACAGTGCCAAGATGGTCTATGCGATGGCAACTGCGCAGGTGCCGCGCCTTACCGTAATTGTCGGCGGATCGTATGGCGCCGGAAACTACGGCATGTGTGGGCGGGGTTTTCGTCCGGATTTTCTGTTTGCGTGGCCAACAGCAAAACTGGCTACCATGTCAGCTGATATTGCCACGAATGTGTTGCTGGAACTACGACAGAATAATGTAAGCCTACCTAAAGCAACACAGTCAGATCTGGATGAAATTAAAACCAAAACTCATAAGCAATACCGCGAGCAAAGCGATCCGTATTATGCCACATCTCGACTTTGGGATGATGGGCTGATTTTGCCTGAACAAACCCGTGATATACTTGGTCTGTGCCTCTCGCTTGTGTTGAGCAGACCCGAACCAGGCGGTTTAACCCCAGTTTTTCGGATGTGAGGGGGTACGATATGATCTATGAAGCAATAACCTTAAATGTAGACAAGCGCGGCGTCGCTTTAGTCACGCTGAACCGGCCTGAACGCCACAATGCGTTAAACCGCAAGATGATTGCTGAATTACATGCAGTTGCATTGAAGCTGGCCGATGACGATGACGTACGGGTCGTAGTTCTTACTGGCAATGGCAAGAGCTTTTGCGCAGGCGGTGATCTCAGCTGGTTTCGGGATACGTTAGCGATGGACCGCAAAGGCCGTATTGCAGAAAGCCGTGCTTTAGCCGAAATGCTGCACGCACTGGACCAATTGCCCAAACCCTTAATCGGCCGGATCAATGGAGCGACTTATGGCGGTGGTGCGGGCATGGTCTCAGTCTGTGACGTCACGGTGGCAGACAGCGCGGCGCGTTTCGGGCTGACCGAAGTGCGACTTGGCCTAATCCCTGCAAATATTTCTCCGTATGTGATTGCGCGGATCGGTGCGGCGCGGTCACGTTCGGTGATGCTCTCAGGAAAATTATTTGGAGCTGAACAAGCTTGCATACTTGGTTTGGTCGATCAAGTTACAGACAGTTTGGATACCGCAACAGAGGCGCAGGTAACTGTTCACCTCGAAGCCTCGTTGAGCGCTGTGGCAGCAACAAAAAAACTGATTGCTTTCGTTGATGCACATGATATCGAAGCATCAAAGGAGTATACTTCCGAAGCCTTAGCCGACGCATGGGAAACCGAAGACGGACGCGAAGGCATCGCCAGTTTTCTGGCCAAACGCCTGCCAAGTTGGAGATCAGGCGGATGAATATAAAATCAATACTTATTGCCAATCGCGCAGAAATCGCGCTGCGCATCATCCGTACGGCCCGAGCCATGGGCATCAGGACAATAGCGGTTTATTCTGATGCCGACCGTAATGCCCCACATGTACGCGAGGCGGATACTGCCTTTCATATCGGCCCTGCTGAGGCGGTGCAAAGCTATCTTAACGCAAAACGTATCATCGAAACGGCGGTAGAGGCTGGTGTGGATGCGGTACACCCCGGCTATGGGTTCCTGTCTGAGAATGCAGATTTTGCAGCAGATTGTAAGACCGCGGGTCTCCGCTTTGTTGGGCCATCAGCAGAATTGATCCGTACCATGGGCTCGAAGATTGAGGCTAAGAAACATGCCGTTGCCGCAGGTGTGCCAGTGGTGCCTGGCTACAATGGTAAGGATCAATCCAATGAAATCATGTCAGCGAAAGCAAATGAAATCGGCTTCCCCATTTTGATAAAGGCCAGCGCTGGCGGTGGCGGGCGCGGTATACGAATAGTTAAAAAGGCGTCCGATCTGCCTGTAGCACTTGCAAACGCCAGCTCAGAGGCCAAAGCAAGCTTTGGCGATCCTACAGTGCTTTTGGAACGCTACGTTGAAAAGGCGCGACATATCGAGGTCCAGGTTCTAGGCGATACACATGACAATGTAGTGCATCTATTCGAGCGTGATTGCTCGATGCAGCGCAATCACCAAAAGATCATTGAAGAGGCGCCTGCACCAAACCTGCCAGCTCCACTGCGCCAAGCAATCCTGGAAAGTGCCGTGACGCTCGCCACTTCCGTCGGCTATCGAAATGCAGGTACGGTGGAATACCTGCTGGATGAGAATACTGGTGACTTTTTCTTTCTTGAGATGAACACCCGCCTGCAAGTGGAGCATCCAGTGACCGAAGCTGTGACCGGGATCGATCTTGTCGAATGTCAATTGCGCGTAACCGCTGGAGAACCGCTGTCTTTCCGGCAAGAAGATATCGCCTGTACCGGTTGGGCGATTGAGGCGCGCGTAGCTGCGGAAGATCCAGCTGATGGTTATCGTCCCGAAACCGGGGACATCGCAGCCTTTACGGCCCCCACGGCATGCCGAATGGACAGCGGGGTTGAGGCAGGATCTGTAGTAACGCACCATTACGACTCCATGCTAGCTAAGGTCATAGCCCATGGGAACGATCGCGCATCTGCGCTTGCACAGCTTTCCTCAGGTCTCACCAAGATGCAGATCAGCGGTATTACAACCAACCTGAATTTTCTTAATGACCTGATGCGCTCTGATCCATTTTCAAAGGGTCTCCACAGCATAGAAACAATTACCATGCTTTACCCGAACGGGTGGCCAGCTTTCACTGTAACGGACAAAATACGCGCCATTGCCGTTCTGGCCCGTTATCTCGCAGATCGCCCCGACCATACGACCCCCTGGGACAGTCTCGGGGCATGGCGATCGGCAGCACCCGGTGGGCGGCGAGGCATGGCAGTTTATCATCTAGAAGAGCAACCAGTGGAGCTTTACGAGACTTCTGAAGGCATAACTGTACAGTTGATGGACAGACGGCCACAAAGATTCACTCATCTCATTTTCACCCATGATCGCCTGGTCTTTGAACAAAACGGCCAGCGCCACGAAGTTAGTATATTGTATGATGGTACAGAGGTTCAGGTTTCCAACGAAACTGGCAGTTTTCTTATCCGAGTTGAAAATGGAGAGGAAGCTTTTCTCAGCAAAACGAGCGATGCTGGCAGTGGTGCGTATGAGATCAGGGCACCAATGCCCGGTGTTGTTGCCGAAGTGTTGAAAGAAACCGGTACGCAGGTCAAAGTCGGAGATCCAATTATAATTATCGAAACGATGAAGCTCTTGCAGAAAATCAATGCCCCATGTGACGGCGAACTGAGTACAATCTATTTTCGCGTAGGCGACAGTATCGAAAAATACGCCCTTCTAGCCAAATTCACCCCCAAGGAGCCTCAAGAATGACCCAACATCTATTTCTGACTGAAGAGCATGAAATGCTGCGCGATCAGGTCCGCCGGTTTATCGCTGAAAATGTGAAACCCGTTGCGGATCAATGGGAGAAGGAAGGCTTTGTACCGCGTGAAATCCTGCGAAAAATGGGCGAGCTTGGACTGTTTGGCATCCGTTATCCTAAGGAGTACGGGGGCAGCGAAATGGACACCCGCGCAACGGCCGTTCTGGCCGAAGAATTAGGGCGCTCGACGTATGCCGGCTTTGCTATCACTGCGCTGGTGCATACCGATATGGCATCGGTGCATTTGTTCAATGCCGGTTCGAATGCGCAAAGGGCAGCTTTCATGCCAGATGTCATTGCGGGTCACAAAATCGTGGCCGTCGCTGTCTCAGAGCCTGATGTCGGTTCAGATGTCAAAGGTATCCGCACGATGGGAAGGCGCGATGGTAATGATTTCGTGCTGAACGGCTCAAAGATGTTCATCACCAACGGGGTACATGCCGATCTGTACTGCGTTGCTGTTAAGACCGACTCCCAAGGACCGGCCAGCCAATCGATCACTATGTTCCTTGTCGAGAAAGGCACGCCAGGTTTCTCGGTAAGCCGAGCACTCGACAAAACTGGCTGGCGCTCGTCTGACACGGCGGTGTTATCGTTTCAGGATTGCCGTGTTCCTGCTGATAATATCCTCGGCGAAGAAGGGCGTGGGTTTTATGCTGTAATGAAGAATTTCCAAAATGAGCGCATTGTACTGGGTGCTATGGCGATGGGAGAAGCCCAGGCCGCACTGGACCTAACGCTTGAGTATGTGAAAACCCGACAAGCCTTTGGTGCGCCTTTGTGGTCAAAGCAAGCGATCCGCCAGCGCCTGTCCATGCTGTCCGCCCGAGTTACCGCAGCGCGTCAGTTTGTCTATGCCACCGCAGCCCGTGACGCCGCAGACGAAGATGTGGTTAAGGAAGTTTCGATGATTAAGGCGCTCTGCGGTGAATTGGTGAATGAGGTTATGTATGACTGTGTGCAATTTCATGGTGGCGCAGGGTATTTGTACGAAAGCACCATTGAACGCATGGCCCGTGATGCGCGCGTGCAATCTATCGGGGGTGGCGCAACCGAGGTGATGCTTGAAGAGGTGGCAAAGCGGATATAGTAATCGTTAGGTGACATGATAGAGAAGAATTGCTTAGCCAAGCCCAGGTAATTGCTGCAGAGTAGTGAAAAATGAGGAACCATGGCAGGTCAGAATTACGTCATCCAAGAGGCATGCACATTTTGGAAGCGCCAAACTTCTGTAATGCGAGGGATAGTTTTGATGTGCCTGTCCACTGTCGCGTTTTCAATTATGCATGGATTGGTTCGCTTCGTCTCAGAAGTCCTGCCGCCCTTTCAGATAGCCTTCTTCCGTAACGTCTTCGGCTTAGCATTTCTTTTGCCACTTTTGATGCGCTCTCGATTTACGATTCTGCGCACAAACCAGATTGGTTTGCACGCACTACGAGGCGTGATCAACATGGCAGCCATGTTGATGTTTTTCACTGCACTTTCGATTTCGCCAATTGCTAAAGTTACGGCTCTGGGCTTCACAGCACCTATTTTCATGGCCATTCTCGCTGTTCTTGTTTTGGGAGAGCGTTTTCGCATCTATCGGTGGAGCGCAATTTTCTTAGGTTTCGTGGGTATGCTGATTATTCTCCGACCTGGCCTCGTTACCATCGATACAGGTGCGCTATTGGTCACTGGTTCAGCAGCACTTTGGGCTATAGCAATGATCATTATCAAGATTCAGTCGCGAACAGAGTCGAGCCTAACTATTGTCGCTTACATGGGTATTTTCCTTGGAGTCTTCTCAATCGCTCCTGCGCTTTGGGTTTGGCAGCCATTTGGACTTCAAACACTAAGCCTAATGATGTTGATTGGTCTCTTTGGCTCAATTGCACAAATGGCAATTAGCCAGTCTTTCAAGGAAACTGATCCAACAGCGCTGATGCCGTTTGACTTTCTCAAATTGATCTGGACCGCAATGATCGGTGCTTGGTTCTTCGCAGAAATTCCAGATATGTACACTTGGATTGGAGCGACTGTGATTTTCTTATCTGGCCTCTTCATTGCTTTCCGTGAGCGCAGCGCCAAAAATCAGCGTATTTCCTAACCATTAGAGCCGACCTATCTTGGCTTTTCACCTACCAAATTGTGAAAAATGGGATTAATCCCTTGGCAGTAACGGTGTTGCACCAGTTTTTCTGCGCCATTGCAGCGACTGCTTATTCAAAACTATCAAATCAGAATCGCCTGAAATTATATCATTACACAAGGTGACCAAATTCGCTGCTTGATCGTGGGTCAGATTTTTATATGCGGGTCGAAGCAGATGATCGTACCAGACGCCCCCGCAGATAGCGTCGAGCACAATGCGTTGAAAGCAGTGATCGTTGCTAACTGGCCAATGCTTGTGTGACGTTCGTGCAAGATGTGGCATGATCTCTTTTGTCAGTACGATATATCGAGAAACCAAATCGGCCGTGCGCATTGTATACCTCCACGTTCGAACTAAGGTTTAGCAAGATTAGTAACTTAAATAAATAACTTAGTGGTTAAGTGTGGATGAAGCCAAACGTAAAACCTTTTCTTCTTCGCAGCCCCTTAAGCCCCATCCCAACGCTTCAACAGCCAATACCACTGATCTGGATTTGCCAGAATACGGGCAGACAGACTGTCATTGAATGCACGGGTCATAGTGACGCTGTCGGTATGGGCGATCGGTGCTTCGAATATCACCTGTACCGCATTTTCGTCATCCATGCGGATACCGTAGGCGGGGATCATGGGTAGGTCGTATTTGAGTGCAAGGTGGGCAGCAGAAATGGAGGTAAGGGCGTCAAGACCAAGAAACGGAATGCGAATACCTTCGGAGTATTTTTCATCCAGCAAGATGGAGATAATACCACCACTTCGGAGGTGACGCACAACGGCCATCGTTCCAGTACGGCCTGTGGAGACGATCGGTTTTCCGCCCGCTTCGACACCCGCGCGAATCCGTCGCGCGTAGTGTGGGTTCTTGTGGGTACGAATAATAGCCCCACTTTCCATGCCGTATTGTCTGAGAATAGCGCGGATTGCTTCCCACTGACCGAAGTGGCCAGAGACAATGATCGCTCCTTTGCCATTTGCCTGCGCCTCTTTAAGAGCGTCTAGTCCGGAACCAGAGACTCTGAACTTGTGATTCTGGGCCTGAAATTCCGCGTCGTGATATAGTTCAAACAGAGTTCGCCCCATATGCTTGCCCATGCTTTGACCTAGCTTGACGCGCGCGCCACGGGTCATGTTTGGAAAGACGCGCCTCGCTTCGCGGTCAAAACGACGCGCCGCGGGTGGGTACCAACGCATGATAGCCGCACAAATTGTCCCAAGGCTGCGAGACCGAACATCGAAAGACCGCCATTGCGAAATAGCCAACGCCGACCATAACGGGAAGTATCTGGCATGGTGGACAAAGGATTTCAGAATTTTGGTCATCATGACGGTTTATTATGATTTTTGAAATAAACCAATCGGAAAATTATTTGATCATCTTTGGCTTCAAAAGTACCCTTACATTAACTCAGATGCTACTTTCACAACCCAAACAAACCAAAGAATTTCGTCTCTAGTATTTTCATTTGTTTAGAGTTTAGTGTCTTATGTTGCATGATTTTCGGCATGGGTTATTCTGAGAATAGAAGAAAGGAACTCTCAAAATGAAAATTTCTGCAATTGACGCATTAGACAATTGGAAAAACGCAATTGATAACGGTGACATAGCTGGCCTTGATAATATGCTGGCAGATGACTTTACCTTTGAAAACAGAGCGGGTGATCAAGAAGGCAAGGATTCTGTTCTAGAATGGGCGAATGACGCAGATTTTACGTGTAATGAGTTTATCGTTTATCACGAAGATGAGAATGTAATTTGTGGTAGACATTCATTTGAAGAACCTAACGAACCGAAGCAGCAAGTCATGTTTTTTGCAAGATATGAAAATGGTAAGTGCAAATTTTGGAAAGTTCACGGGAGTTAGAATTTTTATTCAATAAATCACAGATTGAAATTCTGTACGGCTCACCACTGAAAGCGATGACGTAGTCGGATCACCTATTTATCACTACCGCCTAGAGCTTGGGCTATTGTTGCTTTATGTAAAAGCTATGAGAGTTAGAACTAAAGATTGTAATAAATGTCATGAACCTAAAGAAGTTCTTTATCGGTGCAGATACCAAGAGCTAAAGGATTGGGCATTCCTTTGTGGGGAATGTTTGCAACAGGTTAAGACCGCACATCAGAATACTTACCAATACGGTGGAACTTGGAAGAGTAAAAAGAAATGAAGGCGGTGCGCTAGCAAACCCAATATCTGATGCAAACGCCGATCGCTACGTGAGGAGCGCCAAAGAACCGTTAGTTAGCATCATCTGTGATCAATACTTACATTTC
>TARA_Y100000385_G_scaffold69872_1_pt1 | contig 10921 bp, 8 predicted proteins | sample TARA_Y100000385 | Tara Oceans TARA_Y100000385 (sample SAMEA2620980) | marine metagenome | biome: marine biome (ENVO:00000447); feature: surface water layer (ENVO:00002042); material: "saline water (ENVO:00002010), including plankton (ENVO:xxxxxxxx)" | depth 5 m
GTAGATTTAATATGGACAGTAACAGGAACAGCACCTAGTTCTTTAGCTTGTGCAAGTGCTACTAGTTCAATGACACTAACTATAGACGCTTCCCCAATAGCCACTGCAGGACCAAATGATGATATTTGTGATGGAGATATTTATTCATTATCTGCAGCTACAGCTACTAATCAGGTGTCAGTACTATGGACAACATCAGGAGATGGAACATTTACAAATGCATCTGCAACCTCACTTAATCCTGATTATACTCCAGGATTTCTAGATATAGCAGCTGGTACTGTAGATTTAACACTTACAGTTACTGGTACTGCTCCGGCAGGTTCTGCATGTGCTACAAGTAGCTCTATGATGACACTTACTATTCACCAAGTTCCAACAGCAACTGCTGGGTCTAATGATAATGTATGTGCAGGAAGTAATTATATATTATCAGGAACTTCTGCAAACGGAACAGGAATTTGGACAACTTTAGGAGACGGAACGTTTACAAATGCATCTTCTGCTACTAGTGATTATATTCCAGGACCTCTAGATATAATAGCTGGTACTGTAGATTTAATATGGACAGTAACAGGAACAGCACCTAGTTCTTTATCTTGTGTAAGTGCTACTAGTTCAATGACACTTACTATTATACCGGCTCCTACAGCATACGCGGGTCCAAATGATGTTATTTGTGAAAATAACCCATATCTATTATCTGCAGCTACAGCTACTAATCAGGTTTCAGTACAATGGGCAACAACTGGAGATGGAACATTTTCAAATGTATCAGCAACCTCACTTAACCCTGATTATACTCCAGGACCTAATGATATACTAGCTGGTACTGTAGATTTAACGATTACAGTAACTGGTAATTCTCCATGTCTATCTATAATTAGTACAATGACATTAACAATTATACCAAATCCAATACCAGGACCGATTTACCATAATTAAGAATAAATAACTAAAGAATAAATAACTAGAAATGAATAGACTAAGATTAGTCATATTATTGATTTTTGCATTTTCCATTAGATTAAGTGCTCAGAATGTGGTACACCTTTGTGTGGGTGATAATCATAATTTTGGAGTACCAGATAATCCTACATCATTTTTTGATTGGTCTATTAGCGACCCATCATTAGCAACTATTGATTCTGGTAACGGAACACATCATATTTTAATTGACCTTAACAATACAGGTGTGTTTCAATTATTAGTTGAAGAAATAGATGCAAATGGTTGTAGTGGATATGACAGTATCTTAGTTGAGATTCATAACTTACCAAATCCAAATATTTTTGCAATAGGGCCTACCTCTTTTTGTGAAGGGGATAGTGTCGGATTGCAAGTAGATTCCGTCTATGTAAGTAATATTTGGAATAATAGTGATACATTAATCTATACTTTTGCAGATACTGCCGGATTGTATTTTGTGAAAGTAACAGACACCAATGGATGTGAAAACATATCAAATGGTATTGATATTATTACATATCCTAAACCTTCTGCAGATTTTTGGATTGATGGAGTTTGTTTTGAAGTTGAAACCAATCTGATTGACAGCTCACTTATTGCAAGTGGGAATATTGTAAGTTGGATATGGGATTTAGGAGATGGAAGTTATAATTCAGGGCCTAATATTTTTCATATGTATTCAGATGCAGATATTTATGATGTTACATTGAAAGTAGTTTCTGATTTTGGATGTATGGATTCTAGAACAAAACCTTTAGAGATTTTTTACATTCCTGATGCACAGTTTGACTTTAATCCCCACCTTCCTTCTATCTTGAGCCCGGAAGTTCATTTTAATAATACTACAATTGATGTTTCATCCTTTGTTTGGAATTTTGATGATGGAACAGATACTACAATTGAGAACCCTATACATGTATTTTCAGATCCAGGAATGTTTGAAGTAATACTTACTGTTATGGATGATAATAATTGTATTGACTCTATTTCTCATATAATAAAAGTAATGTACGATTTTATCTTATATGTTCCTAATACTTTCACTCCTAATGCAGATCAAGATAATGAATTATTTAAACCGAAAGGTTTGAGGATGGGAAAATATCAATCTTACCAATTTGTCATCTATAATCATTGGGGTGAAAAGGTATTTAGTACGGATAAAGTAGGAGAGGGTTGGAATGGAGTAAATGCAATTCCAGGAAAATATGCTTGGGTAATTATTATTACTGATGAAATGGGAACTCAACAAAAAAGAGTAGGAGAGGTGTTGCTGATGAAATAATTGATTGTAATTTAATCTACCTTAAATCAATCACTTCTATATTAGGATAATCTTTGCTGTTAAAGTTAAAAGTAGAAGTAGGAATGTCTGAATTAGCAATAAATTTGGTTATGGTATAAGTGGTAGTTCCTCCTTCTTTTTCTATTATTCCTATCTTGATAAGTTCTGTTTTTTTGGCATCAATATAAAGGGTAACCAAACTGATTATTCCACTTTCATTTGGGTAAAGATCTATTTTGTGAATGCTGTCAGAATTTACAGACTCAGTTCCTTTGTATTCATATTTATATCCTCTTTCATATATAGTGAAGATTTCTGAAGGGTTCATTTCATCCTCTGGATCGTTGTCCATTATTTGTACTTCTGGCACATCTTTCATAAAATACCAAAGTGTCTCTCCATTATTTATTATAGATAAGTCAGATGACATATCTAATTTGTACATATCTTCTTTAATCCATATTTTTCCTTCAGAATCTTCATCAATTTCTTGTTCTGAGTTAGAAAAGTTCAACGTAAATTCTGCTGTAATATCAGTGTAAGATTTTCCTTTCTCTGAAAGATTATCTAATATTTTTTTTGCTACTTCATCTTGAGAGAAAGCTAAGTTAATAGTAAATATAGACGAGAAAAATATTAATGATAATCTATTCATTGTTATTTAAATTGTTTAGAAGTTCATCTAGTTCCATTTCGTTTTTTATTAAAACCTGACGTGCTTTACTTCCTTCAAAAGGACCAACAACACCTGCAGCTTCTAGTTCATCAATTATTCTACCAGCTCTGTTGTATCCAATCTTCATTCTCCTTTGTATGTTTGATGTAGAACCAGTTTGTTGACTGACTACCAAACGAGCAGCATTGTCAAATAGTGCATCTCTATTGTCTAAATCTGCATCATTGCCTGTACCTTCAGTATCTCCAACATATTCTGGTAACAAATAAGCTTCTGGATACGCTCGTTGACTCCCAATGAAATCACATATTTTTTCTACTTCAGGAGTGTCAATAAAAGCACATTGTAAACGAGTTAAATCACTTCCTGTAGAAATAAGCATATCTCCTTTTCCAATTAATTGGTCAGCACCACCTGCGTCTAAAATAGTTCTAGAATCAATCCTGGAGGTAACCCTGAAAGCAGCTCTAGCAGGGAAATTTGCTTTAATAATACCTGTGATTACATTTACAGAAGGTCGTTGAGTTGCAACAATCAGGTGAATTCCAATAGCTCTAGCTAGTTGAGCGAGTCTAGATATTGGAGTTTCAATTTCTTTTCCTGCTGTCATAATTAAATCAGCGAATTCATCAATTACCAAAATAATATATGGTAAATATCTATGTCCTTCATTCGGATTTAATTTTCTGGCAACAAATTTTGTATTATATTCTTTTAAGTTACGGCACATAGCATTTTTTAATAAGTCGTACCTTTGGTCCATTTCAATGCAAAGTGAATTTACCGTATTTACTACCTTTTTTGTGTCGGTAATAATCGCTTCTTCAGTATCTGGAAGTTTTGCTAGAAAATGTCTTTCAATTTTATTGAATAGAGTAAGTTCTACCTTTTTGGGGTCAACCAATACAAATTTTATTTGAGATGGATGTTTCTTGTATAGTAAGGAAGCAAGTATAACATTTAGACCTACAGACTTACCTTGTCCTGTAGCTCCAGCCATAAGTAGATGAGGCATCTTAGCTAGATCTGCTACAAAAGTTTCGTTTGATATGGTTTTTCCGAATGCAATTGGCAAGTCCATATTACTGTTCTGAAATTTATCAGATTTTAGGACCGTACTCATAGATACTGTTGTGGGGTTTTGGTTTGGAACCTCAATGCCGACAGTTCCTTTTCCAGGTATTGGAGCTATGATACGGATTCCTTCAGCAGCTAAACTTAGAGCAATATCATCTTCTAAGTTTTTTATTTTCGCAATACGAATTCCGGCTTCTGGTACAATTTCATAAAGAGTAATTGTGGGGCCGATAGTTGCAGAGACTGATGTAATTCCAATATTATAGTTTCCTAAAGTATCTACAATTCTTTGCTTGTTGGCTTCTAATTCTTCTTTATTTATATTTATTTCACCACTTCCATAATCATTTAGCAAATCTATATTTGGAAATTTGTAAGATGATAATTCAAGAGTAGGATCGTACTCTCCTAATTCTTTTAGTTTTTCCTGAATTTCAGAATTATCTAGTTCCTCTTCTTCTGTCAATTCAACTATATTCATATTTACATCATCATTTTCTATTTTCTCTTCTACTTTTTCAGTCTCTTTTGGAAGTACAGCTTCTTTTACTTTTAGATTCTCTTCAGAATCAGATGTTGGTAAAGGAGTTAGTGTTGGATTATTTACTTTTTTAAACTTATCAATATTCTTCTCTGGTTTTAATTTATTAATAAAATTAATGATTTTTTGTGGAGTGATGTTGAATCGTAGAGTTATGAAAATAAGAAAAGTAAAAATAATTAAAAGTGTAGTTCCAATCCATTCTACTTGAGAATACAAAAGTTCAGTAAAGTTAAATCCAATGTTTCCAGAGAATGATTGAGACTTAAAAAAGTGACAAATAAACACAGGAATCCAAATTAATCCCCAAATAGATTCTCTTATATATTTTTTTAATGAAATAATATTGTATCCTAAGAGATGTAGTCCTGAAAACAACAAAAAACCTGGAATGAAAAATGCAGAAATACCGAACCCACTATACACAAAGAGGAAAGAAAATAGAGCTCCAAATTTTCCTAGTGAATTTTCTGTTTGTATATTGGAATTTGTTAGTACAGAGATCCAGGAATTATTTTTAATTACCGAGAAGTCTTCTTCCCAAGTAAAGAAGAAAGAAGCAAAGGAGATAAAAAAGTAAAGAGCAAATAATAAAAAGAGAAATCCAAAAACTTTTTGATTGTTTTTGTTCTTAAAAAATGATATAAAATCTTTCCATCCCTTTCCTTTAGATGAGTTAGTTTTTTTCTTTGTCATAATCTCCTCAAAAATACATATACTATCTTTAATGATTTTTTTTTTTTTTTTTACATATTAGCAGTTGTTTGTTAATAAACTAGAGTGTCTAAATCTTAAAAAAATCTATTTAAAATTAAATAAAAACGTACGAATACTTAAGTTTGCAGGAAATTATGATAGAACTTAATATACACAACGAATCTTCAGAATTAGAAATTGTTATTTTGGGTCTTCCAGATTCTTTTGGAGGTGAACCAAAATTAGAGAAATGCTATGATCCAAAATCAAAAGAACATGTTATTAATGGTGCTTTTCCTTTACAAGTAGATGTCACAAAAGAGATGAGTGAGTTTTTATCGGTTCTAAGAAATCATAATATAAAAGTTATTAGACCAGAAAATACAAATGGATTGAATCAAATTTTTACGCGTGATATTTCTTTTGTAATTGAGAATAAATTTATTATTCCAAATATAATTGAGGAAAGACTTGATGAAATAAAAGCAATTTCATCAATCATTAGTGATATTCCAAAGCAAAATATTCTAAGAATGCCTCCACAATCAAGAGCAGAAGGGGGAGATGTTATGCCATGGAATGAGTTTATATTTGTAGGTTATTCGGAAGAAGAAGATTTTAATAGATATAGAGTTGCAAGAACAAATAAAGAAGGAGTTCAGTTTTTAGAAAAGGAGTTTCCTAATAAAAAGGTAAGGGCATTCGAACTAAATAAATCTGATGAGAATCCAAGAGAAAATGCTTTGCATTTAGATTGTTGTTTTCAACCACTTGGAACAAGAAATGCGATAATGTATAAGGATGGATTTAAAAATAATGAGGATGTAGACTTCTTGATAAATTTGTTTGGAGAGGAAAATATTATTCTAATTAATCAGCAGGAGATGTATAACATGAACTCAAATATTTTCTCTATTTCTGAAAATATTGTAGTTTCGGAGAAAGGATTTACAAGACTTAATACAGAATTAAGAAAAAGAGGGTTTTTTGTAGAAGAGATACAATATTCTGAGATTGCAAAAATGGAAGGATTACTGAGATGTTCTACATTGCCATTAAAGAGAAAATGAAACAAATAATAAATACAATTTTGATGATACAGCCAGTTGCTTTCCGCTATAACGAGCAAACTGCTATAAATAATTATTATCAGAAAGTTTTGGATGGTTTATCTTCTGATCAAATACAAAAAAATGCTCTTTCTGAGTTTAATAATTTTGTAGATATACTAAGAAGTAAAGGTATTGATGTTGTTATTGTAGAGGATACTAAAACTCCAGACACCCCTGATTCTATTTTTCCTAATAATTGGGTTTCTTTTCATGAAAGTGGTAATGTTGCTATCTATCCTATGTGTGCAGAAAATAGAAGAGATGAAAGGAGAGATGATATTCTGGATATTTTAGTAGATATTTATAATTTTGAAATAAATTATATAAAAGATTTTACGGAATTTGAAGATCATGATAAATATCTGGAAGGAACTGGAAGTATGGTATTAGATAGAGAGAATAAAATTTGTTATGCAGCAATTTCTGTAAGAACGGATGAGCAAGCTGTATTGCAATGGTGTGATGTTTTTAATTATACTCCCGTTTGTTTTACTTCAAATCAGGATATAGATGGAGAAAGAAGGGAGATTTATCATACAAATGTGATGATGTGTGTAGCTGATAAATATGCAATTATTTGTTTGGAAACTATAGATGATAAGGATGAACGAAAATGGATTAAGAGTACTTTAGAAGAAACTGGAAAAGAAATAATTGAGATTACGGAAGAACAGAAACAGCGTTTTGCAGGTAATATGTTGCAACTTATGGGAGATAAAAAATATCTAGTTATGTCGAAATCTGCTCATGAAAGTTTAACAGAAAATCAAATAGAAAGAATAGAAAAATATAATCCTATTATATCAAGTTCATTGGATACTATAGAATCTTGTGGTGGTGGTAGTGCAAGATGTATGATGGCAGAAGTATTTTTGCCAAAACAGAAATAATGATAGAAGAAATTTTATATACTGAAATTGAAAAATGTTTGTCAGAATTATATTCTGCAGAGAAACAGGATATTCAATTTCAGAAAACAAGAAAAGAATTTGAAGGAGATGTTACTTTAGTTGTATTCCCACTAATTAGATCATCTAAAAAGGGTCCTGCAGAAACTGCAGAGGAAATTGGAAATTACCTGAAAGAAGCAGTTTCGGAGGTGGATGGTTTTAATGTGGTAAAAGGATTTTTAAACTTAAGTATTTCTTCTGATTTTTGGTTAAATCAGTTTATAGAAGCATATAAGACAGAAGATTTTGGTATTGTAAAAGTAGATGCAACTGCTCCTACTTATTTGGTTGAATATTGTTCCCCGAACACTAATAAACCTTTACATTTAGGACATATTAGAAACAATCTTTTAGGTTATTCTGTTGCAGAAATCATTAAAGCCTCTGGTAAGAATGTAAAAAAGGTTCAGATTATAAATGATAGAGGGATCCATATTTGTAAATCTATGATAGCTTGGCAAGATTATGGTAATGGAGAAACTCCTGAATCTTCTGGTTTAAAAGGAGATCATTTGGTTGGAAAATATTATGTGGAATTTGATAAACATTATAAAACTGAAATAGAAGAATTAGTTACTTCTGGTATGGATAAAAAACAAGCAGAAAAAGAGGCTCCTATATTTAAAAAGGCACAAGAGATGCTTCTTAAGTGGGAAGCAAAAGATGTTGAGGTAAGATCGCTTTGGGAGAAAATGAATAACTGGGTATATTCCGGATTTGATATGACTCACAAAAGATTGGGTGTAGATTTTGATAAAAACTATTACGAAAGTAATACCTATTTACTTGGAAAAAAAGTTGTTGAAATTGGTTTGGAGAAAGGTGTTTTTTATAAGAAAGAAGATGGTTCAGTTTGGATTGATTTATCAGATGATGGTTTAGATGAGAAGATTATATTACGTTCGGATGGAACGGCTGTTTATATGACTCAAGATATTGGGACGGCTATACAACGACATGAGGATTTCGGATTTTCTAATATGGCCTATACTGTAGGTAACGAGCAAGATTATCATTTTAAAGTTTTGTTTTTAATATTAGATAAATTAGGATATGATTGGGCGAAAAGTTGTTATCATCTTTCGTATGGTATGGTAGATTTACCTACTGGAAAAATGAAATCTAGAGAAGGAACTGTGGTAGATGCAGATGACTTGATGCAGGAAATGGTAGATACTTCAAAATCTATTGCTAAGGATTTAGGGAAGTTAGAGGGGATGTCCGAAAAACAGGCTGATGAGTTGTATGAAATAGTTGGTTTAGGAGCTCTAAAATATTTTATATTGAAAGTAGATCCGAAAAAAAGAATGATGTTTGATCCGAAAGAATCTATTGATTTTAATGGAAATACAGGACCTTTTATACAATATACTTTTGCCAGAATTCAGTCGCTTGTTGAAAAATACAATTCTGAAATATCAGATATAAAGTTTGTGGATATAAATAATGAAGAACAAACTTTGATAAAACAAATTTTAGATTTTCCATCTATAATTCATGAAGCGGCCACAAATTATAGCCCTGCTGTTATTGCAAATTATACTTACGAATTAGTAAAAGAATACAATTCATTTTACCAAAACACTCCGGTATTAAATGCAGAAAATGAAGATATAAAAACATTTAGAGTTGCTCTCTCTGAAACAGTTTCTTCAGTTGTAAAAAACGCTATGAAACTTTTAGGAGTAGAGGTTCCAAACCAGATGTAGTTAAGAAAATTTTCTTATTTTTTTCTTCTCTTTTTTTCCTCAATAATATTTGTAAGTTCTCTACTCATTTGTCCTGCTATAGAGGTGTTTTCTTTTGCTCTTCTAATAAGGTATGGAAGTACATCTTTTACTGGTCCGTACGGGACATACTTTACTACATTAAATCCTTTTTTAGCAGCATTGTATGAAATATGATCGCTCATACCTAATAATTGAGAGAAATAAACTCTTTTGTCATCTTTTGAGATATTATGATTTTCTAGTAGATCTACTAATAAGGAAGAACTTTCTTCATTATGCGTTCCCGCACAAACGGAAACAATGTCTATATTTTCAATACATAAATTAAGAGCTTGGTTGTAATCTGAATCAGTATCTTCTTTTTTCAAATGAACAGGACAATCATATTCTTCTTCTTTTGCTCTATCTATTTCTTGTTCGTGATAAGCTCCTCTTACTAACTTTACTCCAATAAAAAATTTTTCTTTTCTGGCAGTTATTAAAATATCTTGCAAATATTTTACTCTATCGTGTCTATATAATTGTAGGGTATTAAATATAAAAACTTCTTTTTGGTTGAATTTTCTCATCATTCTAATGGCAATTTCATCTATTGCATTTTGTATCCAACTTTCTTCTGCATCAATAAAAACGGGTACTTTGCTCTCGGAGGCTGTTTTACATATATTTTCTATTCTATTTTCAAAATCAGATTGTTCCAATTTTTCATTTTCTGATAGTTCCGAATTATTACTAATCTTTTCTAATAATGAGAATCTAGCCAAACCTGTAGGTTTAAATACCGAGAAAGGAATACTACTTTCCATATTCGCCTTTTTTATAGAGGCAATGGTTTCATTCATAGCTCTATTAAAATCTTCTTTAGTCTCTTTTCCTTCAGCAGAAAAGTCTAAAATAGTTCCAATATGAGCTTTCCAAAGTTTATCAATTGTATTCTGACTATCTTCTATTGTTGTTCCACCACAAAAATGTTTGTAAACTGTAGCTTTTATTAGGCTTGAAATTGGCAACTTAAAGAACAATGCAATTTTTACAAATACAGTTAATGTTTTCGAAATGAAAGGATTACTTATAGTTTTAAAGAGAAAATAGGCTCTACTTAAATCCTTATCCGTTTTATCTTGAAAAGCAACTTCTGTATTATCAAACATTTTCATTGTAATGAGTTGACGCAAAAATAAATATTTAGTCGAAGAATAATATGTTCTATCTTTTATTAATTTGATAATTTTCTACTAATATTTAATCCATCTCTTAAAGGAAGTAAAACAGTTTCTACTCTTTTTTCAAATAATACTTTTTTGTTGTAGTTGTGGAGAGCTATAGTTTCTTTATCTTTATTTTCTTCTGTAACTTTCCCACTCCATAAAACATTATCTGCAATTATATACCCTCCAATCTCCATTTTATTTATTATAAGATCAAAATAGTTAGAATAATTTTCTTTGTCAGCATCAAGAAATGCTAACTGAAATTTATCGTTTAATTGTGGGATGACATCCACCGCATTTCCTATATGTTGTATAATATTTTCTTTGTAGTCAGATTTGTCAAAATATTTTTTTGCTACTGATGTGTATTCTTCATTTATATCTAAAGTATGAATCTTTCCATTTTCTTTTAGTCCTTCTGCCATGCATAAAGCCGAATAACCTGTATATGTTCCTACTTCTATAATATTAGTAGGATGTATCATTTTACTTATCATTGACAAAACCCTACCTTGTAAATGACCAGACAACATCCGTGGAATCATAACATTTGCCCAAGTTTCTCTATTTAGCTCAGATAATAATTTAGGTTCTTTTTCAGTGTTTTCTAATGAATAACTACTTATTAATTCTGGTAAAAAATCCATAATATTTTGGTATAAAAAAAGCCACTA
>TARA_Y100000385_G_scaffold291685_1_pt1 | contig 10911 bp, 16 predicted proteins | sample TARA_Y100000385 | Tara Oceans TARA_Y100000385 (sample SAMEA2620980) | marine metagenome | biome: marine biome (ENVO:00000447); feature: surface water layer (ENVO:00002042); material: "saline water (ENVO:00002010), including plankton (ENVO:xxxxxxxx)" | depth 5 m
GGCTGCTGTATGAGCTTTCTTTTCCATGATGCGGGCGTACACGGGCCAGCGAGTAGCTTCAGTTTTTTCAGCTGTTGCTTCGCCTTTATCCGTATCAGTCTCTTGACGTGGTTTGACTTCAGACTTTTCGCCTTTTTTCTTATTGCGCAATTTCTTAAAGTCAGCTGCATCAATGTCACCATCATTATCGTGATCTAGTTTATGTTGATCACCTTTCAATGCTTCTGATTTGGCTTTTTTAGGTCCGGTATATCCTTTTACTTTGGTTATATCAGTGGCTCTATCAACAGCGGCTTGTCCACCTTTTGCCTTTATTGCAGCCATGTTAGCAGCAACTTTGGCTTTTACCCTAGCTCTGGTTTCTGGCGATACCATACCACCATAGCCTTCGTCTTTAGCACCTCTCTTTGGAATATCAAAGGGTGCTTTAGGCAAAGTTACTGCTGCTTTACCCTTTTCAGATGAAGCCGATGCTTTAGCAAGTTTCTTTGCTAAAGCTGCTTTTGATGATTCCTGGACCTGTTGCAGAGCTTGGCCCATGTTTTTAATGTCTTGTGTTTTCATTTTAGTTTCCTTTACATCCACATTTGGGCTGCGATTGATCCAGAGATAGCTACTACAGCTACCCAGAATAATTTATTTATTATACTAACAGTGTTAGCATTATCTTTAACTTGATCTTCTATACTATCGAGCTTTTTGCTAAAGTGGTTCATACGTTCCCAACCACTATCTTGAGCCTGTTTAATACTAGCAATCTTTTCTTCAGCACGGGCCAATGCAATCATTGCTTCGGTAAGGCTGTCGAGTTTTTCTTCGATTCGGTCCAGGCGAGCATTCGTTGTCATGGTAATTTCCGGTGTTATTTCTAAAGAAGTTTTCATAATCTAACAGTTCCATCTTCGCCTGGCTTGACGAAGTCTACTATCAGGATCTTTGGCGGCAGCTGGAAACTTTTTCATTTGTCCTGCGCTTCGAGCGCAATACGATTTTCGTCTATTAGCAGACTTAGATCCTTTTTTTAATTTGCTAGGCTTAGTAGTCACAGCAGTTTTTAAGTTACCACCTGTTTTTCTATTAACAGCATCAACACCCTTTTGCGTCATGCCAGCGCCTTTATCAGTAGCACGAAAATGGCCCTTAGAATCTTTTTCTAAAAAAGTTTTAAATCTATCCACCGAACTCGTGCCCCGCAACTCGCTTCATTTGCTTATTAAATTCAGCCTGATCAGGCTTGCTCTTATATAATTTAATAGAAATCTCAGGACGTTCTTTCCCTTTGATTCTCCAATTGTAACCATCAGCCTTATGTTCAGCGCTTGTAGTCTTCACAACTCTGCGTTTATATCCTGCTTCCCAAGACTCTGATTTTTTTTCTGCTACTTCATCTTTAGCAGTATCGCATTCACCACAGCATTCTGGGGTACCGCAGTTAGGGTGATCTTTTTTTAAATCTTCTGAATAAGCAGCATGCGTATCGGCGTGCTGCTCTAAACCCCATATTTGCATAAGATGTTCTCGCGTAGTTGTCATTAACTTCTTCCGAATAATCTGTTTTTATCCATCTTATCCATAGCTTTAGATACACCTTTTACTCTTGCTTTAGCTTTATCAGTATCTCCAGCTGCTCCTTTTTTCGCAGCATCGCCAGCAGCTTTGCGTACGTATTGGCCCATCTTATTATTTGAAATTTCGCTAACATTACCTTCTTTTGCAGGTACTTTAGCTTTACCAGTTAATTTATCAACAGCAGTAGATGTACCTTTATTGCGATTAATAAAAGTCTTAATACCCTTTTTAGCTTGATTACTTCCAGCTTTAGCAATATCACGATCGGGAGAGCGAGAGTCAGTGTATCCACGCTCAGTACTCTTTGCAGCATCTGCTGTACTTACTTGCGCTTTTTTAATATAACGGCCGGCCATACCTTTTGAAATCTCGGCAAAAGTTTTAAGGCCTTCGTTCTGACGTTTTAGTACAGCTTTAACTTGAGGATGATCTGACAAACCTTTTGAAAGTTTATTAATCACCTTAGTTGCGCCTGTCATATTTCCGCCCTTGTACCTAGGATCAGATGCAATGCCGACTGCCTGCTTGACGTGCTTAGGATCGTGGGCTTCGTTCGTAGGTTTGTCATGAGTATATCCCATCTTCTTCATGCGAAGATGATCATCTTCTTTGTCAGCTTTATAGCCCTTGCCTGTTTTGGGATCATACATCATATGAGGCTCAAATGTTTCTTTTTTAGGCATACGCGCAGCAAGATCCGCTGTTGATACACTTTTCTTTCCAGCTTCACGTTCTTTTTCTTGACGTTTCTTTGCCATTGCAGTGGCCTTTTGAACATCAGCAATTGTTAGCTCATTAACCCCTTCTTTTCTTGATAAGCGGTTCATAGCTTTTTTTGCTCGAGCAGCCTTATCCATATGGCCATGATAGTAATCTGACTTTTTTTGGCCAACCTCATCAGGCGTTTTTCCTTTTGTGGATATTCCTGACTTATCAAAATTTGCAAGGTCTGATTTTTTATATTGTTTGTTGAGCTTTCGCTTCATCATCATTTTACCAACGCCTTTAAAAGGACCTTCAGCCATTTCTTCTTTGTCTTCTTTACGAGACTTACATTTAGACTGTTCAGAGGTGCACTGAGCATCTGTTAGCTTAGCGTTATCATTTGGACATGTACAATTAGGATCAGGATTACCTTTTTCACAGCCACAATCTTTACAATACATAGTAGCTTCGGTCTGCTCTTCCATATCATCTTGGCGTGGCTTAGTAGCTTTAGCTTCTCTAGCCAATGCAGACTTAAGCCATTCAAGAGTTTTTTCTTGCTTGATAACTTCCCTATCAACCGGGACCATACGTGTGCCCTTTTTACCATCAGGTTTTGTATAGACCTCTGGTTTTCTATCAGCACTTTTAATGTTTTCTAATAGTTCAAAAAATGTTTTCATTACGCTAGATCCTTATCGTGGTTAAGCCCACCTTTTTTCTTTTTAACAATAAAGGCATTAACTCGTGCATGTCCCCACTGAGATGGCGTGGTGCCAGGTCTGTGACCGGTTTTCCATGCAGCAACACCGCGATTATATACTTTACGCAGCGTTGCTGTTGATATGCCAGATTTTTTAGATTTATCAGCAAACGAAGTGCCTGCCTTGTCTTCTGCTATGTACTGTTTAAAGTTAATCATTTCGTGGCCTTATTTTTTACTTTAGTGTCTAATGTTCTTGCCTTGTCCATCATTCTATCATGGCGTTTAGCATCAGATTTTTTTTCTCTATCAATCTTAGCTTTTGTAATATCAGCGGCTGTGGGATCTGATTCTTCGCCATACATCTTTTTAAACTTCTTAGTCCATGTAGATGTTTTAGTTTTACCCTTTGCATCACCAGGAGCTGGCTTATAAGCACTAGAATCATTATCTGCCTTTTTGCCGTGTTTCTTAAAGTGACGATCTCTAGCAACCTTAGTTGCTTTCTTTAAACCTTTATGATATGCCTTAGGTTGTGATCCTTCACGGTCTTTAATATCAGAATCTTGAGGCGTGCTCTCATTCTGTCCAGGTGTGGTCTTTTTCATATATTTTACCGAAGCATCAGTGCCATAGTCGTACTTTGCTTCTTCTACGATCTTCTCAACAGCGTCTAGCCATTGTCTCGTAGTCTTATCAGAAGTTTCTACGATTACGTAGTTAGATCCGATGAGTGTGATTTTACCAACCTCAGATGTTTTCTTAACAATGACTTGTTCTCCGAGTTCGAAGAGTTCGCCTTTAACAAAAGCTTCTCTAGTTTCTGATACGGTCTTGAGCTGAACATGTCTTTTAAATTCTTGCTCTTCTTTTAATCCCATACCATTGCGTACAGCATTGAACATTTTCTTTGCATCAGGATTTGATATAGCTTTTGACAATCCTTGAGAGAAAGCAGTAAAGTCGTTGCTTTGTGCATAGCCTCTTTGTTTGGTGCCAGATGCGCCTTCAGCGCCTTTGCCGTCAGGATCTCTCTGTCCTGCACTAACTATCTTAACACCGCCATCAAAGTTATAAAACCCATGATTGCCTTTTTTACCATTGTACTTATTTAAACGTAAATCGTATTCTTTTACACGATCTGAACCGGCAATCATGATAACCTTTTTGAATCCGGCATCGTACATTGCAGATAATGCATGAAAAGGAGTTATAACCTTTTTATCGATGATAATAGATCTTGCATGCCTGGGGAACATCTTACGAGCAAACTTTACTTTGTCTGAATATGTAAGAGGATTATCTTTTTTATCATTAGATTGTGACAAATAGATACGATAAGGTGCTCGTCCAGCAACCGCTGCGAGCTTGTCTAATAGCTTACCATGTCCAATAGTAGGAGGATTCATTCGGCCAAAGACCAAATAACCAACTTTTTCTTCTTCTACTAAATATTCACTAAACCTATTGATCATTTACCGTGAGCTCTCTGTCTTACTTTTGGCATAATTTTACGTGTAAGTCTATTTACTCTTGGCTTCATCTTATCAATTCTTTTCTCAAGTTCACGTTTTTTAGCCGGCGTAAGATCTGAGCGAGGTATACCTTTTGTCAGCTTTTTATATATCATATCCCTAGCCTGCTTCCGAGCGCGCTTCTTAATGCGTTCAGGGTTAGCAACGCGTTTTGACATGCGCTTTCTAGCTATAGCTAATTTGTTTTTATTTTTTCGCATATCACGAGAACGTTTCATTCGTGACTGCATTGACAATGCTTCATCCGTAGATTCATCGTTGTCTTCATTAGCGCGCTTCATGAGATCAGCGATCTTGCCCATAGTTTTCTTATCTTTATTGGTAAGATCAGGCTTCTTTGTCATGGCTGTTTGGCCATCAGGAATCGTAGCTTCATACATATGCTTACGACGCTTCATAGCACGGTACTTTAGGTACTCGTCTTCTCCTGATTCAACAGGTGTAATCATTAGCTCTTTAAAACTATACATCAATTTCTTCCCGGTTTATCCCATCCCTTTAATATATCTTTGCTAAAGTTGTTGTACGAAAATTCCATCCGGTCAACAATCTTAACAGCATCACCACCAAGTTTATCAATTGCAACGTAACCTTCTTCTCCGGTTACCTTGTATCCATTTTGTGTCTTTACGAAGGTCTTTATCTTCGCAAGCTTGTTTAGTATATTTATAAGTTTTAATTTCGCTAAAACCATAACTTTTTGGAGTTCGAACATTTGTTCTAAACTTTTTCTATTTTGTGTACTAAAAAATACCAATATTGCATCTAGCTTTTTTTGCTGGGCATCTTTGCCTTTTTCGGTTTTGCGTTTATCGATTTCTTTTTGATAACGTTGTCCGATCCACTTAATGAGGCCAGATACATGTCCTCGTGTATTTCCAATGACTGTACCTGATCTAACAAAGGAGTTGTTGTACGTCTCAATGAGGCTCGATAGCTCTTTGTTAGCTTCGAGTTGTTTGAGTGTTGTTCCTGAGATCTTGTTAAAGATTTTACCAGCTTGCGATAGATATTCATTCACTTCTTCCGTTTCACGTTTTGTCATAGTTACATTTGTTAAATCCCTGAGCATTGCGTCTTGCGACCACACAGCTCTGGTTGGCTTAAACTTGGAGACTTGTACGCCGTACGAAGCTCGCATAGAACTGAAGGTGTTACCCTTGTAGGTTGTATGCCAGACGATTCCAATTTTAGATTTCTTAATAGATGCAGCTCCAGCCGAGCCGCTTGGCACCGCATAGACGATAGTATTAGGATGAAATGTAACATATGACTCTCCGTCGATTTTCGTGGTTTTTACATCACCTGGTCCATACAAAAAATCACCTTGAACTACACCTTTAATACCTAAAGCCGGTAATTCTTTTAACGCTACCTTAAGTTTATCAGCAAGATCTCCCTTTGTATCAGCATCAACATCTGCTGGAGTCTTGTAGACTTTAGGATTCTTATTAAAGATACCTTTCTTTGCTACAAAAAACTTTCCATCGCTTGGATCTATGCCGGCAAATATAGCAGGAGCTCCATCCCATTTAACTGATACGCTGCCGTTATGTTTACCTTTAAGCATATCTCTTAAAGAACGTAAGGCCATGATAGCCTCTCGTGTTCCTTTTACGCCACCGTATATAACCTTATCTTCGATATGGGTCATATGAGTGTTTTTGTTTTCGGTTATGTGTGTTTTAAAATTTTCCATATGACCCTTATACCATGTTTCTTATCGGATGTACACAGTTATTCTAATAAAGTTGCAACTAAATGCACTCTGTTTTTTTCGCCGCCATTAAAGAAGTTATGGTAAACCGTATTGTCAGTAATGAATACAGTACCATCTGCGCGCATATAATACGCTCCATCTTCAATAATCATTCTACAACCTTTGTTTGTAAAAAGTGGAATATGGATTCTCCGCTCAGGATCTCTATGCCAAGACAGGCACGATCTGGGGGGTTTCATCAAGAACCTAAGTCTACCAATATCCCACTTTAAACTTAATAAACTAAATACTTCTTCAGTATATGTGTCCTCAAATTCTGGACAAATTTCTGTATATGCAGCTTCATCTACGTATGGTAGACGTTCTTCTTCTTTGTCTTCGTCAGTTGGATAAGTCCAATACTTACCTCTGACATTTCCACCAGTGACCGAGTTAGGATCACCAGGTATTCTATTGACGCATACGGCATTAAAATCAATATTGCGAGCGTCGTCTGTTACGTGTTCATTTTCTTCTATAAATCTAATGTAATCCATATATAGAAGATCGACATCTATATTTAAATCATGTTCCTCTATAGGATCATGTTCACTTATCCATTTCACTATATTATCCTTTATGCTGATGCTTTAGTATATGCAGACGATTCATCGGTTTTTGCTCCCATAACGTTTACTATTTCTGCAGCAAAGTCATTTCGCTGTTTTGCAGAAGCTTGCATCAAGGCTGCCCCGAGATAAGCTGCTCCTAATAATGGATGTATAAAGTGCGCCTGATTATTTTTAGAAGCTAGTCCGCTGTCGAATGTAGCTCTGTTTATATCAGGGTGAAATTTCTTTACTAGATTATAAAAATCTGTAACCATTTTAATAGGAGGTTTTTTAGACGCTAATACTCTTGCTTGATTAACCAATTCTTTATTTGTTGGCAGCCTTTTTCGCAAATGTGTTGCGGCCGAGTGTACAATCTGTGCATATCCAGTTCTACCACCGCGGGCTCCCTTTCCTTGTAGTTCCATATTTAAAGCTCCAAACGTAGAAGGGGCACGTATGTCAGCTTTTTTAGTACCATCAAAGAAAAACATTCCGTTCTTTGATGACCATATTCCTTTACCGGCTGCAGTCTCTAATGTAACTCGTGTAAACTTATGTTGATCTAATATTTTTTTATCTATATTATAATCAGATAGTTTAGCTTTTTCGTTTTTCTTTACTTTTTTAAGCGAGATAGCAACGAGTTCTCTGCTTAAAAACTTTTCCAATATAACTTGGTTTAATTCTTCGAACGTATTTATTTTTGTTAAACTTGCTAGCAACCCGTTTGCATTTTTAATTGCCCAAATATCTCCTGGATTCCATTTGTCATGGTTAATTGGAGGAAGGCTCTGAGCTTTACGTAATTTATTTTTTAGTTTATATAGTGAGTCCATAATTTTATCACCGCGGTGAAGGGTATGGCCTCTCTGTACATACTTTGATTTTATAAGCGCAACAGCAATCTTATAACCTGATATGTGCCATGATCCATCAATAGAAGTGTACTTATCAAAAGGCTCACTGACAAATACTGCCTTTTTATATTTCTCCAAAGTTTCTAAAGTAAAATGTGAAAATTCATTGTTGATGCCTTCACCTAAAACTGCAGCAATATATAAACACTGTAGAGACTCGAATTTAGCAGTCTCTCCAGTTGCACCTGCACCGGCGCCTTGACCGCCAAACAATGGAGATTTGCCAATCATATTAGATTGAATAGTACTACCGTTTTTTAAATCTAAACTAACTGACGCAGTACTATTGTCAGCTATATAGTCATTCATTGCTTTAATGTTTCTAGAAGTATTAGCAATAAATACGTCTTTCCCGTTAATATCGCTTACAGGATCTCCTGCCTTTATTGCATCAATAAAGACTTCAACTCTTTCCTGATTAGATCCGCGTACAGGTTTGTTCCATTCTGCGCGAGACATTTTTGCAAACGTAGCCATATTTACTCCATAGAAACTTATCTCTATTTATATAAAAAAAGGACGGCACAAAGCCGTCCTAGTAGCCCAAAGTGGGTGGGAGAAAGAATACTAGTGAGATGCCATGACTAGCCATAAGTCCACTCACTAGATTTATATCGGCGTTAGTCACTACCTCTCATAAATATATGCATCGACTCTGTCGGCATACTTGAGAGGTAGTGACTGGTTGTACCGGCGAACGCCTCGCCGATGACCACGTGCTTGAAGTTTGATATAGTACCGCTGGTACTTACCATCCTCTTTCAACATTCTGTTGCACTTAGATACAAAGGATCTAAGATCAGCAATTTGAGGATCTTGACGATCACTAAAAGTTGCTATATACGAATCAGATGTCCGGGTCGTGTACATTACGCTGCCTCCTGCATGTTGCATTCGGCCTGCATTTCTTGTTCAATGCGAGCTTCATTTATCATAAGGTCTGTGATAATCATATCCAACTCAATTTGAATGTCGTGGCGTGACATGCCAAATGTGTTTGAGCGACGAAGCAAACCAGACAGTTTGTTCTTCATTGTGATTGTATCTTGAATGTCATTTACTATAAGCATTTTTGATCTCCTTATCATGTAACCATACTACCACAGTTGGATGGTAATGTACATAAAAAAATGCGGCGTTAACCGCATTAATTTAGAGTGTATCATTTATATCACTAGAACTTACCGAGAAACTTTCCTATGTGACTAACAAACGGTAGTAACATAACTGCCATCATTAGATTCATTCCTGTATGCGCCATTGCAATTCGTAGCGTATCGCCTTTTGGCATTCCATCAGATACAAAGAAGCCAGCTAGCCAGATCGTGCCGGTTGTTCCGATGTTTGCTCCGAGCACACACGCAATAGCAGCTGGCAGTGGCAACGCTCCTGAAGCAACTAATGCGATGATTGCCGTGGTTGATAACGATGACGATTGCCATAAGAGAGTCATGACTATTCCGCCGATAAACATGTATATTGGATTACCTAAAAAGAATTGTAGGTGATCCATATTACCCATTGACTTCATACCTCCTGAGAAAGTTTTGAGGCCAATATAAAAAATTACCAGTCCAACGAGAGCGGTAATTACGGGATTTCCTAGATCCATTTTCTTTACCTTCTTCCAAAGTTTTTGCTTCGACATGATTTAGGCAGCAGTGGCGTATGCCACTGCTTTCTCCGCCGCAGTTACTTTTTTGGCTTGATTATAACCAAACCACTGATTGTGAAGACGATTCTCTGAGTTCCGTCCTTGTAAGTGATCAGTGTAATAAGTCACACTGTTAAATGCCTGCCACCATGTACCAGCAGCGAACTGAGCACCTGGCTGAACCTCAAGAGCATCGTAACACATCTTTGCAGCTTTAGACAAATCATCATAAACTGCAACCGGAGTTTTTTCCTCTTTGCGAGATGTGGTTGGAAACACATCGTTATAATATTGGATAAGAGACTCTGCGGTGATTTTACGAGAACCTAAGAACTGAGCCATCTCTTTGTACTTAGCAAACTTTTCAGAAGCAATACCAAGAGTTTCTTTCACAGAATCAGCATCAAATGCTGTACGATGTCCAACTTTAACAGAACGCTTTGCATCCTGCTGAAGAGAGAAAGTCAATGTGTTATTGCACACGACACGGATTGGAGTAAACCGAACGTCTACTGCTTTTCCGTACTGATGCGGATTTGAGAAGAGAAGGAAAGACTCGATAGTGTCTTCACCAAACACATCAAAAGACTCTTTGACTTTTGCCAAAGCCCACACATTACGACCTTCTTTCAAAGATCCTGCTGTATGCATTTCCATATCACCAGCAGCAACAAACTCTGAGAAGAAAGTAAATGCTTCTTCGTTCTGTACTGGCTTCCAATCTTTACCTGTGACGTCAAGCAAAGTATTGTCTGATGTACGGACAAGAGCAACCTTGTCATTGATTTCGAGACCAGATTCGGTAACGATTTTTTGTTGTTCAACTTCCCAGTCGACTCCAGCTTTTTGCATCATTTGTAATGGTGTCAAGTCATTGCTAACTTCTGTTCCAAGACCGTGCCATGGAAGTGCACCTGCGTAAGCCATTGTTTCTACTTCATGAGACATTATATAACTCCTTGTTCAATTAGTTCGTTAACCATCTTTACTTCAGCATTAAACTGTCTTGTAGTAGACTGCGAAAAGTCAAGCACCATATTGTCAAATACTTTTTCTGCTTTTTCCATATCGCAGCTTAACAGCTTCATGATGTCTTTTAGATATAACATTAACGATTCCTCTCATTCATTTGATAAGACCATTATAGCATAGTACTTATCATATGTACACAGTTAATTTGCGTTTTTTTAAACTTTTTTTCATTTTGTTAGCACTAACATTTTATAGATATCTACATCTTAAACAAAAGGTGTGACAAAATGTGCAGCCCATGGAAACGTAAAGAAGCCAATCGATTATTTTGGATGGTTAAAGGACATCTCATTCCTAAGAGTGAACCAGATGATATTGTTGAAGGTTACTATGAAAGTTATTTCAAAAGATTATGGAACAACGAATCGCAGTGTTTAAGCGAATATGAAGCCGGATTTGAACAAGCTTACAAATTAAGAGAAATAGAAATGCTTAGTGAAGAAGTCTCACGTGTAGCAGTGCTAGGCGGGCACTTTGATTAAA
>TARA_Y100000385_G_scaffold291200_1_pt1 | contig 10878 bp, 6 predicted proteins | sample TARA_Y100000385 | Tara Oceans TARA_Y100000385 (sample SAMEA2620980) | marine metagenome | biome: marine biome (ENVO:00000447); feature: surface water layer (ENVO:00002042); material: "saline water (ENVO:00002010), including plankton (ENVO:xxxxxxxx)" | depth 5 m
ATTATTTATTATTTATTATTTATTATTTATTATTTATTATTTATTCTTCTGCAACTGCCTTCTTCTTGCGGACTACTTTCTTTTTTGGTTGATCTTCTACATCAACTTTTTTTGTAATTTCTTCTTTTACTTCTTTTACTTCTTTTACTTCTTCTGCTTCTTGTGCAAGACTTACTTTATCTTCATCATCACTATCTTCTACTTGTGTTTTGCTTACACTATCGGTTACATCCGAAACTTCTTCATCATCTACTGATTTGCTCATTAGTTCCTTATCTTTATCTGAAAGACTAATATGACACTTACCACTTAGTGTTGTTCGGGGTTTAACAACTGCTTGAAATAGTCGCCATGTTACACCAAATTTACCATTAGCAACCCAAATACCACCACACTGAATAATTGTAGCAACATTTGAACCCTTAACAATAAATTCACTAATATTAGTTTCATCTTCACTAGGAAATACTAGTTCTTTATTATCATTATAAAGTTCAACGTTTTTAATTTCGCCTTCCCAATATGGAATTTTTACTTTAAGTGTTGGTGCGCGAGAATAATCGGGTTCACCTGTTTCTTTAACTTTTGGATATTTTAGCATTGGACTCCAAAGCGCATCTACTGCTTCTGGAACAAGTTTTGTTTTATTAAGCCAATCCTTTGAATTTGCTACAGCATCTTCCTTAATCTTCTGTTCAAGTGCTTGCATATTTTTAAGAAATAATACACATTCAGGATTATTATATTCATCATTTGGAAATTGTAGTGCAATATCATATGATTGAACATCTCCTGTTTTTTCATCTGTATATGTATTTACACCCCAAGTAAGCATAAGAGGCGTAGAAATATATAGTGATTTTTTATTTTCATTATTAAGAATACCAATTGATTTTCTACCATTAGCATTCACTTTCGCTTTTGTATACATATAATCTTTTGTAACATTAAAATTAACACCTGATACAATAGTGGCCATATTATATATTTAATATTATTAATATTAATAATATTTTTTTAAATCAATTTTTTTTATTATTAAAAAAAAATATAATTTTATTTTTAAATAAATAAATAAAATTATAATATATTTTAAAATTTTTATTTAAGCAGCCGCCGATTGAGCAGCAAGTTCAAGAGCTTTAGCTGATTTTGGAAAATGAGGACCCATATAACGCTGAAGATTGAAATATGTTAATACAACATCTGTTTCTGTTGTAAGTTTTAGAAGATTTCTAAGAGGTTCATCTGGATTAATTTTACGTCCATTTTCTTTGTCTTGAAGATCATGTGCGCGAATATATTTATTAATTTCACGTGTTACATCAGTGCGTGCCATTTCTACACCTTTTTCTTTACCTAAAAATGTAGCTAGTTCATCACTAATAGGCGAAGGTTTAACAAAACCACTAGGAGCACGAACACCTTTCTTGCGTTTTTTATTGTTTAATTTTTGTACTACTTTTAATTGTTTAACAGTACGTCTTTCAAGTGTTTTTAGTTCACTTTTTAATGAGCCAAATTGTGACACCATTGCTTGGAATTTTGTGAAAAAATCAGCAAAACCATCTGTAATAGATGTTTCATTATCAACTTGAACTACTACGTTTTGAACTTCAGCAACTGGAGCAACTGGTGCAACTGGTGCAACTGGAGCATCTGGAACAACTGGTGCTTTAACTTCTTTAGTATTTTTAGCTGACTTAGATGTTTTACTTGGTTCTTCTTTTAATACTGGTTCGGATGATTTTGCTCCTTTAGTTTTTTTAATATCTGCTTTTGTAGGTGGATCTTCAGCTTTAACTTCTTTCACGTTTTTTGTAGATTTTGTAGGCATTTTTTTTATAATATGTTATAATAATGTTTTTTTAAATACTTTTTAATAATAAATATATATTTTATATACATTTATCATTTTAATTAAAAATATAATTAACTGAATTAATCTAAATTAAATATTTAAACGAATTAATTATTATTACTAACCGACCAATATAAATGAGGTAAAGCTTCAGCTGCTTCATTATTAACTAAAGTTAAACTACATAATATATATGAAGCTCCTAAAGATTTATATTCATTATTTATTCCTTTACTTATTAATTCATCCATAACATTTATTATATTTTTTTTTATTACATTATAATTTAAAGAATGTATATTGGACATATTAAAATATAAATTTCTAAATGGATTCCCATAAGGTGGACATATATTCATTTTTATTTCATTAGACAGCATTGCTCTATAATTCCATATATCAATTAATTCTTTTAAAAAAATAATTAAATTATACTTATTTAAACTATTAAACCAATTAATATTGGTATAATTACCTAATGAATCTATTTTTTGAAATAATTCTAATATTTTAAAATCTATTTTTTTTTTTTCATTAAAAATTTCTAATTTTTCATAATTTAAATCAATTTTTATATTTAAAACTTTACTTAATCTTATTATTTCAAATAAATTATTAATATTATTATTATGTATTAATTTTGTATTAAAAGGGTTTTCTAAATTTTTTAATTTTTTTAAATTTTTAAAATTTTTTAAATATAAAGTATATAATGATTGAATATCAAAACCATAAATAAAACCATCTTCATCTTTAAAACTAAAAAATAAATATAAATTTATTTCTTTTACATTATCTAAACTACAAAAATCAACATCATTTATACATAAATTTCTATTTATAAATGCTGGTCCATGTAACAAATTATATTTTTTTATTAAATTATTACGAAATTTTTTTTGTATAATATTTATGTGAAAACTATAATATAAAAAATTATAACATTTTTTTTTAAGTTCATCTTTATTACCATTTAATTTTAATTTATAATATTTTACTATTTTTTTTAATTGTGTTAGATTATAATTTATATTTATAATATTTTCATAATCTTTATAATTTGGTATAATTAAATCATTATTATTAATTTTAGTTTTAAATTTTTTTATAGGTATTGATTTATTTAAATAAAAAATTGTTATATTATCTTTTTCTCGTAACATTATAATATATAGTATTATAATAATTAGTACAATATTTTTAATATAATTTTAATATTAAGTATTTAATCTTAATCATTTACATATGTTTCTTTACATATTTTTTTTATAACTTTATTATCTATATTTTCTATTGATTTCCCTATTTGAGATATTATATTTATAAAACTATCTTTTTTATTCTCATTTTCCATATAATCAGGATTTGTTTCTTTCCAAGTTTTTAATGCTTCGTAATTTTTATTACAAGTACTTTTTATTACTTCTTTAATTTTTGTCTTTGATCTATCTTTTTCCCAATTATTATTATCTTTTATATATAATGTTTCGCGTTTTGCATCCGTACAATGCAAGGGTCTCTCATATAAACTTAATTTATTAATATTTTCCATTATTGTTTTACTTAAACCTTGCTCTAATCCATGTATTTTGGTATATTCTAATTGTTCTAATGAAACTTGCATTGTTTGAATAAATTCATTCATATTTAATGCATCTTTACATTGTTCATTTAAAAAAACATTTATATTTAACTTATTGTTTGTTGTATTATTATTATTACTACCTATTTGTGGTATTAACTCACTTAATTGTTCTTGTTGTTTTATCATTATTTTACGCATTTCTTTATTATCATCTAATAATTTTATTACCAAATCACTAGATGAAATATTTTGATTTTCTATTATCTGATTTTCTATTATCTGATTTTCTATTATTTCATTTTCTAAATTTTTATTTTTTTTATTACATTTCAATCCATGTTTATATAAACCTGACCTTGAACTAAAAAACTTGTTACAATATTTACATGATAAAACATGCAAACTATTATATTTTGCGACTTTTGCGACTTTTATGTTTCCATTGTTTCCATTTTCATTATTTTTGTGTTTTGCTGTCAATAAATGTTTGTTAAAATCACTTTTCTTACTTGTTTTATAGTCACAAAATTTACAGACAAAAAAATCGGCGACTTTTTGCGACAAATTTGTTTCCATTTGTTTCCTATATTGGAAACATAAAAAAGTCTCTAAATTAAAAAATTTATTAATTTTTTTTATGGTAACAACTTTTTTCACACAAATTTTATGTTTTTTACATCTTAATGCTGCAAAAAGTGAAATTTAGGGTGTGTTCAAAACACTTTTATATATTAGTCAACATATATTAAAAATGGACAATAATTTATGTCCAAATTCAAAAAAATTAAGAATATTATTTTTAAAAAAAAACACACCCATTTTTTAGAGATTTTATTTTATTATGATAAATGCTAATAAAATAAAAATAGTCATTTTTGCCCTAGTAGTGTACATATCCCCCCATAATTTGTTATAATATTATTATTATTTTTTAATTCATTCTCTCTAATACTGACATTCTTAGATTATTTATAATAAATTTGAGAGAACTACATCGTGTTGTATTATAACTTTGTAAAATACTTTCAAAAAGTTCTTCTAATATTTCAAAGTTTTTTAGTGTTTTTGTATTATGTGAATTAGCTAGTAAGAAGTTTAAAAAATCATTCATATTATTATTACTTTTTAAAAAATTAATATTATATATATTATCAATTATTGAGAGACTAATGCCACTATTAATAAAACCTTTGTAATCAATTAACAAAAATAATTTCAAAATATAATAACTAAAAACATGTGTATATTCTTTATATTTATTATAAACTATATTATCATAGTTTGTATTATTTAAATTTTTAACATTTTTATTTATTAAATCATTATAACTCATAATATTATAATTTAATATTTTATATACTTGATAATAGTTATGAATATATTCAAGTTGCATAATTTTTGTAAAAAAGTTTTTATAAATTTTAAATTTATTTTCATTATTTGAGAGAATACATGAATTTGCATATAAAAATGATGTTAATGCATTATTAAAAAACTCTCCCCAAAATTCTACAAAACATTCTTGTAAACCTATATTATAATTATTAATATTTATTTCTTTTGAAATATTATAATTTTTTATGAAACTTTTATAAATTTTATATTCATTAGAACTCTTAGCTTTTGTCAAATTCATAAAATCAAAAAAATATTGATCTATTCCCATATTATGAATCAATTCATGAGTAAAAACTTTGAAACATTCTTCTTTTCTATATATTATTATATTACCAACATTTTGACATCCAAAACAAAATCCACCATTAACATTTTTTGCACCTAAAACATTATTAGTACTATCATTTAAAATTCTGGAAAATGGAGTATTAAAAAATGTAATATTAAAACCATCTTTTGAACATATATCATTATTAGTATTATGTATATTATTATTTGATGAAAGTAAAGATATTAAATTTATTAATAATAAAATATTTGTTACGCTTTTATCATAATTACTATTTATGCTATTATTATCTATTCTCTCATTATAAGTAAAAAAATTTATATTTATATATGTATTTTTATAAGGTAATTTATAAATTAATAATTTACTACTATTTTTAGTTTTCTCATTTTTTATAAAATCTTTTATATCATTACTAACATATCTATTATGTAATAAATATTTGTTATATATATTTGTTAAAGTATTATTATAAATAGTACTATTATTATTTAATAATGTTCTATAAATAGCATAATTAAAATTATTATAATCTAACTTTAAACTATTATAAATATTAGTTAATTTTTTATAAATATAATTATGAAATCTCTCATACTTAGTATCATTTTTTTTTGAATTATTTTCTATTATTTTAAAATTTTTATAATATTTTAAAATCATATTATAAAATTTTATCATTAAATTTGAATTGTAAGTTAAATTATAACTTAAATTATTACTTGTCATTAATATACAAAAATATTTAAAAATAATATTAATTTTTATAATATTAATATTATTTTATTTAATAGTTTTTTAATTAATAATTTTAGTCTTCTGTTACTCATGCTGGAGTTTCTTCTGTTACTGATTCTCGAGTTTCTTCTGCATTAGGCTTTTCATCAAAAGCTTTTGTTATTAAATTAATACTTGATTGACTAAATAATTGATCTGCTAATAATTTTAGTATTTTTTCTTTCTCAGAATTGTCTAGTTGTTCTTTTGCATCTTGCAAATTAACACCATCGCCTAAATTAATTGTTATACCATTAGTATCTAACTCAAACTTTGTATTAAATATTTGTTTATCGTTAATTGCAGTAAATACATTTACAAAATCTAATGTTTCAGTTTTTGCTTTATTTTCAATTATATTGTCTATCTCTCTTAATTGTTTCTTATAATTTTGAATTGTTTTAGAATCACTAGATTGTAGTGCAAATATAGAATCCAATAATTGTTTTGTTTCACTAGATACTTCTTTTTCTTGCTGTGTTTTTCCTATTTTACTATTAAATTTATTTTGAAATCTTTCTTCTAACATAGATACAAAGTTATCTTTCATGACAATATCTTTGACAAGATTTATATTTGTAACATGCTCTATTACCATATTCATTAAATCATTTTTTATTAATTCAAATTTAATTATATTTATTGTGCCTGAATTGTTTAAAGGTTTATTAGGTCTTAATGAATCTAATACATTTTTAACAATTCCATCATCTGTTTTCATTAATGTATTAGCTAAATCATTATATGAATCTATTGAACCTATTTTTTCTGTTAAAAATTCTGGATTAATAATACCTTTTTTATATTTTTCTATTACTCCATCATTAGTTTCAGATAAATTATCTTTTATTTTTTCTCCTATTAATATATTCAAATATTTATTCATAAAACTATTTATTGTTTTATCCTTATTATTACCTATTGAATCTGTTATTAATTTTTTAAAGTCATATGTAATTGTTTTAAAATAGTGAATAAAAGCGTCAATTTCATTTAAACTAAAGTTTATATTTGATGAACTACGTTTTTCTTTATTAAAATTGAGTTCTCCACCTGATAGGGTGTTTGATGGTTCTTCTTTATCTTTTCTTGGAGCTTGTTTTCCTTCTTCTTCTTCTCCTTCTCCTTCTTCTCTTTCTTCTTCTCCTCCTTCTCTTTCTTCTCCTTCTCCTTCTCCTTCTGTTTTTACTACTTCGGTTAGTTCTTTATTTGCATCTTCTATTGGATCTTCTCTTTCTTTTTTTTCTTTTATTAACTCATTCAATTGCTCTGTACTAAGAAACACATCTGCAAAAAATTTTATGACTTTTTGTAATGGATTAATATCTATTTTTTTTCTTTCTTCTCCTTCTCCTTCTCCTCCTTCTCCTTCTTCTCTTTTTTTTTGTTTAACAAACTCTTGATACTCTTTTAATAGACCAGATTTATCAAAAATTTCTTGCAACATTTTTTCAGGATCTAGTATTTTTTCAATTGATTTATTAACAACATAATTTTTATATTCTTCAAAAGTTTTGTTAATTTTTTCATTATTAAAGTTTAAATTATCAAGTTGTTTTCCAATAGAATTTTCTTTAATTTGTAAAATTATTTTATAATCTTCATCATTTGTTATTGAATTTTTTAAAGCAACTATTTCACTAAGTGTATTAGAAAAACCGATATAATTATACATTTTTTTATTGCTAATATCTTTATCATTAGAACCTACATTTTTATCTATATCTTTTTTGATTTTATCTTGAATATCAACATCATGAAATAGTTCAGCTATTTTTTCTATATCTTTACTAAAAATATTATTTTCATTATAACTATATTTTGCAGTTTGTGTTAAAACAAATTTTTTTGCTAATCTTTTATATAATTGATTAGTTTTAAAAAATTCATTAATTTTTTCTTTTTCTTCTTCATAGTTTTTTAAAATAAAAAATTGTATATATGTTTCATATAATTTACTTGCTTTTTCTATTGCAATATTTTTACTATTTAATCCAAAAGTAGAATTAAATTTTCTCTTTAATTTATTTTTTAAATAACGCCCAGCACTATTATTAGCTATATTTCCAATTGTAGATGTTCTTTTATATAATTTATTAGCTTTTTCTTTATCTACTGTATAAGCAATTGCTACTTTTATATTTTCTTTTTCAATATTATATTTATCCATATTTCTAAATTCTTGTAGTATTTTTTGTATTTCATCATATTTCATTTGTTCTTTTTCTAGTATACTGCTTTGTTTGTTGTTATATACAATTTCAATTGCATGTATAAATATACTATCGAGGATTATTTTATCTTCACTTTTTAATTTTTTAGAAAAACTAAAAACTTCATTATCACCAACATGATAAAGTCGACTTAATATATTATCAACAATATCTCTGTCTTCAATTTCAATAATTTTTTTTGTTGATTCACTTGTAATATTTTTATCCATTATTTTTGATGACTTTACAGTAATATATTTAATACCTGGCGTTTTTTTTAACTCAGTAGCTTTATCTTTATATGCATCTATACTAAATATACCAGATCCTTCAACTTCTTTTATTTTATCACCTTCTTTAAAAGATGTACCAAATTTTTTTGCGTCTACTTGTGTTATTACAAGATTTTCATCTGTGCCTAATCCTAATGTATCATTAGCACCAGCATTATAATTAAAAAATACATGCAAGTTTTCTTTATTATTATTATTTTCTGTATACATTCTATAAAGGTAATTAAATAGTGTAAAGTTTGGATCTTTAATAATAGTAAAAATTAAATCATCATTTGATCTATTTTCTTTATTGCGTAATTTTTCCTCTAACTCAACTTTAGTAATATATCCTGAATCTTCTTCTTTGCCTTTTTCTTTTCCTTGTTCTTTTCCTTGTTCTTTTATTTCAACTTTTTTTATTACACAAGCTGAAAACTTGTTTTGCTGATTATTTTTTTGAGTTGTTTTCTCTGGCTTAACTAATAAAACAATTTCTTGATCATTATCATCTTTAACAGTTATTAAATCTTTTTCGTTTATATCTGTTTTACCTATACCATCACCTGTTTCTGTATAAGGAATCGAATCAGTTCCTTCTTTATATGTAATATTAAGATCCTTATGACTTAATACTTTTTTACGAACTGATTCTATTTCTGTTCCAGCAACTTTAGTAACACCTATTTTAGTTATATGTTGACCTATCCTTAAACCATTCTCATATCCAATTTTATTTGGATCAACATAATATATAATAATAGGATCATTTTCAATTTCTGATCCAAAAAAATTAATACCAATTTTACTTGTTTCGTATTTTTTTTTTATAATAATTTGCTTAGATGGTGTAGTATTACTTTCAATAAAGGTTTTAATATAGTTAGTTATGAAAGGTCTTAAATCTTTAAGTAACAGTTCCATAATATATTATTATATATATGGACATAAATTAAAACATATTAACATATTTATTTTTTTTCAATTAATTTTTTTCTTAATTTCATTAATTGAATTGCAGGAATACCTTGTTTAGATGCGCGGGCAGATTCAAAAATCAATAACTTTGCATCTTGAGTATATGTTAATAGTTTTTGTAATTCTGGATCACTAAATTTAATTTTTAATGCATTATAATAATATTGTGATCTTTTTTTTTGATCAAATGATTTATCTAAAGAATCTATATAGTCTTGAACCGATTCATATTTTTTTGTATCAATAACAAAATCACTTAATACAAATTTATCACTTAATTTATAACGCCAATCTTTTATTTTTTGTAAATGTATTATAGCAGGATCTAATTCTTTTTTAAGACTAATTTTATCATTGGTATATGATTTTAATGGTTTAGAATTAGGTTTTCCATCATTTGGAATTTTAATAACAAAATCTTCACTAAATAAGTTTTCCAAAGACGATTCTTTTGAAGATGATTTTTCTGAATCACTAACTTTTGTTAATTCATTAACTATTGATGCTTTATAATCTTCATAATCATTGTAATCATCTTTAATATATGTACAAGAATTTGCTAAATTTCTAAAATCAGGTATATATGAAAATTGTCCAGCACATTTTTCCAAGCATCTATTAACAACCAAATCTTTAATAGAATCATCTAAATCACCAAATTTAAATAAACTTTGTGGAGTACCTAATTTTCTATCTTTTTGTATTAAATCATAATGATCACCACTATATGAAGTCATAATATAGTAATCAGGTATAAATGGATTACCACCATCTTTATAATTATGATCTAAATATTTTTGAAATTGTTTTTCAATTTCCGGATCGCTTGTTCCGCATAATAATACTTCACTATTATTATCATAATTTTTTGAATCATAATTAAATTGTGCAAAAATTAAAAATTTTACATTATATAATCGTTCTAATGTACTAATGCACCATTCATCTGCCCAAAATTTATTATCATCAGAAGTAATAACATTTTTTAAATCTTCAACAGATTTAATATCTTTATAAGCTTCAATACCTTGTTGTTCATATAATTCTGAAGATTTTTTATAAACTTCTGAATCTGATTTAATTTCTTCAACATTTTGAGTAGCACTTTGTAGAAGTTGTTTTTTTGTACTTGAATCTTGTGAATTACTTATTTGTAGAGAAAGAGCTTTATGTTTTTTCTTTTTATCACTAATATCTTTTTTTGAAGAACTTAAAGTAGCTAATATTAACTCTTTCCGTGTTAAATAATTATTAAAAATTTCTTCATTTACTTGATCAGCTAATTTTTGTCTAATAGTTTTTTCAGTTAATGTTTTATATTTTTCATCACTATTTAAAGCGAACTTTAAAACAGAAAAAAAACAATTACCATTTCCAATTGTTTTTTGTAATAAATAATTATGATCTTCTAAAAATTCTACTATCCATGGTTCACCTTCGCGTTTAACAAATTTTAATTTATCTTCTTTTTTAGAATCTTCTTTTTTAGAATCTTCTTTTTTAGA
>TARA_Y100000385_G_scaffold290762_1_pt1 | contig 10859 bp, 13 predicted proteins | sample TARA_Y100000385 | Tara Oceans TARA_Y100000385 (sample SAMEA2620980) | marine metagenome | biome: marine biome (ENVO:00000447); feature: surface water layer (ENVO:00002042); material: "saline water (ENVO:00002010), including plankton (ENVO:xxxxxxxx)" | depth 5 m
GTCCATTAGTGCTCGAGCTGGGTTGTGGTAAGGGAGAATACACGATTGGTTTAGCTGAAATGTTTCCAAAAAAAAATTTTATAGGCATCGATATAAAAGGTGCTAGAATGTGGCGAGGTGCCCGCACTGCTTCCGATAATCTAATGAAAAATGTAGGGTTCTTAAGAACTCAAATTGAGCTTCTCCAATTATGCTTTGAAAAAGGGGAAGTTGACGAAATATGGATTACTTTTCCTGACCCTCAAATCAAATATCGTCGAAGAAGAAAACGTCTAACTGCTCCCGATATGTTGCGCATGTATAGCAGTATATTGGCAGAAGACGCTTCCATTCATTTAAAGACTGACTCTCAATTTCTTCACGGCTATACCCTAGGTGTAATTGAAGGAAACAATTATCAAGTACTTGAAGCCATGTATGATATTGATAAACAGAATCCAGGTAATCAATTGTTGCAAATTAAAACTAACTATGAGCAAATATTTCGGCAAAAGGGATTTCCTATTACTTATATCAAATTTAGATTGAATGAAGGAAATATCAAACATTAAGGCCTCTTCTTTTTATGAAAGATGTTATGAGGTGGTTCGTCGTATTCCATATGGTAAAGTTACTAGCTATGGAGCGATTGCAAAATACTTGGGAGCTGCAATGTCCTCCAGAATGGTTGGTTGGGCTATGAACAATAGTCATGATAAAAATGTTCCCGCTCATAGAGTAGTAAACAGAATCGGAATTTTAACTGGTAAACATCATTTTGCTGGATCGAATTTAATGAAGGAATTACTGCAAAATGAAGGTCATACTTTTGAGGGAGATCAACTTTTAAATTTTAATCAGGTATTTTGGAAACCCCATGATACTTGAGCCTATCTTTTTTGTAACTTTACATTCATTAGATTCAAATGGTTATACAAAAGAAGCAAATAGAAGAAGCACTGAAGCTTGTAAAAGTAAAGGGGGATGATAAGTCTTTAATAGATAGTGGTTTAGTTGGAAATATTGTCATTTTTAACAAAGAAGTCAATATTGATATTACGATTCACAATCCCACTTTACATGCTAAGAAGCAAGTCGAAGTTGACATTTTAAAAGCCATTCATGAACAAGTTTATGCAAAAGCAAAAATTAACGTTAGAATTAGCTTTGAAGCTAAACCAGACGAAGATTCAAACCTAATTCGAGGATCCAAAATTGAAGGAGTAAAGCATATCATTGCCATTGCATCTGGTAAAGGAGGGGTTGGTAAGTCTACTGTGACAGCGAATTTAGCTATTGCATTAGATAAAAAAGGGTATAAGGTGGGAATTGTAGATGCTGATATTTATGGGCCTTCTCAACACATCATGTTTGATGTAGAAAAATCTCGCCCTGAGGCTAGTAATGTCAATGGTAAACCTGTTATGTTGCCTGTTGAAAGTTATGGTGTTAAACTACTTTCAATTGGTTTTTTTGCTCCCGGTTCACAAGCTGTTGTTTGGAGAGGTCCAATGGCAACAAAAGCATTAAATCAGCTTATTAAAGATGCTTATTGGGGTGAATTAGATTATTTATTAATTGATCTTCCCCCTGGTACTGGAGATATTCATCTTTCTCTAGTGCAAGCTGTTCCTGTAACTGGAGCTGTAATTGTGAGTACTCCCCAAACTATTGCCCTTGCAGATGCTAAAAAAGGAGTAGGAATGTTTCAAATGGATACCATTCAAGTTCCCGTATTAGGTCTTGTGGAAAATATGGCTTATTTCAGTCCTGATGAGCTTCCTGACCATAAATATTATATCTTTGGGAAAGATGGGACTAAAAATTTAGCTGGTGATATGAATTTGCCTTTGTTAGGCGAAATTCCTTTAGTACAAACTATACGGGAAGCTGCTGACGTAGGACACCCTGTAACACTTCAGTCCGGGAGTCCTTCCGCGGAAGCTTTTATGGATTTAGCTTCTAACATGGTTTCACAATTAGAATTACGTAACCAACAGAAAAAACCTTCCGAGGTAGTTAATATTACTAATATGGACGGATGCTCCTCATAAATTATTTATCATGCTAGCACAGACTGAATCTACATTATTAGAAAAGATTGAAATTGCCTTGGCAGATATCCGTCCCTATCTTGAATCTGATGGTGGAAATATTTCACTGGTTGAAGTGACTCCAGAAATGGTTGCGGTGGTAAAATTACATGGCGCCTGCCAAAGCTGCAATGTCAATCAAATGACGCTGCGTGCAGGGGTAGAACAATCTATTAAGAAATACGCTCCTGAAATTATAAAGGTCGTAAATATTGACTCTTAAAGCAGACCTCATGACTCAAGTTCAGGAAAAACTTGAAAAGGTAACCATATTGTTTGCTGGAGATTCTGGAGATGGTATTCAGTTGACCGGCTCTCAGTTCACCAATAATACGGCTTTGTATGGAAATGATTTGAGTACTTTTCCAGATTTTCCAGCAGAGATTCGTGCTCCATTGGGAACTCTTGCCGGAGTGTCTGGATTCCAAATTCATTTTGGTTCTACCGATGTTTACATTCCAGGAGATCAATGTGATGTACTAGTTGTAATGAACGTAGCTGCACTAAAAAAGAATTTATCTCGACTTAAAGATCGGGGGACTATCATTGTAAATACCTCTGGATTTGATAAGCGAAACCTTCGGCTTGCTGGTATTGAAGAAGGAGCTAATCCTTTACTTAATAATACTTTAGAAGGTTACAAGCTTCACGAGTTTGATTTAACCAAACTCACAAGGGAAAGTCTTAAAGATAGTTCTCTTGGTACCAAAGATCGCGACCGATGTAAAAATATGTTTGTCTTGGGGTTTGTCTATTGGATGTATAACCGTTCTATGGATTCCTCAGTTGAATTTTTAAAATCTAAGTTTGCTAATAAACCAGATATATTAGCTGCCAACCTTACGGTTCTCAAAGCAGGGTATCATTTTGCAGACACATGTGAGACTTTTTCGAATCGATTTGAGGTTAAGCCCGCTAAGATGGCTCGAGGATCTTATCGCAATATAATTGGTAATCAAGCAACTGCTTTGGCACTTATTGCTGCTTCCCAAAAATCTAAGTTGCCATTATTTTATGGAGGTTATCCGATTACCCCCGCCTCTGATATCCTTCATGAACTTTCCAAACACAAAAATTTCGGCATTCGAACTTTTCAAGCAGAAGACGAAATTGCAGGTATTTGTGCTGCAATCGGTGCCTCTTTTGGAGGTAGCCTTGCTGTTACAGCTTCTTCTGGTCCAGGTATTGCCCTAAAAGCTGAAGCACTTGGTTTAGTGATGATTTTAGAATTGCCTCTGGTTATCATAAACGTCCAGCGAGGAGGTCCCTCCACTGGCTTACCCACAAAAACAGAACAAGCAGATTTATTGCAAGCGGTTTATGGAAGAAACGGAGAAGCTCCTATTCCTGTTTTAGCTGCCTCTTCCCCTTCAGACTGTTTTACTATGACTTACGAGGCTTGTAGATTAGCTGTTGAACATATGACTCCAGTATTTCTTTTGAGTGATGGATATATTGCTAACGGAGCTGAGCCATGGATGTATCCAAAAGCTTCAAATTTGTCCGATATCCATTATCAATTCGAGGAAGAAAATCTCGAAATTAAAAAACCTTTTTTACCCTATAAAAGAGACGATAAGTTAGTTCGATCGTGGGCTCTTCCTGGAAATAAGGGGACTGAACATCGTGTGGGTGGTTTAGAAAAAGACAAGGTCACAGGGAATGTCTCTTATGATCCAGATAACCACGAGCATATGGTGAAAATTAGAGCAGAAAAAATAGACCGTATTGCCGATTATATTCCTCTACAAGAATTAGATTCCGGTTCTAAAGATTCTCAGGTTCTTGTGCTTGGATGGGGATCTACTTATGGAGCTATCAAAACTGCTGTTCGATCTCTTCGAGAAGAAGGTATAGATATTGCTCACGTGCATTTGAAATACATTTTGCCAATGCCAAAAAACTTGGGTGATATTTTGTCTCGATATAAGAAAATTTTGATTCCAGAAATGAATAATGGTCAGCTGATTAAGCTTATCAGGGACAAGTATTTAGTAGATGCGAAACCTTTCAATAAAATTAAAGGAGCGCCCTTTGAATCGAGAGAAATCAAAAATAAGATTCAAAATATGTTGATAGACTTGCAATGAGTAATACAAAAAACATATCCACGACTGATAAAACTCTTACTGCGAAAGACTTTTCCAGCGATCAAGACATTCGATGGTGTCCTGGTTGCGGAGATTATTCTATCCTAAAACAAGTGCAAAGTGTTATGCCTGAATTGGATATTCCCCTGGAAAAAATTGTATTTATTTCTGGAATAGGATGTTCTTCTCGATTTCCTTACTACATGAATACTTACGGCATGCATTCTATTCACGGAAGAGGAACGGCTATTGCTAGCGGTTTAAAAGCCAGCCGGCCCGATTTAAGTGTTTGGCTTATCACTGGAGATGGGGATGCCTTGTCTATTGGAGGAAATCATTTGATTCACTTGTTGAGAAGAAATTTTAATTTAAATATTTTACTTTTTAATAATCAGATTTACGGACTGACTAAGGGACAATATTCTCCTACCTCGGAAATTGGAAAGAAAACTAAATCTACACCTATGGGTTCCATAGATCATCCATTTAATCCATTGGCTCTTTGCATGGGAGCAGATGCTACTTTTATTGCGAGAGGATTAGATAGAGAACCCAAACATATGCGTGAATTACTTCTCAGGGCTGAACAGCATAAAGGAACTTCTCTTGTTGAAATATATCAAAATTGCAATATATTTAATGACGGAGCATTTGGAGGTTTTACCGATAAGCAAATGAAAAAAGACAATAGTTTGTATCTACAACATGGAAAACCATTAGTGTTTGGTGCTAAAGAAGATAAAGGAATTATTTTAGAAGGTTTCAAGCCTAGAATTGTAGACTTAACTGATGGAAGTCATTCTCTTGAAAATTTATGGATACACGATGAAAGCGATCGGATAAAAGCCACCATATTATGTCGATTTTTTGATGATCCTAGTCAAGATAATGCCCTTCCTAGACCTTTTGGTATATTTTATCAAGAGGATCGTTATTGTTATGAAGATGCTATGTCGGAGCAATTAAGATTTATGAAACATAAAAAAGGCAATCCAGACTTAGATGTACTTTTAGCAGGTTCTAATACCTGGGAAGTCGACTGATAGAAATTCACAATAGCTTTAATGGAATCTCACATACAGGAATAGGAAGCATTTTGTGGAGATTTGCATCGTGGTATCTTTTATAAATATTAAAGACTTCTTTTTGTCTGGATTCAAAAGTATTTTTATTTGAAATTTGGTGTTGTGACATTGCCCATTCTAACTCATTGTAAGTTGCCCCCAATTGATCTTCATCACTCCTTCCATCTTCCCACAATCCGTCGGTTGGTGATGCATCTTGAATCTCCTTAATAATATCAAGATGTTTTGAAATGGCAAAGACTTGCGATTTACTAAGGTCTGCAATTGGGCTAAGATCTACGCCCCCATCTCCATATTTGGTATAAAAGCCTACACCAAAATCTTCAATTTTGTTTCCAGTTCCTGTTACAAGCATATTTTTTGCACCAGCAAAAGCATATAAGTTTGTCATTCTTAGTCTAGCTCTTGCATTGGCTAATACTAGTTGATTGGCTATATTTGTAGGAAGTGTACGAGAAAATACATCGAAAGTTTCACTGAGGTCTATGAGTTCCACAGTTACCTTAGGAAAGTTTGTTTGAAGCCATGCACCATGAGCTATGGAACGATCTAGCTCATCCTTATTCTGATGAATAGGCATAATGAGACAACAAACATCTTTGCCAGTTTTCGCACACAATGTGGAGGTTAATGCAGAATCGATTCCTCCAGATATTCCCACTACAAATCCTTTTGTATTAGATTTATGACTATAATGTATTAGCCAATTCGAAATATAATCAGCAATTTGTTTTGTTTTCATATTTCTCTGTTCAAATACAATGCAAATTTAATAAAAATGATTTTTGTAATAAAATACTATTCCTATTTATGAGGTGTTATATCATTTATTACTTTTGTAACTTATAATTTAGATTTATGTATCGTCTGTTTATCATTTTTTTTATTTTTTCACTCCTTTTTTCATGTCAAAGTAATCAACATGAATTCGTTCCAGAGTTTGAAAAATCTATCAATTTACACCATTTTGATCGTGCTTTTTTTTCTATGGACAGTTTTAATCTCACTTCAGAAATAAATAGTTTAAAAAGTGAGTTCCCTTACTTTTTTACTTCTGATCAGGGAGATGATTTGTTGATAGATAGATTTTATGATCCTCAAATTCGTCAGTTGTCCTGCTCTGTAGACTCAGCGTTCGGAAATACAGATATTTTGGAAAAAGAGATACATGAGTCTTTCGAATATTTTAACCACTATTTCCCTGAAACAGATACTTTTACATTGTATACTTGGGTTTCTAATTTTGAAAGCATGGAACCTGTTTTGGTTTCTGGGAACACCATTCTTTTAGCTTTAGATATGTACTTGGGTTCTTCTGCTAGTTATTATCGAAGTGCCCCAGAATACATAAGATATAGTTTTAAGCAAGAATATATTTTACCTAATATTTTTTATTACTATTTCTCTTCTCGGGTTCCTTTTTTTAAGGATAATAGTTTTCTTTCTTCTATGCTTCATTATGGGAAAATTCACTATTTAAGTGCTCTAATGATACCCAATAGAGATCAAAGGAATTTAATGCGTTATTCTCCTGAAAAAATGGCTTGGGCTCAAAATAACGAAGCCAATGTTTGGGCATATTTTGTTGAAAATAGAATGCTATTTTCAACGGATCAAAAAATGAAATTAGATTTTATTTCAGAAGCACCTTTTTCAAAATTTAGTACCTCCTGGCAAACAAAAAGTCCAGGACGTATTGCACAATGGATTGGTTGGAGAATAATAGATTCTTATATGAATGCCCATTCTGAAATAAAATTAATAGATCTCATTTTGGAACAAGATTCCCAAAAGATATTAAGAGAATCTCAATATAAACCCAAACCCTGATGATGAAGCATTCTGAAATTAAATTTAATATAGAATTAGACGAAAATAAAGTACCTGAAAGTATTTATTGGACTGCGAAAGATGCAGGACAAGAAGATCAAAAGTCTGAGGCTGTTCTGATCTCACTATGGGATGCTGATGCTCAGAACTCACTTCGAATCGATTTATGGACAAAAGAGATGAAAGTTGACGAAATGAAAACTTTTTTTCATCAGACTTTAACTGCCATGTCAGATACTTTTGAACGCGCAACAGGAGACGAGAAGATGGCTGGACATATGAGACAATTTTGCCAATATTTTGCTAAAGAATTAGATTTAGTTAAAGATATTAAGAAAAAATAAAGTTGTATTAACTTAATTCTATCCTTTATTTTACGACATTATAAATTTTGTAAATTCGTAATTATCTTGTTATATACTGAAACAGATTAATATTTTAATGTATTTTTATTACTGATGAACCATAAAAAAATTATCCTCGTACTCTCTATTTTTGTCCCTCTTGCGGTATTTGCATTATACATGCTTCCTAAATTTAGTTTTACTACAGTAGATTTTTTACCCTTATTAAATGCTTTTATAAACGGAACTGTTTTTATTTTACTTGCTTTTGCATTAATAGCAATTAAAAAAGGGAAGAAAGTGCTTCATCAAAGAATTGTTTATACAGCACTTTTCTTGTCTGCTTTGTTTTTGGTTTCCTATGTCTATCATCATGCTACCCACGATTCAGTGAAGTATTTAGGCCTTGGGTATTTTAGGTATATTTATTATTTCATTTTGCTAAGCCACATTTTACTTGCTATCATCATTATTCCCTTAGTCTTAATCACCTTGTCTAGAGCTTTGCAGCAAAAATATGATTTGCACAGAAAGATCGCTCGTATAGCCATGCCTATATGGCTATATGTATCTCTTACTGGAGTTATAGTCTATTTGATGATTTCTCCTTACTATCCCTACTAAAATTATACTTTTCTTAGGGGTTTAAATAAGTTTTATAAATTTATCTGCAATAAAGATAATTTGCATCAGGGGAAGGTAAATAAATGACGATAGCATTAAATTTTTTGCACTTTCGTCTGAAACACTTTGGTATAACCTAACCGATTGCCATGTAAACCAAATACCAAGAATAAACATCAATATTGCAAAGGGCAAGGAAAGGTTTAACTGACTTTGTTCCCAGAAGAATGGAATGACTGAAAATAAAGTCATGAAAAAAGAGGTACATATAGAGATAATCGCCGGATAGCGATTTTTTTCCCCTCCAAGCATCATTTTAAATCCCGCATTTGAGTACTCATCATTTAATACCCATGAAATGGCAATAAAGTGAGGAAATTGCCAAAAAAATTGGATGGCAAATAATAGACCACCTATTAAGCCAAAGTGATCCGTAGCAGCAACCCATCCAAGTAGAAAAGGAATTGCTCCGGGAAATGCACCAACAAATACCGAGATAGAGGAAAGTCGTTTTAGTGGGGTGTAAATTAAGGCATATAGTACGATGGAAATAAGCCCAAATAATCCTGATTTTGAAAACCATCCAAAATAACTTCCCTCTGGTTTGATAAAGTTGAGTAAGTATAAACCTAATAAACCAATAATAATCGAGAATATAAGAGCTTGGTAAACCCTTAAGTTTCTCTTTGGAAGAGGGCGGTTTTCGGTTCTACTCATCTTTTTATCGTGCTCTCTTTCAAGTATCTGATTAAATCCATTAGCAGATCCCGTAACAAATAATCCCCCAAATACAAGTAAAAAAAACTCATGAACATTAAATTGATCTATGCCCAAAAGATATCCCGCTATTGCAGAAAACACAACAGATAATGATAGTCTAAACTTGATAAGTTGGCTGTAGTATGAGAGTTTTTTAATCAATTAATTTGATTGGGCTTTAGTTTTTTTGTTTTGCAAATAATAAAATATTGCAAAAATCATAGCTGCCAAGTATGGAAATCCCATTAAGTAAAGAATACCATTGTTTAATCCAACCCCTTCAGAGCCTCCACTATCTATATTTGATTCTACTACTGCTTTACACATAGCACATTGAGCTCTCAATTGTAATAAAATTACTAATGACAGAATCCCCGAAAGTATAATTTTTTTATTTTTCATTGCGTTCTACCTTTGCATCTTCATGGTATTCTGCCATGAGTGTTTTAATGTCTTTAATTAAATCCTTAATGACAAAATCTTGAGTCCCATCATAACTACCAAAAGGATTTCCTTTCATTGTATTTTTTTCTCCGGTTGCAGGACAGGTATCAGTGTATTTTTTGGAAGTAGTTTGGCATGTACTACAAATATAATTACTGAATCCTGACCTAATTCGACCATCTTTGTCCACAAGAACTAAATATTCTGAATGAAGGAAACCTCCGGGGGCCAATTCATCTTCTGCGACATTTACAAAATAAGACATCGCAATATCATAGATTTCATTTTTCTCTCCGGTTACAAAATTAAAATTATCCTCTTTTACTCTCATTCTTCTGGCATATTCTTTCAGAATCTCTGGAGTATCGTATGCTGGATTTACTGTGTGTGACAGAAATTTTATATGAGGATATATTTTCAGTTTTTCCTGAATATACCTCATATTTATTGTCATTGTCGGGCAAATAGTAGGACAAGTTGTAAAGATGAAGTTTGCGAGGTAGATATCATCTTGATAATCTTTGTTAGAAACAGTATCGCCATTTTGATTAATAAATTCAAAAGAAGGGATTACATGTCCTTCAGGTCCAATTATTGCGAGCTTACGAAAGCTGTTTTCTGCTTTGTTGAAAAAATTGAAAGCTATAATTGGAACAACAAAAAGTATAAATAGCAGTCCCCATTTTTTAATTGTCTTTATCATCCTAATAAATTCTTTTTTAAGATTTATAAAAACCTTCAAGAAGCATTAGCCATGTCAAGTAAGATATTAGAAAAATAGAAGGAATAACCACAACTACCCTAAATCCTTTTTTTTCATGTCCTAAATGCATAAAATCCATCACAATATAATATGCCTTTATTAATGTTAAAACGATAAAAACTATTACTGCAGATTTGGTTCCAAGAAAATATGTATCCCAAAGTAGAGAAGGTTTCATAATTCCTAATCCAACTTCTATACAAGTGATTCCTAAAAGAAGCCAGAAAACTTTCCAGATCCACCAATTACTTTCTGTTGATTCTTGAGCCATTGTTATATATTTTTAATTATACAAGGTAGAAGAAGGTGAAGACAAAAACCCATACCAAATCGACAAAATGCCAATAAAGTCCTACTTTTTCAACCATTTCATAATGTCCTCTTTTTTCATAAGTTCCTTTGATTACGTTAATTAAAATGATAGTCAAGATGACTATACCACTGAAAACGTGAAATCCATGAAATCCTGTGATAAAATAGAAGTAATCGGCAAATAAGCGGTGTCCATATTCATTGTTATGAAGATTTGCTCCCAACATTACATCTCTGCCATTATCATTTAAATAATCCACGGATTCTGGATTCGTTAAGGCAGTTCTATTAGGGAGAATGATGTTGTATTGAGGATTTACTTCTAGGTATTGTATCACTTCTGAAACTTCAAATTCGTAGTGATTCCCATCGTGACCGTCCACACCCATCAATTCGTATACAGAGGCCATATCATTTCCGATGGCAATATGAACTACTCCTTGAAGTTCGGTATTAATTCCTCCTTTGTCTCCATGAATAAAATGACTCCATTCCCAAGCTTGAGACCCCACAAATAAGACGCCACCCAATATAGT
>TARA_Y100000385_G_scaffold257693_1_pt1 | contig 10854 bp, 6 predicted proteins | sample TARA_Y100000385 | Tara Oceans TARA_Y100000385 (sample SAMEA2620980) | marine metagenome | biome: marine biome (ENVO:00000447); feature: surface water layer (ENVO:00002042); material: "saline water (ENVO:00002010), including plankton (ENVO:xxxxxxxx)" | depth 5 m
ACTTTCAACCGTTAAGAAGTATGTTGCCGTACCACTTGGCTAACCTCCCGTATTTTTAGCGCATAGAGGGGGAGTCGAACCCCCAATTAACCCATTCCTAAGTTCTTGGCTTAGGTACCAGGCTCTATTTCAATTTCGCCCTTATTGGACTACTCTATCACATTGCCATAAATTTACTTTTCACCTGGCGTCTATGCGTGTTTATTTCTAATATTTTAAAGAACTATACTACTAATATAATAAAAAAATCTGACATAAAAAAATCTGGGTGAATTATTTTTATTATTTTTAAAAAAAGTTTATTATTTTTGAAACAAAAGGAGCATGTGTGCATATAACTAAAGTCTTTAGGAAGGAGAGGTAAGATTAGCTTGAAGGGCTCTAAGTAGAGAATTGAGATAAAAGGCGTCTACTAGATCATCAAAGGGTTTTGGAACAGATTTCCCAACTTCAAGATTTTTAGAAAAAACCCAAAATTTGCTTTCCTCCAAAAAACTTTCTCCAGTACGATTCTCAACAAAAACATCCCAAAGAACTCTCTTATTCATATTACCTTTTCCAGCATGTTTCTTAATAGTTGCAGGAGCGACTGTCTTAATATCTTCAGGTTTTAAATGTTTTAAGAGTTTAATTTTAAGAATAGATGCAGCACTTGCCATATCAATAATATTGTTTGTTCCTGATGAACTACCATAGGAAACTCCTTCAAAGGCTATTTGATAACCATCTTCTGGAAAGGAATGTTGAGTAATAAGATTAATAATATCATTTGACATTATGTCATATCTTTTTATTTTACCAAGCTCGACACTTGAATAATCAACAGCAGTTTCCCAATCAGGTTGAAAAACAAGAGTGACATCATCTAAAAGACCAATTTCCTCTTGAAGTCTAATGGCTTTTTTACTGCCATTCTTTTTAATATAAGAAATAAAATGATATTTTTTCTTTTTATCGTTGAATATACATATACCTGGTGAATTTAAAGAAAAGTCTATTGTTATGAAATTCATATTAAAATCTTTTTCCAACAGTAGCACCTATAGCGGTACCAACAAGACGTGAGGTTAATAAATCATAAAGTACTCCTTTTTGTACTCCTAATACTTTAGCAATCATCTTACCCATTGATTTTCCAAGAGCAAATCCTGTTAGACCGCCCATAATAGAACCAAAGAGACCTTCATTAGTTATTTCATTATTAAATTTATCAAGGTCAAGTTCTCCATTATCATTGCGATATTCATTTAAAAAATCATCAACAGCTTTGTCTACTTTTTCTTCTAATTCTGGAGTCCACTCTTCTTGAAGACCTTCATTTAACAGTGATAACTCTTCATTGGTGACTTTATTTTGCTCTAAATATTCTACAAACGTTTTCATATCTTATATATCTTAGTCTAATTCTATTTTTATGCTGAATTTATTATAAACAAAACTAACCTCGAATGTATTAAATTCAGCTACACTATCTGCCATACTTAAGCTTAATTCATTTATGCTTTTCATAATAGGCTTTTCAAAAGAAACGCTAGCTAGCCCTAAACCCTCAGCATCTAATATTCTCAGCTTTAAATCAGGCGTATATTTTTGCCTTGTTTGATCTGCGTAATAATAGAGAAGAGTATCCAATAGTATCCAATAGTTTATATACCCATCCATTAACTGGAACTGGATTGAAAATTCTCTATTAACTAAATTTTGAATAGGCTGTCTGCCCCTATGGTATCTTGTAGTTCCATCATTATCAGCCTGTGTTACGGGTTCGAACTCAACTCCTGGCATGTTAATAGACTGTACGCCATAATTAATATAGTCTATAGTATTCTCAATAAGGGTTCCTGGAATTTTTCTTAAATAATCAATGTATTTGTCCTGCACTTCTTGAGGTACAAAATCCTTTGGTAACCTAAAATCAAATGAATTATTTCTACTATTTAAAATCATACGTTAATAAATCTACCTTGATATACTAAAGTTTCGTCACTTCCGTTATCTAAAGATATGTAATATTTTTTATCTGTTATACCTTGAATCTTAATAGCATTCGCTTTATCTATTTTAAACAGCAGTTCTCCTTTTCCTAAATCAATATCTTTATTAGAGGTTATACAATTAAAGTAGCTTCCATTTGTAAATTCTAACTTTACATTTTTAGCGTTTAAAAAGGAAAGTGCTTTAAATTCTCCATCTTCTTTTTTAGTAACATCAATTTTTATATATGCGTCATAAGGAGATATTCTCAGTAAAGAGGTTGGCGTTTCAGAATTAGTGTCCTCTTCTAAATTGTATTCTCTTACGTTTGTTTTTATAGCCAATCTTTCTAAGAAAGCCGGCACGTATTTTACTTGGGGTTTTGGTAATGCATTGTTTATACTTGCCGCAACAGATCTTGCTGCTTGTAAATTTGGAAGAGTGTTATAAATTTTAGTAACATTATTACCAGAATTTAGATTTATTTTCATCATCTTTTTACCATATACCGCGGGTTTTTTTGAAATTAAACTAGCTGTTTTAAGAATTTGAGTATTCTCTGTCTGGTTATAAATTCGCATTGTAGCGTCAATTGAAAAACTGGTTGCAATTTCACTGTTTTTAATAATAGGTCTGTATTGTATACCTTCTTCAAAATCTTCTATTAAAACGATTTGCTGATATGATGTTTCTATAAAACTCTGCCCTATCTGTTCCTGTACTGAAATATCAAATATAACCGAAATATCATCACTAGTCTCTGTTGTTCTTTGAATTATATATGCTTCGAATGCAGAAGCGCTATTATTTTTTTCACCGTAAATTTTAAAATAATTGCCATCACTCGCCTCTTCAACAGCACACGTAAAATCTAGAAATTCATCTTCTCTTGAAACCATTAAATTCTTTTCGGTTCCAGTGTATACATAATCAACACTTGTTAAATTATCTTCTAATAAATCTATTAATTTTAAACTAACATCATAATTAGATGTTGGGTCTAAATCTGAAAGTCCATTTCCATCATCATAAAAGAAATTAGAAAAATCTGAATATTGTCCAACAAGGGAAGGTAATTTAACTTCTATAAAACTAGAATATAGAAGTTCTCCCAATACAAATGGTTTAGGGTTTTTAATTTCAAAACTAGACGTGTTTAAATAAACTATTTGAGTTAAAAAGTTTTGTACACCAGAAGTTCTATTAGTTTTTACTTCAAATATAAAACCTTCCTTGCCTCTTCCAGCAAAACTAAAACCTGTTCTAAGATGTAAACGTACTTTATCATATCTTATAGAAGTAATGTTACTAAATGCAAATGCTTGAGAAGCATCAACCTCCGCGAGGTCAGACCCTGCCCATCCACTTGTTAATAAATTATTAGGAGTATCTAGAAGCGCATATTTTCCATCGCTAACCTCTACTCCATGGTATCTTTCTAAAGACCCACTTCCTGTTTTAATACTATTTCCAGTTTCTTCATCTGGTGTAGCGAATAATGGGTTAGCAACATTGGAAACTGTTACCTTTCCTCCTTGAAACCCTGTTAATTCATAAACAAAAGATCCAGTAATTTGAGGAACATATGAATAAATATTTCCGACCAATGGTGTTGTTAGACTATTCCCCGATACAGAAAACGCAGATTGATTCGATATTCCCGTTAAATTAAATTTGTATGTTTTACCAGCCTCTAATAAAAGAGACCTACTTGCAAAATTTTCAATTGCAACATACCCCATATCAGTTGTTACGTCAAAATTAACAACATCACTTCCTAACTCATGGACCAAGTGTCTTGTCTGTGTACTGTCTCCAGCAACTGTGTTTATTATCTTTATTTCACTACCATTATTATCTACCTCTATATCATAGTCAATAGGGTTAGCCTGGTCATGCCAAATAAACTCTAATAATATGTCATCATCTATTTTGTAATATCTTGAACTTTGTGCCATTATATATTATTTATCTTTTTAAAATTGTAACCATTTCGGTGAGTATATTACAAACACACCGATTTGAGGTCCATGGTATACTAAATTTTGTTTTGTAAAAGTTAAACCATATCCTCCTCCTACTCCCAAACACAGTCTTCCTCTTTTTTGCTTCTTTGCTATATTTATCTCATCTTCTATAAGACTTATTCCCTCAATCTCGTTAAACAGTAACCCTGGATATTTTGTAGAAATATTAATCTTTTTTCTACCATCTATTGATTCTATTCCAGCGTATAATTTAATATTTTGACTATAGTTAAAAGTACCTAAGCCGCCGACAAGAGTTCCATCTCTGTGAAATATATTTACCCTTGCGTCAAACTTTCTCCAATTATTATCACCATAATGGGTTGAATCTGTAAAAGCAAGTGTTGTATCATTTTCTACTTCGGCAAATATTGTATCTACTTGAACTATAGTTACCTCAGCCTTTAATAACTGATTTAATCTTTTTAACTCAACGACATTTGAAAGGGCTTTTTGATAATCATTTAGAAGATCTTTATTTTCGTTTTCAAGTTCATTGACCGTATATTGATACCCACTAATTTCATTTATATAATAATCATTATCATTTTTATATGCGAATATAGTATCGTTAGAGGCTTCAACGTTCGCCTTAACCCTTTCCACTTTATTTTCTAAAGCCTGATTTGTAACTTTAAGTTTACTAACCCTATTACACTGGTGTAGTAACAAGAGCAATATAACAAGTATTGTTACTATAAAGTGAATTGGTCTTATTTCTAATTTTTTAAACATTCTTTTTATTTTTTTATCCTCCTGTTGATTTAGCAGTATTTGCAGCACCGCTTCCAGTTGTTGTAGTTGTTGATCCTCCTGATGCTGTTCCAGTAGTAAAGCCCGAATTTGCATTTGCAATAACAATTTTAAATTCTGCCACTATACTTTCTGAAGTATATGAGTTTGTTGCAATAACTTTAAATCGACTATCTACAGCAGCTGAGCTTTTTATAGGTATTGTTAAATCGTTTTGAATAGATGTTTTATCAGCAACTATATTTGCAGTATCTATAATATTGTTAATATCGTAACTAGAGTTATTATACAAATTATAGAAATGCCAATTACCTGTTTTCTTAGAACGTATTATTTTATAAGTCCAATCATATTCACTAGGCCCTGTATAATTTATTTTAAGTAATAAATTAGAACCCCTTTCTACACTCTTAAGTCCAGAGTTTGGGTTCATGAAACCTGTGTTTCCCCACTGTATGTCACTTATTCCTCTTGCTTTATTATAAGAATTCCAATCAGCTGGCATTTTAAAGCTATATCTAAAAATAAACTTATCAGCCTCCATTACCATTGACTGGGTTTGACTATCACTTTTAATTTTATTAAGAGTTCTTAAAGTCAAAGGGTATTTAGACATTGAAACTGCATCTGTTTCCTGCTGGCCATATGTAGATCCCGCTTGACTAGTTGAGCTTCTCCAAGCAGTTCTCCAACCCTCAACATATAAAAATATTTTGTTTTCTCCCGGTGGTATTACACCTACTATTCCGGAATTATCTCCTATTTTTGTACCAACCACGCCGTTTAGATCCATCGAAGGCGTCGGAATGTTAGCAACCCCGCTCATAAAAGGTCCCCATTCATCAGTAGAGCTGTTCTTTTCAAAAATAGAGTCTACTAAGTTAAACGCAATATCTACAAAAATCGGAACGCTACTAGAATTAACATAAGGAAATTTATCGGGACTTGATATTTTAATAGCTATGATATCGTCTAGGCTTGAGCTATCATCCGGAATCATAAAGTTGTGTGTGTTTATAGGAGGGTTTATATTTGCACCATAATGTTCTCCACTGCTAGAAGAACTTGTTACAAACCCCTGGACATTTATAAGGTTTCCTATTTTTATATAACTTAACTTACACGTACTGTCGGTATATCTATAATAGTTATTATTAATTACTGTTGGAACATCCCAATCATTTAATAATTCATATTTTGGCTGAAAGTTAAAAACGTCCTGGCCTATTCCATATACAGACTCCCACATATTTAATGGAGAATGCTTTAAAATTAGTAAACCACCCTCTACATTTTCACCTAATTTACTTACGTATGTAAATGAATCAGCAAGGGTCCTGTCTTTTTCTTCTGTTCCAAAATTAGGAGCAGCATAATCTACACCAATATCTTCATCTTCTCCTTCTTTAAAAAGTATACCATCACCTGGAGTCATTTGACCACCAACAGCGTTATACCAGTTCGACATTATATTATCAAAAGTCATACCGGCTGTATTATTTCCATCTATATCCGAAAATAAAACACTTTGACTAGAAACTATGTTACTGCTGTTTATATAGAATTTTTTATTTGAAATTGGAATAATTCCAGTATTTAACGTATTATTTAAAGAACTTAAAGTAGAAGAGTCTATTTTAGAAATATTAGAATTTATAGTTGCAGTATCTGCAAATCTAAAATCAACCTTATTTCCAAATGAGTTTATATTGACAGCCTCTATCAATATCTTATTACCGTCTGTTGATTTTAAAAGAACTCCGCTGCTATTCATTATAGAACCTCCAGAACTTATTTCTATATCATGGTTAGAATTTATTAAGATTTGACTATTTACTAAACCCGCTGTTTTATAGTAAGAATTTACCTGAGAAATTACATTAATACTAACAACCCCTTCTAAATTTATAAATTTGTTAGAATCAAATATTAAATCTGTCCCAGTATCTAAATTAATAAAATCATCGCCTATTATTTGAATAGTATTAGAAGCATATTCCATATATGCTAAATCTTCTATTTTAAACCTTCCTCCATTGGGGGTATTTCTATGGTCTTTAATAATTAACTCAGCAGGTACTGGAGGAGTGCTAAGCCCTGATTGACTAATTCCGCTATCTCCATCAATGTATTCTATAAGAAAGTCGCTATCAATAGCCCCTGTATCGTCAATATACGGAAACTCTATCATTTCTCCTGTACCTCCAGATTGGCTTGATTTTATAAAACTTATAAGAGACTGTGGTTCATATGTCGGAGGACTTATATTTGAAAATACAGTATTGTTCTCTCCTAGTATTAATCTTGAAGAAAATTGACCTAAATTTAAAGGCCTCAATATTCTTTCTTCATCTACACCCAGTGGATCAATTACTTTATCCATATCCCACTTAGTATTTGTAGTTCCACCAACTCCCTGTATCCCTGTAATTCCTAGAACACCTTGAAGACCTGGAGATCCTTGAGCACCTAAAACACCAGGATATCCTTGAAACCCTAAAGGTCCTATTGGCCCTCCGCTTTTAAAAACATCAAAATTACGATTAAGCTTATCAATCGATATTTTATCTGAATCATTTGTAAATATTTCTTTAGCTTTTAAATACACTTTTTCATTTAATTTGTTTTTCCACCCGAATTCGTACTCTGCATAGGCACGATACATCTAATTACAATTCTTTTACCCCATCTCTGTGGGAGCCTTGTTGGAGATGGGTTTCCATATCCACCGGAATATAAGCCCCAGTCTCCAGTACCCTGTTCAACGCATCCTCCTGTATGTTTTTGCCCTATTGAATAACCGGTTCCAGAACCCTGATAACTTGACCAAAATGTTTCTTGACTAGGTTTATTATTAGGGTATATATAATTCTGTGATGATTGGGACGAATAAGGAGTTGAACTAAAATCTCCACATTTTATATTAGGAAACCTTCCACTATCATAATTACTGGGGTACTTTGGTATTAAACTTAATTCAATATCAACATAAGAATTAGAACTTAATACATTTACTCCATTAGTATAATTAAAACTTACGGTAACAATACTTGAGCTGTTTGGACCTTGGCCTGGTAGAGATGTTCCGTTTAGAGAGGCTGACCAGAGTTGCGAAGTACCGTTAAAGAACACGTATCTGTTTAAATTACTCGAGGTAGTGGAATATCCTGTTACTCCCCATTCATATCCAACCTCCTCATGAAAGATAACAAAGTCTCTTGAAATCCAGGTACTTCCGCTAGTGTTTTGGGAATATCCATGGGTGACTGTACCACCACTACTATTTCCGGTACTTTTGCCAATTTTATAAATTGAATTAGCATATGCATTGTTACTTCTAAAAGACGATTCATTAACACTAGATTCATTCTGCTTTGTACTACCACAACTATAGAGTCTTACTGGATCTTTTTTAAGTATTACTTTAATTTCTTTTCCAGGAACGCTACTATCCTGTTTATGTTTCCAATATGTTGTTACTTCTTTATTTACATTAGCCCACGGCCCGTCAACTGCATCTGTAAAACCACCTGAAGTTGTAACTCCTATTTGGTTAGATGAGCTTGGCGATACCCATGTTGGACTTTCTCCCATAACCTCTAAAATTATTTTAGGGTCTCTAGAACCATTATCACAAGTTGTTCGTGTACCGAGCGGTAAAGGGTGGTCAACGGTGGGGGCGTTGTACGGTGAAGTAAACGCCAGCGCGATATCTGCTGTATTTGTAGTCTGTCCTCCAGACAGAGACCCCATGTTAAGGCTTCCTACTTTAATATCACCGCTTACGTTTGTTGTTATTTTCCAACATTCAAAATCTGAAAGACTAATAGTAGAACCATCATTATGTGTTGCTGTGTCTATATCTACTGGAATCTCAAAAGTATCGGGCAAGTTTAAGGTTGTTGCATAGTAGGTATTCGGATAACTGTTGAAAAGACCGATAGTAGCAAAAGGTCTAGCATATTCTGCTGTAATATCTATTTTATTTTGGCTTGGGGCAGTTGCTTTGTAATATTCTTTTCCTATATTAGCATATCCACCATATTTAACTCCTATGCTTTGCCCGGTAACGGCAACATAAACACCCGAAAAATTATATATTTTTATACCCTCTTCTATTGTGTCATTTATAGGTGTTTTACTACCGGTAGCAGCATCTCCAACTGTAAAAAACGTGCTTATATTTGGATGAACAACGGTTACTGAAGATGTAAGCGCTACTAAAGCATGTTTAAATACTAAAGTATCTGTAACCGGAGCTCCCGTCTTATTAATACTTCTTATAGGTCTAATTAAAGCCGTGCCGACATATCCGTTTCCACCAGCAACTGGGGAACCGGATATAGAACCGTCATAAAAGAGAGAATTGTACGTAGATGCATTTGAATCAAAAGCCCAGCTACCTCCTGCAGATTCTAAATCTATAAGAATATCTGCTGGCGCCCATCCTGAAACTGCACTTATAGAATCATTAACACACTGTGCTTCTATAATAGAATGGTTTAGCACTGAAATTGTAGCCTCAAGGTTTCCAGAATCTACAGTATATAGTCCGTTAACGGTTGGAGGTGTCTGATAATATGAAGTCACCCAATATTGTCCTGCTGTTTTTGAGTAACTTTTCCTACTCGATGGCATTGCAAACGCAAAGGTAAATGAGATAGGTTCTCCACTATTTCCACCGTATGAAAAATGATCAGGCTGACATGGTATATTTTTAAAAGAACCTGTACTTCCATCATTGTCCCATACCTGCCAAAACAAGTGCATCCTGCTGGAACCTGTTGGAATAACTCCTTTAATACCTATAATATCCGAAGAATTTCCTAAGTTTAAAGCAGATGTCCAGTCATTTATGTCTTCTGATGTAGAAGAACCTCCGACAGTAACGTCAACTAGAACAGATTGTCCAATATAAGTGTCATTAAGAGCATCATACCATCCGTTTTTATATGGGAAAACATCATCGGCTTCTATTGCTAGAATAAGTTGATTTGTATTATTATGCCAGTTACTATCGCTACCCCCGAACGCTGTTCCCCAAACGTTAATAAGGTCTCCTATTTTAATATAAGATACTGTGTTTTTATAGCCATTAATAGTACCTAACATACCTAAGCCCGTTTGATCATATGCTTCATCTCCTGTGTAAATTAAATTAACATCAAAATCACCAACATTTGAAGTAGATTCAAAAAATGCAATAGTACCATCGTAAGTCTTGTTTAAATAATCAGCAAGTGTTCTATCGCTTTCAGGGGCTGTATTGTTTGGAGAAGGTAAGAAGCCTGATTGCGCTCCGCCGCCATCTCTAAACATAATACCAGTATTATCGTTTTCAAAAAATATAGATTGGGTCGATGTATTTACAGACTGTTCTACAAAAAACTTATCAACTCCTCCTATCTGTAAGGTAGCTTTTTGATTTGAATCTAAAGTAGCAGAAATATTACCTTTAATCAATGCAGTGTTAGCAACATTAAAAGTCATTTCTTGTCCATCACCTTCTAAAACTCCTTGTTGATTATCTTGTAATTTAACAGTTCCTGAAGTAGCCTTTAAACTAATATCAGAAGCCATAGACTCCACAACAATATCAGAATTTAAACCTATTGTTTTAATTTCAATTTGACTATTTACTCCAGTAGCCTCTAATAAAATATCACCCGATGAAGATTCAACAATAATATCTTCCACGGAGCTTAAATTAATATTTCCACCAGAAAATGCATTAATATTTTGAGAAGAATTCATTTTAATTTCAGATCCAGTAGACTCTATATAAACTTCATAAGATGCAAGGTTAATTTCACTTGGAACATCTATTTTAAAACTAGAACCTGAAACTCCAGTTGTTGATGTTAAAAGTAGGGTTCCATCTTCGTTTCTTAAAACAAATTCAGCCCCATTAACATCATCATTTTTAAACTCTATTGCATTTTCTATATCTCCAGCATTTTGCCTAGCAAGACTTAAAAGAGCTAGGGGATTATAAGACGGCACGGATCCAATAGGTAAACCAACATTAGTATCTCCTAGAACAACTCTAGATATTTTATCAACTGATTCATTTAATGGTCTAATAACATTATAACCATTA
>TARA_Y100000385_G_scaffold127432_2_pt1 | contig 10851 bp, 13 predicted proteins | sample TARA_Y100000385 | Tara Oceans TARA_Y100000385 (sample SAMEA2620980) | marine metagenome | biome: marine biome (ENVO:00000447); feature: surface water layer (ENVO:00002042); material: "saline water (ENVO:00002010), including plankton (ENVO:xxxxxxxx)" | depth 5 m
CTTAACACTATCTTTTACAGCTTGTAAAGTTTTAGTGTGTACTACTGGCGCATCTGCAAACTCAGGAGTATTTGCGTTTTCTGGACTATGCATTTTTACAAATTCTGCTTCTGTCATGCCAGAGGATGCTGGAGCAACATCGTCAATTCTACGACCAGCTAGTTGTTTATCAAAACTATCTCTTGTATCATCTTTTGATACATTATTAGCAGTAGCTTTTTCTTGAATGCGTTTCATAAGAAATCCAGGTTCAACAGCTTCTTTGGTCTCTGGCTTTTTAGTTACCCATTTTTTAGAACCTTCTTTGTTTCTTCCCGCTAACATACGATCAATAATGCCTTCTTTCTTAGTATGTTTTTCTTTACTATATTCTAACACACTATCACCGTCTTTTTTGTCAACAGCTTTTTTAACAGTTTTCCGGCGATTGTGAAGGTATTCGTCAGACTCGTCCTCATCACCGTCGTTATCAAGGTCTTTATCTTTACGATCTTTGAATTTCTTTTTCAGTGCTTTGGGTTGGACTTTGTCCATTCCATCACCGTCATCAGATACGTCATTTGTATTATCTTCATTGATATCTACTTCTACGATTTCTTGAGCCTCAGGCTTATTATACATTTCTGCATATGCTTTGGCAATATTGTTGTTAATGTCATCGGTGCTCATTTTTATCTCCTTACATAAACACTTGTGCTGCTACAGCGGTTGCGGCGGCAGCGATTGCCAACCAAAATAATTTGTTTATTATTTGTACAGTATGATGATTCGCATCTACTTTCTTTTCGATGCAATCTAGCTTTTCTGAAAATTTATTCATTCTAGCCCAGGAATCTTCTCTATATTTATTATATGAATCCATCTTTTCTTCAAATCTTGCCAATGTAACCATTGCATCAGATAATGTATCTATCTTTTCTTCTATACGATCAAGTCTTTTATCTGTTGCTGTTGGCATAGGATTTATTCCTTTAGTATTTTTATTATGTTAGTGTTATTTATATATTTTTTATGTTCCATTACAAGTAATCGATGATACAAAAGTGATTGCATTTGCAAAACCATCAGTTACTTGAAAAGTTAATTCAAATGTTCCTGCGTAAGTTGGATCTGTAGTTGGAGTTATAACAAAAACATTTAAATTCTGTTGAACCGTAGCTGTAACTCCTCCACCATTCGTCAATGATCCTGAAGTTAGCGTGTATGACCAAGTCAGAGGAGTTTCATCTGCATCTGTAGCAATTCCTACTATAGACTGAGGTGATGTTCCTAAATTATATGTCGCATCTATTCCTGTTATAGAACTTGGCGCAGTATTACTTAAAGTAACTTTACTCCAGTTATTATTGATACAAAGATACATGTTATTATTTGCGGTAACAAATACTAGTGTGCCATTTTCTGCAACTGAGGGCACTTCAGCTATAGTCGAATATACTGTCATTACAGCAGATTCAATATCATTATCATTAAGTGTCGAACTATTTCCAAATAAATTTGCTAAATTTCTTCCTATTGACGGCATTTAAAATATCCTTATTCAAATTGAATTGTTCCAGAGCCAGATGTAAATTTATAAACTTTGTCGCTACCTACTGTAGTAGTAGTCACACTTCCTGTAGTTGTTACAGAAATACTACTTGCAACTCTAACTATAACGACTCCTCGTCCGCCAGAACCACCGGGACCACCTTGTTGCGAACCACCATAAGATCCTTGGCCTGCACCACCACCGCCACCGCCACCGAGACCATTTGTTCCATTTCTACTAGAATGTGCTGACCAACCACCACCAGAACCAGAGCCATTTCCTCCACCGCCTAAACCTCCTGGGCCACAAGCTGCACGATAAGAATATATAAAGTTTGGATTAGTCGGATCATAAACTTTTGAAACGCCCGCTCCACCACCACCGCCGCCACCATAATAAGTTGAAGTTCCTGTTATATCATCTGCCCGTCCGTTTCCTCCTGGGCCACCATAGCCACTAACATATTGACTAGAGTTTGTTCCATTAGAACCATTTTGTCCAGCGCCACCTCCACCGCCACCGAGTCCGCTTTGTTGATAACTATTATAAAACCCTCCATCACCACCTGCGTAAGCTGGTGTTGACCATAACCATGAAATAGTACTTTGGCCTGCAACACCACCGCTATTAAAATCTACATTATGCGGTCTATCTTCGTGCGATTCAATTCCTGCACCGCCGCCGCCGCAACCGCACGTGGTACCTGACGTAGTTGTTGAATATGGATTTCCTCCTCCTATGTCACCTCTTAATGCTACAAATGAACCCAGGCTTGAATTATTTCCAACTGAACCATACGAACCGCCCTCACCTACGGTAACCGAAAATGCTTGTCCAGTTACTAAATCTGTTGTTCCTCTTAAAACCATTCCGCCGCCACCGCCACCGCCGATTGTTTTCCAACTATATGAGCCCGAATTATAATATCTGCCACCGCCGCCGCCACCAGCGACTATAAGCAATCTAGCACTAACACTTCTAGTTAAAGCAAATGTAACATCTTTTGTTGTTGTGCTTGTACCGTCCGTAACACTTATTCTCAGTACAAAATTAGCTGCATTTGTTAAGTGTGGAGTAATAGTAAAAACATTCATCGAAGGGCCTTGGCTTATAGTACACCCATTTAGAGAACCCGAAATTAATGTATAAGACCAACCTAAGGCTTCACCATCTATATCTGAAGATATAGCAGTGATTACAGTATCAACACCGGATGTACTTAAACTATAATTATCATTCACTCCAGTAATTGCTGCAGGTGCAGTGTTGTCTAAAGTAATAGTAACATTTTTTGTTGTAGATGCTGATCCGTCTGAAGCTATAGCTTTAAAAGTTAATGTACCATAATCAGACACATTAGTTGACGGTGTTATAGCGTAATCTCCAGTATATTCAAAACCACTAATATTCGTTATCTGCGCTGGAAATGTACCACTAGTATTAGTATGAACGCCAGAACTATCTGTAATTTCCCAAGAGTATTCTATAGGAAAAACAGCAGAATCATATTCTGGATCAACTGCAGTGGCGTTTAACGTAGTAGGATTGCCGTCAATTGTGAGTGAAAGTGTATCTGGCGGCTGATTAGTTTTAAATATAGGAGCAGAATTTGTTCCAGATGAAACTCTATTCCATTTTGTTCCGTCATGTAAATATAAAGATTTTGTAGACGTTACAAAGGCAATTTGTCCTTCAGTGCCGCTGCCTAAATTTGATATGTTTTGCACAGAAACTATACCCGGACTTGCGCCGGAACCAGTAAAATCTACAAGTAATGGATCTATATTTCCATCTTCAGTCGGTCTAAAAAATTTAGCTAAATTTAGTGCTTTAGATGGCATGATTATTCTCTTTCTAACTTATAGATAAAGATACATTGTGAGTTGCTTGTGATCTACCATCACTGGCTACCGCAACAAATGTAAATACTTTATTATCATGTGGACTGTTCGGCGTTATTGTAAAAACACCAGAACTTTCATATCCAGTTATAGAAGCTATTTGATTAGGCAAACTTCCTCTTTGTGAACTGTAATAATTATTATCAGCATCATACATATAATATGAATAAAATATAGATTGATCTGCGGTAGCATAAATTTCATTCGCTGCAGTCATTGTAATTGTTCCAGCAGAAGTCGTTAATGTGATATTCGCAGGATCTCCAGAGGAAGTTGCAATTGTAGTTGTAAGAGTGTCTTGTCTTCCAGAAGATACGAACTGCCATTCTGATCCATTCCAAACATAAAGTCTTTTAGTTGTATCCGAATATGCCAATTCTCCTATCTTTGAACCAGAAGTAAATGTTGCTCTTTTACCTGTTTTAGTTGTAGCAGAAGGCTGTTCAATTTCAACTATATCGGGAGCAGAAAATTTTCTACTGTTCTTCTTAAATATTCTAGATATGCTGAATTTTCCTTTACGCTTGCCCATTATTATTCCTTTATCAATAACTATCGCCCATAGTAACTTCCGCAACATCATTGTATGCATTAGTAACTCTCGTACTTGGAAATGATCTGGGTTGTGTTCCACCCCATATAATTCTTACTACTCCGCCTGCACCATGACCGCCAGCCCCTGAAGTATCATCTTCTCTACCACCACCACCACCGCCGTGACGTCCACCCTTAGTAGAACCAGCTTGCCCGCCAGATCCACCAGTTCCTGGGTTGTTCCGCTGGCCACCTGAGCCTTGATTAGTGAGGCCATAAACATCAGTGCCGCCACCAGAATTTTGCGCGGTGCCACCGGAACTCATCCCGCCACCGCCACCAGCGGCACTACCTGCTCCGTTACCGCCAACACCGCTATTACCGATACCACCGTTCCCGCCAGTTCCAGAATAACCACCTGCACCGCCACCACCGCCACCACCGTTATTACTGCGAGCTTGTCCACCATAACCGCCATTACCGCCGCCATCTCTTTCAGTGCCAGATGATCCACCGCCATTGCCGGCGCCCGCATTGCCGTAAAGACCCGGGTGTCCACCGAAAGCTTTTAATAACATAACATTATTATTCATATTACTAGTTGTATTTCGGGTAGCTCCACGCCCAATACCGCTGTGACCACCTCTTCCTGAAGAACTGGAATTACTACTTGCTCTACCGCCTGAACCTATATAAACCCACAAAGTTTCACCTGGAGTAACATCGAAAGTTCCATAAGCCATGGCTCCGCCACCGCCACCCGCTCCTGACCAATTCGACCCACCTTGACAATAAGAAGCAGCACCGCCACCGGCTATACAAACAGCCGATATACTTGTTACTCCGGCAGGAACTACCCAGGCAGTATACGCATTATATGTGTCAGTCGTTTGTGTCGAAGTTTGATTCCAGCGAGAATACCTAAAGCTTCCGGCTGGAACAGTAAATGAAATATTTACTGTAGTGCTAGAACTGACGCTTTTTATACCGTCTGACGCTTTTGCTCTAAAGACAAAATTACCAGCGTGACTCGTATCGGTAGAAGGAGTTATCACAAAATTACCAGTTGTCTCATATCCACTTGCGATTGATGCTATTTGATCTGGTAAACCGTTATTTCTTTCTGGACTGTAATAATTTGAACCTTGAACAATGTCCCAAGAATATGATAAATTATCTGCGTCTGCATCTGTCCCGGCAATTGAAAGTGTGCTAGTAGTACCATCTGTATTTAACTCTAGTGTACTAGGTAAAGTCGTAGTTAATGTTGGTGCAGTATTATCAAAGCCCGTATCTATTCTTTGCCATTCACTCTCATTCCAAAAATAATAAATGTCTTTTGCTGTATCAAAAGCTATTTGTCCAGCACTTGGATTAGTGGGAAATGCAGCAAAATTTGCATATGCCACTATATTTCCCTGTGGTAAAGAAGATACGTCTTCCATCTTAGAAACTTTTATTTTTCCGTTTTCTTCTAAGAGTTTTGAAATGTCAAATCCAAGACTTCTACTCATAATTAAATCCTACCAAGAAGTATCAATTGAAGTTCTTACCCAGGTATTTGTGGCAGTACAAACATACAAATAACTTGCATCAGTCACAACATCGCCTTTTATCCCCGTTGAAGTGTTACTTGCTGGCGCACTTACACTAGAAAGTCTTAGAGGTCCATCGGTTGCTATACCAAATAGACTTGATCTATCTACAACAACAACTTGACTTCCTGTTCCTATTGAATCATCTAATGTGATGCTTGTGCCATTAGATGCTACATAATCTCCAGGTTTAAAGAGTCTAATCCCATTTGCGAATACTTCAACTGTGTTTGAATCATATGAAAGCGTTTTGCCCGCGCTATCAACGCCTGTAAATACCGTTTGTGCGGTACTTGTAGTATAGATATATTCATTCTTTGTCATTTCTGCAGGATATATTGTGCTTAGTCTAGAAGCTAGATAATTAGAATCAAAAATATCAGTTAAATTGGAAGAAGATGCCGGATTAAAAGTTGTAATGTGAACCTGATCGTTATTGGATAAAGCGTTTAAAAACGTTATTGTATTATTTGGACTATCTATCGTATAATCTAATGTTGGTAATACCATGACTCCATTAAGATTTACATAAATGTTATTTCCAGTAAAAGATAACTCATTTGAATTAGCATCTATTCCACTGATTACTGTTGCACCAGCTGAAACAATAAACAAGAATGAAGATATTCCTGCATTAACTGTGCCTATCGCTCTATTATAAACGTATGCACTATCAATTAAACTTACCGTAGATGAACTGTCAAGATAATTTATCTGTCTATTTTGAATGTAAGCACTATCTACAGTAGTTAAAACATATGCTTCGGATGCAAAATCAACTGCAGTGGGTTCTGCTGCACCGGCGGAATCTTTTTCCTCAGATATTTTTAGTTTGCCGCCTGTTTGGGCCGACAAAACAACTCTAGTGTCTCCAGTCCCTATTTTAACAGAAGGCATTTCTATACCTTCTGGTCCAGCAGAAATTGAGCCGCTATCTCCTAAAAATATTGTGTTACCGCTAAGATATAATGTTCTTAACTTATAATCTGAGTGGCCTAAATCAAAAGAACTATCTGCAGATGGTACAAGATGTGTATTTATTTTTCCGGCGGCTAATTCACCTAGATTTCTAGATTTACTCATTTAGCATTTCCATCTTTTCCTAGCTTGTCTTAAACGACTATTTGGATCTTTTGCTGCTTTTGGCCACATTTTTAACTGACCTGCGGATCTAGCGCAGTATGATTTGCGACGACCAGCATCTTTTGATCCTGGTTTAGGATTACCAGTAACTGCAGTTTGTAAATTTCCACCAGTTTTTCTATTCACAGCATCGACGCCCTTTTGCGTCATACCTGCACCACTTTTAGTTGGGCGATAGTGTGCTTTACTTTCTGTAAACTCTTTAAAGCTTTTCATTTTTTTACCTTAATATTGAGTACTTGCTTTAAGTGTGACTGCCATAGATGAAAGCCAATTTATCTTTGCTTTTTTTACCTGCTCTAATTCAGACTTACTAAATTTTGACAAAACACTTTTTAATTTGTTAATCTGATCTATAGAAAGTCGTTCTGGCATTGAAGAATATGCTTTTCTCAACATTTCCATTTTTTGATCTGATATAGTCTCATTAATTTCAGTAGATTCTTTAATTTGGTCACCAACCTTATACTTGTTATGATTGATGCTGAAAGAACCACCTTTATTACCATCTTTTGCTTGCTTGATATTCATTTTACGCATAGCATCTTTACTGCCTACTGCTTGAACAACTCCTTTAGGATCTTGATAATAGTATTGATTAATACTATTTTTCATAGATATTTCTTCCCTTGCCATTTTATTTGATCTTTTTTGTACATCTTTAATGTAATCTTGTGAGGCAGATGTTTTTCTAACAGCCTTCTTATTTCTATTCATATGTGCTGCATATTTATCGGGATCAATTTTAGGTGCTTTTTCATCAAGTTCAACAGATTCTTTTGGACCATAACCTTTAGGAGTTACATCTTTGAAACTAGCTTTACTTTTTTTACCTTTTTGAATTCTCGCTTCAGCATCTTTCGTAAAGTTTCCGGTTTTAGGATCAATAAATTTAGCAAGATGTGGCGGTAGCTTTCCTTCTTTAGAACCACCTTTTCGATATTGGCTAAGATCAACAGCTTCTATAATCATATCGTCTGCAATTATAATCATATCGTCTGCAATATCTTCAGAGATAGTCAAAGCAGCCTCTTCAATTAATTCATCTATTGTTTCCTCAAATAAAAAATCATCAATGCCCTCATTGATTGCATTTTCATCATTAAAAATTTCTTCAGCAATATCAATATCAGATTTCATTTCATTAAAAAATTTAAAAACATCTTTAGTCATCTCTTTTTCCTTCATTCTTTGTAAGGGCCTCTATTTCTTCTATAAACGCGGAAAAGTCAAAATTTTCTTTTCTATTCTTAGTTTTAGTATCTTTAAGTCTAGCGCGATCCATCATTCTGTCATGTTTTTTGGCATCCGTAGATTTTTCTCTTTCGATGCGAGCCTTTGCAGAATTTACGGCATCCTGTTCGGCTACTTTTTTCTTTAAACTTTGACCGGGCGTACCTTTTACATAGTGATCACGATATTCATCTGTTCCTATCTCATATGCTTCATCTACAAAGTCAACAGAATCTATCCACTTCCTAGTAGTTGTTCCATCTTCTTTTTCAAGAATTAAATAATTTGAACCTCTGTGAGTAATCAAGGCTTTCTCTTTAGTTTCTTTTATTAGAACATACTCATCTACATTAAATATTTCTCCAGATACAAACCTCTCCCTTATATCAGAAACAGATTTTAATTGAATGTGATTTTTAAACTTACTTTCTTCTTTTAATCCCATTCCAGTACGAACTGCATTGAAAAGATTTTTAGCTTCTTTATCACTAACATCTTTAGGTAAATCATGTGAAAATGTTATAAAGTCATTATTAGAAGCACTTTCAATTTGAAGTTTAGAGTTTCTACTTGTTGTATTTTCAGAAGATACTACATCTATACTTTTAAAGTTGTAAAATCCGTGCTTACCCTCTACTGCGTTATACTTATTTAATAGTATTTGATTTTCTCTAACTCTATCATCTTCTACTACCATTACAATATTTCTAAAGCCTTCATTGAATAAATTAACAGCAGCATCATATACATTTTTAATGCTTTCGTCCATAATTACTGATCTAGATTGTTTTGGAAACATCCTTCTAAGATATTTTATTTTCTCATTATAATTTAGAGGATTATTAGTAGATTCTTGTAACGTAGTCGAATATACTCTGTAAGGATTATTTGTAGCTTTTTTTGAAAGTGCTTCTAACACTATTCCATGTGAAGCGTTAGGAGGATTCATTTTACCGAAAGTAAAATATGCCGTATTTTCCTCATCTATCAAATATTGTTTAAAACCCGAAAAACTCATGTTGACGAATTCCTTGATGCTCTGCGCTCTTTTTCTCTCGCTTTAATTTTAGGCCGCATTTTTTTAGATAATCTATTGATTACAGCTTTCATATTAGGTTTATCTAATCTAGCTTCAATTTCCTTTTTCTGACCAGGAGAAATTTCTTTACCTTTAGTCAATTTATTATACATAAGTTTTCTTGCGGCTTTTCTGGATCTTTTATCTACAACTTCAGGAGTAGCAGTTCTTTTCTCGGCTCTTTTTCTGCCTCGAGCCATCTTTGCTTTATTTCGTCTAGCACTTCGCCCTCTTTGCAATCTTTGTTGCATATTTAACGCTTCGTTAGTCTCATCAGAATGTATCCAATTAGAACCTTCTGGATCACTACAATCATGAGGACATTCACAATTTGGCTCTGGCTGTGCAAATCCACATCCACAATCTTCACATATCATATCTGACATATCGTTTGTTTGTGCAGATTCATCAACAGAATTAAGTTTTTTAAAATTTGTCATTTATATTTGTTCCTGTTTTCCATATAATATAAAGTTTGTGAAAAGTTGACTTAAACAAATTCCACTTTCACTCAAGTTTACAATTTATAACTTTATTTATAATAAAAAAACCCCGACGAATCGGGGCTTCTGAAAATAATTTGATCGATAATTAACCTTTAATCATTTTCTGTTTTAATTCTTCATGTATGCTATTCAAATCAGCATATTTTTTTTCAAAAGGTTCTCTCCATTTCTTAACATCTTTATTTGAGCCATACGTTAAAGAAATTGAATCATCAATAAATCTAAGAATTTCTAATCTAGCGTGAGTATCCATTTTTTTAAATTCTGTTTTACCGATACTTCTAGTAACAGCAAGAGCCATGTTATATCCAATTGTAATATCAAGCATAACGAATTCCTAACGGAAAGCGCCTTCTATAAGACCGTCTTGTGGTATTTAAAGACACTTGTTTAAATTGAGTGTTAATGCCATGATATCGATATCCTCCTTTTACCCTATTATCAATATCTTGATTTGATATTTCAGAGGCACGTTTATCTACAATATCACTTATTTGATTTTGTACTGCTATTGTATCAGACATATCTTTCAATATCTCATCACGCTTTTCTGAAATATTAGCAGTTTCAACATCTACAATAACACCATCCACTTGCTTTAATGCCATTTTTTTCTCCATTTTTAACATCATTGTAATTATAACATATTCTTTTGTATATAGCAATAGCTTAATTTTACAAATTTTTCCAATAAGCGAAGTTTCGCTTAGTATAAGTATTACTACAACTAATTATAAAAAGGAGTTGATTATATGGATATGTTAAAAAAAATAAAATCCTGGGCAGCAACATTAGCTGAAGTAGGAGTAAGTATCGCCGCACTTATGATTGTGCTAGAAGTATTGGGTATTGGTTCAATCCCATTCATTCCTGCAACATCTGTTGTAGCTAATGTTTCTGCAATGCTTGCTACTTTGGGTGCTCAAGGAATTATGGGCTTAGTCGCTATCTGGATTCTTTGGAATATCTGGGAAAGAAAATAACTTAATATTTGAGTGGGGGATTATTTCCCCCATTCCATCAATTTTTCGGTATATCTTCATAGAGTATTTGTGATCTTTCACCTACAAAAAGTGACGTATATCCATTACCATTCGGTTGAAACTCACCTTCCATAATTTTACCGGCGCCCTTTGAGTTCTTGGCTTGTTCAAGTTTCTTTGCTTTCTCTCTATCGTAAGGCATTTTATACAAGCGGTGACCTCTCTCCGATGTGTGCATCCATAGTAGAATGGTGTTACCTTTATCAGTTATTTCGTGATGAACATAATTGAATTTACCATTTGGTTCATCATTGATTGGTGCTCCAGCCAATAGTATAAGTTGATAT
>TARA_Y100000385_G_C13108508_1_pt1 | contig 10846 bp, 11 predicted proteins | sample TARA_Y100000385 | Tara Oceans TARA_Y100000385 (sample SAMEA2620980) | marine metagenome | biome: marine biome (ENVO:00000447); feature: surface water layer (ENVO:00002042); material: "saline water (ENVO:00002010), including plankton (ENVO:xxxxxxxx)" | depth 5 m
CACGAGGATCCCCTAGAATACTTCTGTTTCCTAAGGCACGCGGGCCATATTCCATGCGTCCACAGCATCGGGCAATAACTTTTCCGTTACTGAGCTCTTCAGAAATAATTGAAAGCAATGACCTATCCGATTGAGCTTCGAGTTCAATTTCATATTTCGAGAGTATAACCTCAATTTCAGAATTGCTAATATCAGAACCAAGAAGACTTCCTTTCATCGGATCCAATGTTGGAATACGCTTTCTATTATTGTGGATATAATCTACAGCAAGTGAAGCACCGAGTGCGCCACCTGAATCACCTGAGGCTGGGAAGATGAAAATACTCTTAAAAATACCACTGCGCTCCAGGTTTCCATTTGAAACGCAATTCAATCCAACCCCTCCGGCAATGCATAGGTTTTCTTCTCCTGTCAACTCTTTAGCATGCTTGGATAGCTTTGAAACAATCTCTTCAGTAACTATCTGAATTGCTAACGCCAAATTCGCATATTCTTGGCTGAAGTCATCTTCAGGGAGTCGTTTGATTATTCCGAATAGTAGCTCCCAATCCTTTGCTTTAACCATCTTTAAAGAGGTCTGAAAGCTAAAGAAGTTCATGTTGAGTTCGATAGACCCATCGTCGAACAGTTGGATCAATTCTGATTTTATGGTACTCACATACTTGCTGGTAGATAAATCCGATTTGTTACCATATCCTGCAAGCCCCATAAGTTTATACTCTCCTGAGTTTACCTTAAACCCTAGGAAATACGTAAAGGCTGAATAAAGAAGACCAACTGAATGTGGGAATCTAAGTTCTTTTATTAGCTCTATACCATTTCCTTTACCATGACTAATAGAAGCGGTTGTCCACTCACCAACTCCATCAATTGTCAATATAGCACTAGTTTCAAAGGGAGATGTGAAGAAGGCACTGGCCGAATGAGATAGGTGATGTTCCGGAAATAAAATCACAATATCCTTTTTATTCGTTTTATCAAGCTTCCGTAATTGCTTCGTTATTTTTTGCTTGATAAATAGCTTCTCACTGAACCAGGTTGGCATCGATTTAACGAAGGACTTCAATCCAAATGGTGCCGTACGAAAATAGGATTCAAGAATTCGTTCGAATTTGAGAAATGGCTTCTCATAGAATACAACTTGGTCGATGTCTACTATTGTAAGATTCGCATATGCCAAGCAAAATAAAATTGCGTTCAGCGGGAATGAGTTATCGTGTTTTATTCTGGAGAAGCGTTCTTCTTCAGCAGCAGCAATTATTTCCCCATTCACGATTAGCGATGCTGCCGAATCGTGATAATACGCGGATATACCTAGAATTTTCAATTTAGTATGATCTTGACTGCAAGATATAAATCTTTGCTCAAGAGTTGCATCGTGAGCTACTTCGATCGAGTTTTGATTGATTGACCGGCGATTCTTAATTTTGTATGAATTCATCGATTGATTCGATCAAAGTTATTAGAATGAGAAAACCTCTTTATTACCTCCTTGTTTCTATCATCGTCAGTGCTCTATGTTTCTATGCAGATATAAAATTAAATGCAGCCGAGCAGGGAGAGATGGCACCAGAGATAAATGCGAAACTAAAAGGAGGAGAAGACTTCGTTCTCTCAGGCCTACGAGGCGACTACGTGTTATTGAATTTTTGGGGATCCTGGTGTGGACCATGCAGAGCGGAGCATCCACAATTGTTAGATATCTCTAACAAGTACAGTGATAGAGTGATCATCGTTACCTATGGCTTGGAAAAAACTGCAGATAATGGTGTTTCGGCCGCAAAGGCAGATGGATTTCTTTGGAAAAATCAAATAATAGAGGAGAGTAGCCTACTTTTAATGTCTGGGGTGGCAAGAGATTATGGAGTATCGTCAATCCCTAGCTCATTTTTAATTTCTCCTAGAGGAAGAATCTTAGAACCCAGATCACTTGATGAAATAGAGAAGTTTCTCTCAGAACTCTAATACATTAAAATTTAGGGATTTCCGTTTGTGGAAATAGAGTTTTCCGTATTGTAATTTTAGTACATCGGCTCTACCTTTGAAAGGTTAGAAGCGTGACCGACTTTTTGAGTAAAGCGAAAAGAATCATGTGGAGCCGGGAGTCTTTGTATGTTGACTATCGTAAAACGCGTCATGATGTGATTATGACAGATTAAATTTGGATCAGAAGCAAATCTAATTTCTAGTAGCAGGAAGTCCAGTCACGTTGATCGGAGCTGGACTTTTTTGAGTCTCACGGCTTGATTAAACCCTTCTTAATACCATACATTAGAAGCCCTATTGAATTCCGAGTACCTGTCTTCTTCATCATTTCGGTCCTATGTTTGTCAATGGTCCTGGAGCTTCTGAAAAGCTTGTCAGCGATTTCATGTGTAGTGAATTCTTTCGAAATCAAATCGAGGATGGAGATTTCCATTTGCGAGAAGCTTATTTCATTTGAAACAAATGTTGGCGCAATCTTCCCTTTACTAATCATTGATTTTATAAAGAGCTTTGAAATCCTGTCATTAAAGTAGTATTCATTTTCCAGTACACTATGAATAGCATGCTCTAGCTCCTCTAAATCGTCATCTTTGGATAGATAGGCGTTCGCACCATTTTCAATTGCTTTTTCGACAAACTTTTCATCTTCAAACATCGAAAGAATCACGATTTTCACTTTTGGGTGAGAAACTTTAAGGGCCTTGCTCGTTTCTATTCCCCCCATGATTGGCATCTTATAGTCAACGATGGCTACATCTAGGTTGTCTATTTCAGCATGATCCAGAAGGATTTTACCATTTTCAGCCATGGCTACAACTCTGACATTACTAAAGCTATTGAGTAAATGTCCCAGTGCGGATCTAAAAATTTCCTGATCCTCTGCTATTCCAACGTTAATCTTTCTCATCGATAGGTAGTGTTATAGTTACTGTTGTTCCATTGGGGCTATTTAATCTATAATTGATTTCTCCCCCAACATGCTGAATTCGACTTTTGATGTTCTTTAGTCCGAGTGATCCTGCCTTTGTTAATTCGAGTTCCGAAGGTACAAATCCATCACCGTCATCTATAACGATTAGCTCATAGTTAGTGTCAGTTTTGTGCTCAACCACTGATACTTCTGTCGCGTTTGCATACTTAATAATATTATTAAGCAATTCTTGCACTGCTCTGTATATTGCTAATTCCGATTGTTCTTTAAAAATTGAAGCGAGTTGCTCATTTGCCCTGTAAGAAAATGAGATGTGAGTCGATGTCGATAACTGGTCAGTTAGATTGTCGATTGCCTTTTGAAGCCCCATATCTTCGAGTACGGAAGGCATGAGCTCGTTCGAAATTCTTCGCACATCGGTACTGATCGATTTAATCATGGAGTTGATCCTCTGTTTTTCTTCTGCCTCAATCGAAACAGGAATTAGTGACATTTTAAGTGCTGTTAGTGCAGATCCAATCCCATCGTGCAGCTCTTGTGCCATTCTTTTCTGTTCTTTTTCTTTTTCGAGAATGACAGCAGTCATTAGCTCTTTTTGCAATTGTATTTCGAAGCGACTTAACTTATTTTGCTTTGCAAACATTCGACGCTGATAGGCTACTACGAAAGCAATGATTGCCAGCGCAAGGACCAACATGCCACCCGTGCCAAATACAAGAATTAAGTCAATTTTTTCACTCCCATCCATAAGGTTAAGGTATATCCGAGGTTAAGTATAATATTAAAAGCGGAGTGCAAGTGCCAGTAGTTTGCTGAATCTGAGGGTACGTATTCCATCACAGCATATTTACCGAAGATAAATAAAAATAGTGTTCCTGCGAAGTAAATAAGGAGCGAGGAGTTCAGAATGAAATAAGGATGCTTTTCCAAGTTTTCAACTTTTGCTTCAACAAATAACTGAAAGTAAAAGGATAAGATGAGAAGTAGGAGAGTGATACCAGCAACGAAATGTTGGTTTGAATTAAACTCAAATATGTGTTCGAATTTGATTAAATTGTAAATGGAAAATAATAAAAAAGTGACCAAGGTGAATTGGGCAAAAAGTCGTCGCCATGAATTTAAAATTTCGATGAAAATGAGTGATAGAATCGTCGTTTCCACCCATGTGTGAAGATGGAAAAGCCACATATTGTTGATGCCCTTGTAGGCAAGGGCGTGTGCGAGAGGTTGAAGTATGATTGTGAAAAAGATGACAGCACTCAGTTTCCTGAGTGCCCCATTTAGTTTGTCATAAGCTATTGCTCCAGTTATCGTGGGAAGGATTATTGATAGCCCTGATAATTCATCGAAGTCCAATGCTAACTATTTAATGAGTTTGCCACTCCACAGCGGTTTGGACAAGGTGTTGCCAAGTCAGCAACCAAGTCTAACATATCGTTCTCTTTTTCATCGGCCGCAACCAGTACAACTTTTTGAACAGAAGTATCATCTGGATCTGCTCCATAATAGATTCTTATACCCATAGCTCCTTCTTGATCTAGTAAATCTTGAAGAATCTTTTTTCCTAAAAATTGTCCTTTTATGCCTCCGTTCAGTTTTGAACCTCGATATGCTGCAGTAATAGCTGCTCCATCTGCTAGTGTAATTGCTCCACCTTCATTTCCATTAAATGCCATAGTTGTTAATTGTTTTAGGGTTTATTTTGATGAATGTACAAATTAATTGTTCAATTCTGAAGAGAATTGGCGTGCCTTGATTAGTCCTATTAATAAATGCCTGTAAATCAGTAACTACAATAGTTAACGAATAATATTGTGTTGTTTTCCGAGTTAAATCATGCGGGATTCCGCATCAATTTCTGGCTTATTCCGTCTTGATTAGTTTTACTTGAATTTTTAAATTTGAGATAATCCAGAATTAACCTTTATTCATTTGGAAGTTTTGAAAAACAGAAAAAATCAGCCAACAGATACAGAAAAAGTTAGAATACTTTCTAGTAAGCTAGGCTGTCCAGAAAAAATTGTTCGACACTGCATGATGAAAGTCGGCAAATCGGAAATAGCCGTTCAATTATACTTGGAGATGAACAAAGAACGATTGCTTTGGCAAGATACACTTACGACTGAAAGTGCAGCCGTTTAAGAAGGTTCGTTCGTTAAAACAGAGGAGTGCCATTGGCATCTGTGGTTAAAACTTCACTCATGTAATCAAAAAATGACCTCATTTTTCTAAAAGTATCATTTGCTTGATCAAGAAAATCCGGACTTAGTACCTCTTTGTCCGTGAAATTTCGAGAAATCAAGTATTGTTTGTAGCGGAGAAGATCCACATCTGGATGCTCCTTATCAAATCCTTTAGGAGCCGTTTTTAATTGTTCACCACCCAATTGGCCGAAAGTGTCTACAAATTCTGGTGAAGTAATGATTTCCCTCATTTCGGAAGCATCTGTCGCAATATCTCCTCTTACTCTTAGTAGGTCATCTTTATTTGGCTCCCAAAAACCTCCGCCAACAAATGATTTACCTCCAGGTTGGATGTGATAGTAATATCCACCTCTCAAGTGCTTGGTAGCGCGTTTGAAACCTCCGCCCCAGTGAATTTTATATGGATCCTTATTTTTTGAGAAACGAACATCCCTATAGATTCGCATTAGGCTTTTCTTACCACTTACCGTTTCAATTTGATCATGTTCATTCATTTTTTGTAAAAAGGCATCGGCAAATTTGATCATATGAGCGTGTTGCACCTCATATTCTTTTTTATTCTCGGCAAACCAGTCTCGATTATTATTTGACGCTAGTTTTTTTAGAAATGCGAATGTTTCCTTTTGAATCTTGCTCATGAGGTACGTTTAATTGAATACAATATAGTAATTAGAGAACGTTAGTTACCTATTTAAATCAGAGTGATTTTAGCCATTTAATTCCGTCTTCTTTGGTTCTGAAAAGGGCTAGTGGTCGTTTTGGCTTCTTAAATTTATAATAATAATCTGCAAGTATTTTCTGCCCAAGATTCGAAACTATCACGGCCGATCCATTAACAGGCGAGCAGTCCTCAATGAGAATTGCATTTTCTCTGGCTTTTTTAGTAATAGATACGAATGCTCCAGCCTCAAATACAAATTTGCGTCGGCAGTCGGTTACTTTCCGATAAGTGTCAAGCATTTCATTCTGAATATCAACTGTAATTAGCGTGTTCTCTTCAACGTAGATATGCACAATTCCGTCATTTCTTAGCGTTACCGTTATGTTAGGTGTTACTATTTGTTTAGTTATTGTATCACCAGATTTATGCATAAATAAAAGGCTTTAATTTAGTCAATAACGAAATAATATTCTTTCTGTTAACTTTCGAACTAACTGTGATAATTAATAATGAAATCAACTCGTCTGTTCATGAACTCATCTTCTTCAGTTTTTTCTGGAAAAACTAATGGGACTTCGTCGCTGTAGCCTTTAAAGCTGATTCGTTGCCTGTCAATTCCATGTTTCACAAAGTATTTGAATACTCTTCTTGCTCGGGTAAAACTAATTCGGTCACTTGGTCCACAGCATACATGCCCTCTAATGTGGATTGTCGTTGCTGGATTTGTATTTAGAATTTCAATAAGCTCTTCCATGACATATCTGTAATTAGGGTCAATGGTCGTACTACTGCCTACATACTTGAGATCATGCTTGTAAAGTACTGTTGTATCCGAAGCTTGGGCGTGTACCGAAGTTGTAGAGACCAGAAATATAAGTAACAAACAGAGAATTCCTAAGAATCTTTGCTCAAAATGATATGAAATTGATTTATTCATCGATAAAAATAATTTCTACTCGTCTGTTCTTTTTTCTATCGCGTATATTTTTTTCTGGGTACACGATTGGTAATGAATTACTATACCCCGCAAAGGTTAGACGTTTTCGATTGACTCCTCCCTTAATTAGTTCTTTATATACACTTTTAGCTCGTTTTTTACTCGCTCTTTTATCAGGTCCGCAACAAACATGCCCTCTTATGTGGGCGTTTAATTCTGGATGTGCTTGAAATGTTTCAATCAAGTAGTAGATATACTTTCTAGAACTCTCGCTGATTTTTGTTTTTCCGCCTATAAATTGGATGGGAGTCGCTATGACGACACCTTTTATTATTTCGTCAACTTCCACTGTTTCGCGCTCTGCTTCGACAGGTATAGTGTCGACAATTGGAAGTACTTCGACTATTTCATTCTCTGGAATGGTCTCAATCACTGAGTCCGGTCTAGGACCAAAAGAATAATAAATGTCAATTCGATTCCAACTGGTTGGCTTGAAATTCAGTGGTATCCTTCGACTACCATAATTACCTATGTTGAATTCTGTACTATCCAACCCTAATCTTTGGGTGAACTCTGCGATGCGTTGCTTGCATGTTTCTTTGTTTACTCGATAATTCTGACTAGAATTAGCAAATGCATTCAACTCTATTAGTTGGAGATTATGAGTTGTTTGTTTTTCGATCAACTCCTGAAATTTCTGTTCCGAATACTCAGATAGTTTAGTCTCAGCGCCAGCAAAGTAAAATGACTTCACTCCAATTTGAGAAAGTACAGAATTGCTAAGTAGAACGAAGCATATTATTGCGAACCTGAACATAAGAGATTGAACGTATATCGTTGAGAATGGTTTCAAAAAAAGCCCGACTCCTTTTTGAGAAATCGAGCTTCAATAAATATAACCTTAACTATTTGTACCCATCAAGACTCACATCGCCATTGAGTTCACGAGACAATAGCTTTCCATTGAAGACCATTTCTCCAACAGAAAGTGTAAATGTTGTAGGAAAGAGTATTCCTTCAGTTGTTTCAAAATCACTGAATGACTGATTAATCTCTTGTGTTTCCTCTCCATTCGTCTCGATTGCGATTGATCCAATTTTCATGAATGTTTCTTTTTCGAAGTAATCAAAGGAGATTGATTTACCATCATCAATTTTAAGAACATAACAATCTTTTCCGTCGAACCTCTCTATTCCTTTTACCTCATATTTCATTCCTGAAGTTGAATAATTCATTTCGGGAATGAGTCCAGTGGTTTTAAGTTTTGCCGAAATTTCTTCATCTGTCAATACTTCTTTGTTTCCTTGTGACTCTGATCCACCAGTTTTACCATCGAAGTATGACTTATTAAAGACCATTCCTTGCCCTTCTGTTTTTTCACCTTGCATATTAGGTGCCATCCATATACGAGTAGCTTTAAGTGGGAAAGGAATTTGCGACATTGTCAATTCCTGAACTTCCTTCATTGACTTAATCTTCTTCAGTTTTTTACGCAATTTCTTTGCTGAAAGATTGTTCGTAATTGCGGCCACATAGTTTGTAAGTATTTCATCGGCACTTAAATCAGATAGGATTGTTTCTTTCACCTGATTTCCATATGCGTCCATTAACTCAATCTCACCATCTGCATCAAACTTTAGTAGGCTCTCAAGAACAATCTCATTACCAACAACGATAATATTACATTTTTTAGCAGTGAAATATTTCTGTGCAACTTCTAGAATATCTTCAACCGTAATTGCATCCAACTCTTTCAGATACTTTTGATAATAATCTTTAGGAAGATCATTTTTAATAATATTCAAAGCGAACCGAGCTACGGTTGTTGGGCGTTCCAGAGAACGTGCAAAACTCCCCGACATTGATGCTTTCATTAGGCTCAATTCTTCGGCGGTCACGTAATCTTCAATAATTCCATCAATTTCATAGAGAATCTGTGTTATAGCACTATCAGTTACCTCATTTCTGAAATTTCCACCAGCAGAGAGCCAGCTACCATCATTGGTGATGCGAGCTCTAGAATAACAGCCGTAAGTGTAGGCTTTATCTTCTCGAAGGTTTTGCATCAATCTAGACGCAAACCCACCTGCTCCTAGAATACTGTTTAAAACATTAACCTTAAGGTAGTCCTTGTGTCCTGGTTTTAAGTTCATCGCGAAAGAAACGTTAATGACAGATTGCACTGCACCTACTTTCTTTACAAAAACAACACGATTTCCCTGGTTCATTTTTCCAGTTCCCCATTCTACCTTTTCAGCTTCTCCTCCTGCCCAAGAAGCAAAGTACTTCTCGACAGCAGCCTTAGTATCTTCAAGATTGATGTCTCCGACAACAACAAGGTAGCTTCCTTGTGCAGTGAACATTTTGTTATAATATTCAACGATAGATTCTCGATCAATTTTCTTTAAAGATTCAGGTGTCATTACTTCACCATATGGATGCCCTTTTGGGAATGTCGCTGCTGCTTCTGCGTTTGCAGCCATAGCACTTGGGTCTGACTTGGTAGATAGAAGCGAAGATTCGTTTTGACGTAAGATTCGATCAACTTCGTCTAGCGGGAAATTTGCGTTATTCATCACGTCTGACATAATCGTCAATCCTTTTTCCATATGCTTTGTTAAGCACGAAAGGTAGATGGAATTTTCATCAGCGCTTAATGAAGCTCCTATGTAATCTATTTCTGAATCGATATCATCCTTTGAACGTTCATCGGTTCCTGACATTATTAGAGATCCAGCAATCACATCTAATCCGGCGCGTTCACGACCAAGCATAGGCGATGAGCCCATGACCAAATTAAAGGAGACACGCGGAATCTTATGATTTTCAGAGAGGATTACAGTTATTCCGTTATCAAGTGTGAAGACTTTAGAATCTTCTATATTTATTGTTGGTGCAGGAGCAGCTGCTGGTCTGATTGATCGGTCAATTTGTCCGAATAATAAGGTCGGGAGCAACAGTCCTATGGTAAGAATATATTTTCTCATGTCTTACTAAATTTTACTCTTCAGAATTACCTTCTTCCTTAGGAAGATAATGAAGGATTATTCTTGAATCTTGTGTTAAATACTTTTTGGCAACGCGTTGAATATCTTCGCGTGTCACGCTCATGTAGTTTGCTAATTCCGTATTGATTTTACTTGCTCCACCATTGTAAACATGGTTATTAGCAAGACTTTCCGCGATACCAGCAATTGTAGAATTTGTTGAGATGAACGAATTTTCATATTGGTTCTGAATTTTCTCAAACTCTTCTTGAGAGATCAATTCATATTTGATTTCATCAATTTGAGCATCGAAAGCTTCCTGGATAACATCTAACGAATTATCCTGAGCTGCAATTGCTGCAAAAATACCAACACCTGCGTCCTCAAGGCCATAGGCGAATGAGAATGCGAATTGAGCAATTTGTTGTTTCTCTACAAGACTCTTGTTAATGCGAGAGCTCGCTCCACCGGATAGAACATCATTCATCATTTCTAGAGCGTACATGTCTTTATGCGTTTCATGTGGGAAACGGTAAGCCATGAACAAGCCTGGTAATTGAATGTTATCGTAAATGATATCTGTCACTACACCATTCGGGCGCTCCTTGGTCTTTTCTGGACGTGGAATAATAATTTCAGAGTTCATATGTTTCTTAAGAACACTCTTCGCTTTCTTATCCTTTGGATTTAAAAAGTCTTTGGCATCGTACATTGAAGGGTCGACATCGTACTTTGAAACAAATTCAGTCGCAGCCATGTTTTCAAAATCACGGAACATGTTTATCGCTTGCCCTTTAGGTATAGATCCAAAATACTTGTCAATCCATGCTTTGGTTTGAGCAATGTTAATATCGCCGGCTATTGAAAGTGTAGCGTTAGATGGAACATAGAAGGTACGGTAAAAGCTCACATAATCTGATTCTACTGCAGCGTCGAGGTGCTCCATACTTCCGATAGGGACCCAATTATATGGGTGTTCTTTAAACATTCTTTTGAACATCTCGGAAATAAATGATGCGTAGGGTTGATTGTCGACACGTTGTCTCTTTTCTTCTTTAACAACCTTTCGCTGTGTCTCTATACCAATATTATCAACATTTGCATGAAGTAAGCGCTCGCTCTCAAGCCATAACCCTAACT
>TARA_Y100000385_G_scaffold95281_1_pt1 | contig 10837 bp, 9 predicted proteins | sample TARA_Y100000385 | Tara Oceans TARA_Y100000385 (sample SAMEA2620980) | marine metagenome | biome: marine biome (ENVO:00000447); feature: surface water layer (ENVO:00002042); material: "saline water (ENVO:00002010), including plankton (ENVO:xxxxxxxx)" | depth 5 m
AAGTTCAGGTTAGGATAAGATACATCACCAATCACTAAATCAAGTACGCCGGAATTATCAGCATCAAAAGCAAGAACAGTAGATCCTGCATGCTTGGGTCCTTTATAGATGTTTCCTGTTAATTCTGGATCAGGAATACTTCCACCTACGCATGGTGCATTAGGATCATTTAGTAGTATTGAGCTTGTACTGAAGTCTTCTTGGAACTTACCCCAGCATTCGTTTCTTAATTCAAATGTTAACGAATCTGGAATACCGTAAAGCTCCATTGATTGGTTCTGGTAGTAGAGCATATGCTGTCCACCAATATGAAAAGTAAGAACGTCAATATCACCATCACCATCTACATCAACTATAGCGGGGATATCGGAAGAACTGACATATAAATTTGTGTTCACTCCCAAATACTCCGTATAAAGAAGTTCTGATATTAGCTCCCATTGAAGTCCATTAGTTACATCTCCAACATTTCTATAAACCATCAAGCCACCAATTCCATAGGTGAAGATATCGTTTCGACCATCGTTGTCGTAATCAACCATCGTTGTTCGATATCTTAGGTCTGTCGGAAATGAATTTTTAGCGTTGTAGGCTAGCTCATAATGTGTGCTTGAACCTGTACCTTCCTGAGTAAAAACTCTAATATTGTCGCTACTTCTGTCAAAAACAAAAAGGTCCATATCTCCATCAAAATCAAAATCGATATCAGAGAACTGCGCATAATTTAAACCGCCTGCCCATGGGTTTTCAAGTTCAACCCCTCCAACAGTAACCGGAAGGTTTGGATTGTAATTGAATAAGAACTGAGCTTGTGATGAAGTTGCAGTTAGAATAATTGCGAGGGTGAATAGAAAGCGTATTGACATAATTGTGCGTTTGTATCTGTAAAACGTCCAACAATTGAAGTTAGTTGCTTATTCTTAGGCTAATGATGAACATTTTTTTTGAATGATTTTAATCAGGAGTTCAATAGTGGTCGCTCTAGGGTGTAATTGGAAGACATCAAGTTCGTTGGGTATGGCTCTTATATCAATTTAGCTAAAGTTTTCATATTCTTTTAAATCAGGTCGATTGTTGAGTAAGTACGTTTTTATTGACACGTAATAATCATTATGAATGCTGCTATGATATTACCGGATGACTCGCATCCTCTAGAAAGTAAGAATACAATAGTCGCACTTGAAAGGATAATTCTTTGAAGCAACCGATCGATTTCAATAGGTGTCTAACGAAAAACTAGACATTATGATTCGATTGAATATTTTATTTCTTGCACTTTTCGGCTCTCTTTTTTCCTATGCTCAAGATAGTGCCTCAGTACTTTTTGTAGGGAACAGTTACACCTATTACAATACTCTACCTGATATTTTGGTCGACCTTGCTGCATCCTTAGGTGATGTGGTTAGTCAAGATTCTCAGACAGGTGGCGGGGCTACTTTTCAGGGACATGCAGGGAATGCTGCGGTTTATACTAAAATAAATAGTGAGCCTTGGGATTTTGTTGTACTTCAAGGACAAAGCCAAGAGCCATCTTTTCCCGAGGCTCAAGTTGATACAGAAACAATTCCATACGCGAAACAGTTAAGTGATAGTATATATGCAAATCGATTTTGCTCAGAGGTATTGTTCTTCATGACATGGGGACGTGAGAATGGAGATCCTCAATGGATCCCAATATCGACTTTCGAAGGCATGAACAATCGACTTCGAGATGCCTATCTAAGAATGTCAGATACTGTCCAGGGTGCAGTTTCACCAGTAGGAGTTGCATGGAAGAGAGTGCGTGATAATCACCCCTCTATACAATTATATTCTGGAGACGGATCACACCCAAGTTATGCTGGTTCTTATTTGGCGGCATGCACTTTCTATTCATCGGTATTTAGAAAACCTGCTAGTGGAGCGACATTTGTTGGTAGCTTAGATCCAGTAACAGCAGCTACTCTTCAAGATGCAGCAACGTTTGTAGTATTAGATAGCTTAGAACAATGGAATCTTAGACCAATTTCAGAACATACTCAGGCAGGATTTTCCCAAGTTGTCACTGGGTCGACATTAGATTTGACGAACACAAGCACCAAAGCGAATGGATACAGTTGGGACTTCGGTGACGGAAATTCATCAACCGATGAAAATCCATCTCATACTTATGCGTCTAATGGAACTTACAGCGTGTCTTTAGTTGCATCGAGCCCTTGTGATACAGATACTTTAGTGCAATCAGTTACAATTTCTATAGCAGGTATGAATGAACTGCCTGAAGGGTACAAACTTCAATCTTTTGGGAATGGTCATTATACGATTATCGCTTCTGAACATGTCCTATCTATGTCTTTGATTGATCCAATGGGGAGAAAGCTTGAAACTAAACTCCCAACGAGCAATTCAATTGAATTAAATTTAGAAAGACAGCCTGATGGATTGTTCCTTATTCTTCTTGAAACAGAGGTAGGAATCAGAACAATTAGAGTACTACGATAGATTTAAATTGTCTGGAAAATAGTATCATTTGATTTACGCACTTTCGTGCGGTGTTGCGCTTCATCATCTTCATGACGGTACCCAATAGCGAAGACAAGTGTTGCATTTAGGTTTTGACTTGAAAGATCAAGAATCTGATCATAAGCAACAGAGTCGAAACCTTCCATAGGAGTGGAGTCAATTCTTAGGCTAGCGCATGTGTGCAGAACTTGTCCAAGGGCTATATATGCTTGTTTGCAGTTCCATGCGGTCTTCTCATCTAGTTCAAGGGGAGAGATTGTTTGCTTAACGAAGTTGCCGAAACCAGCAGTTTCCTCCAAAGGAATTGATCGGGTAGAGGCAACGTTCGACATATATTGGTCTATATCCGCTTCTGTTATGTCGATATAAGAACACAAAACGATTATATGTGAAGCTTCTGTGAGTTGAGGTTGTCCGAAAGATGCAACTTTCAGCCGTTCGCGAATTTCAGCTGATTCGATGATCAGAAATTTTAAGGGTTGAAGCCCGTAGGACGTTGCTGTAAGACGCAGTGATTCCTTAATTGTATGTAAGTCATCATCCGAAATAGTCTTCGTAGGGTCAAATTTTTTTGTGGCATAGCGCCAATTTAAATCTTCGATTATTGTATTCATTCTTGTCAGTTATTTTTACCAGCCTGATGTCGCGCCTCCGCCGCTAGATGATCCGCCACCCCAGGAACTTCCTCCACCTCCAGAGTAACCACCTGAACGAGAACTTGACCAGCCAGATCTACTGCTAGATGTCGTACTCGAACGAACTAGCTTGGCTATGCGATATTTAGTTGTTTTGGAGTGCTTACAGTTAGAGCAGGAGTACTTTCGTTCTCCTTGACCTGCCGATGAATAGGTAGGCGATTTAAGTGTTTTGTCGTACAGTTTTTTATACGTCTTAAATTTACAGCTAGGGCATTTCGTATATCCCGAGAACAATTTCTTGTACGGAAGAATTAAAACATCCTCTGATTTCTCGGTTATCCAGACATCATAGTCGATGCTTCTAACCAGTTCTTCTGTAATTTGTCCTTTAGACAGGAATTTATCTTCTTCCGTTTCGGTTAATTTGTGCATGATTTCTCCGTTCAAATCAGAGAATCGAATCATGTCGCGGTATCTCGTTTTCAGCTTCTTTGCAAGAATGACAACAAAGATGTGCGTGACTGGGAATATGAGAGCCCAAATCCATAAGGCATGCCATTTAACAATGCTATACTTCGCATATGGATCATGTTTAAGCCTTGCATAAATAAGAGCGATGATGAAAATAATGAGACCGACACCATGCCATGCGCTGAGACCGATCAAAAAGCTCCTATTTCTTGCAGCTCTGCGTTTCTTTTCCTCAGCTTCCCATTCACGACTTAGCTCTTCATAGCTTACATCATAATCCTCCCCTGTGCTCTCTATGATTTTATCTTCGAGCGCATCGTTAATCGCTTGAGCTCCCATAAGAAGCCCCGTAGAATATTGAAAATTCTTGAAGTAAGGAATCATGTATTGCTGCTGAATAGCATAACATTTGGTGTCAGGAAGAATAGTGGAAGTTCCTTCTCCAGTTTCAAATCTAATCAGTCGCTGATCCTGAACAAAGAGAACGAGTAAACCATTGTCTGTATCAGTATTTCCGATACCCCATTCTGCGAATAGGTCCACTGCAAAATCCTCTATAACATTGTTGCCAATTGAATTTACTGCTACAAATGCTACTTGAAAAGAGTGGTTTATTTCTAAATCTGTCAGTATTTTATTAATTGCTAATTCATCCTCGGAAGAAATTATGTAGTCTGGATTTGAAACATAATCTCTAGTCGATTCAGATGAATCATTTGACGAATTTTTTGTTGAACTCGACGATTTAGGATCCGGTATTTGTCGAACATCCGTAAACTGTCCAAAGGAGCAGGTAGAAACAAGAATAGCTAATAAAGCGATTATTCTTACCATCCTTATCGTTGAGTTATTGGTTTGTGAGTACCTGGGTTGTCTGCCTGCTCAACAGAATTATTGTAAAGTGCTAGAGCCTCTACATATCGTTTTTTAGCAACATTGATTCTGTTATCAGCTCCTTCTAGAGTGATCCTTGTGGTGTTGTCAATTCGTACCTCCGATTTGACTTCAGATAAAACGAGTCGATACTCCTGTTCAGATTTTTTGATGTCATCGAAATCATAATCTGTAATTGCAGATGAGAATTCTTTCTTAAGTGATCGATTATCTATTCTACCAACGAGTTCAAGGGCACGTTCATTTCTTGTTTCGATGGCCTGAATATACGATGCTTCTAATTTTTTTGCGTTACCCTGGAGTCTCTTAAAATCAAGATTCTCATAAACTGCAGCTTGCACTTCTTGCGAAGGGGTATTGTTTCCTGTGCAAGTATAAAGAAGTACGAATATTAGAATAATACCTCCTGCTATAAGCGCAATTGTTTTAATCAGCTTACCAGAATATTTACCTTCCTTCCGAATTTGCTCGATAGCTGATAGTACATTCAATGCTATAGAGTCCAACGGATCATTTTTTAGTTCCATTCTAGCATATTGTTCTGCTTTGTAGAACAACTCGTCATCTTGATCAACTATTCCTAGTTTGTAATATGATTGAGCTAGAATTGCATTTCCGTCCTTTATATATGGATTTATAGCGGTGGCTTCTTCTGCGCTTACTATTGCATCTGTGTAATTTTCAACCTTCAAATGTCGGAGGCCAGTCGTAAGAGATACTTCTGCCTTTTGCATAAGTTCAAGCCATTCCGATTCTGATACGCCCATTGATTCTGCTAACTCCTTTAATTCGGAAAAAGTTAAAGGGCGCTCGCTATCATTTGTCTGGCTTGATACAACCTGTTTTAGGTGTTCTCTAAATCGTTCTTCAGAAAATGACATAAATAATTCGACGTGTTAATTTTCAGATCTTCAGCTAATATACTCAAGTTTTTAACTCGAATTCTAGAATTTTCCGATAAATGATCGTCTTGGATCTCAGTCGTGCACTAGTGTTCGTAAAAGTCAATATTTATTTTTCAACGAAGTCCATATTTTTTCGTGAATAACTTAAAAAAAAATGAAGAAATCGAAGAAGGTAACTTTGTAAATTGTAGACGAATCTTAAACTTATACGACATGGAAACTGCAACAACGACAACTGATTTAGCACAAGAGATTGAGGGACTAAAAGCCCAATTAACGGGTGATATGTTTCAAGACATGGAGTTGAAAGACAAGATTCACAATTTAGAAATGCAATTAAAAGGAGTTAAGCCAACCGACAGTCATTTCGACTGTGTTGGTTGCGGAGCTTAATTCTGCCCTGCTACAAATTCTCAGGTAATACCCCTAAACTATCTAATTCCTTCGGACTAATTGCTGGAGGAAATATGTTGTTTTCTAATTTATTGAGTACAAATTGAGCTGCGATTTCTGCTTTCTCTTTTGTTTCAAATCCATAATTTCCCTGAATTGCGGGGATATGCATTTGTTTGATAACCATATTGTTTCCTTGAAACAATTGGTACCCCCATTCATTTCCTGAATCATTAAGTACAACATTATAAGTGTATCCGTTGGATGCGGAAGTTGATTTTGTAGTTGAATTTGTTGAATTTGTTGAATCAGTTGGATTCGACGATTCTTCGGTATTTGGATCTTGACTTACAATGTCTTCTCCATTATCAACTTCTTCTGAACATGAAAAAAGGAGAAGGCCAACAGCGGCCGTTAGAATTAGATGTTTCATTACTTAAATATAATCTTACCGGTATAAACAGTTCCAAAATGAGGGTCTGATAGACGAACAAAGTACGTCCCGGAAGCAGCCCCGGTACGTTTCACATTGAAACCTTCATTCGTTTCCATAATAGACAGGTGGTCATTCATTAATTTTCCAGAAATAGAATAAATGCTGCATTCGAGACCTTCTAAATCAGTTGCAATTGTACAGTGCTCGACAGCTGGATTTGGATAAACAGTTACGTTTGCCTCAGCGATGAGGTCGTCGATTCCAAGTAAAGGTGAGTATGCGTACATGTCATCAAGGAAGATCCCATTGTAGCCAGTTGTAACAAACCCTTGATCAACAAGCGGGAAAGCTATGGCTCCAGCTCTTCCTGGTCCAGGCATATCCGCTCGCTGAACCCATGTATCTAGGTAGTAATTGTATTCCCATAAATCATTCTGATAGATGGAGTTAATGTCTTCACCTGCACATATGAATGCATTCGGAAATAACCCCCAACCGACAGCACCTTTCCTTGCAGTCGCTGGACAGCTTGTTTTCTGAGTCCAGGTATCTGTAGATGGTTCATATTGCCAGAAATCATTTTTCATGACACCATCATCACCTGTCCCAACATAAGCTTGTCCGCCCATGGTGAACCCGACAGCTTCTTTTCTTGCAGTTCCTCCAAAGTCATTAAGTTGAGTCCAAGTATTAGTACCTGGATCATAACTATACATGTCCTTTTTGAATCCAGTAGGAGAGTAGCCAGTACCCACATACCCTAGCGTGTCAATTGCGAATCCAACAGCTTGTCTTCTAAACCCTCCTGCAAAATCAGCAACTTGTGTCCAAGTTTGGGTAACGAGATCAAACTCCCAAGTATCTTCGAAGAATCCGTTTGTTTGACCTTGTCCGCCAACAACAAATGCACTAAATCCAATACTAAATGCTGCTGCTGACCCTCGATTCAATCCAGCGCCATTCGCACCTCCAATGGATAATTCTTGATCCCAATCATCTTGAGAGAATAAGTACGAATACATTTTTCTTCTGAACCCATTTTCATCAAGACCTCCAATAATGTATGCTTCTCCATTAAGCATCACCATAGAACTTACTGATCGTGGGGCTCCGTTTACAGAATCTTTTTGTGTCCAAGTGTTTTGTCCAAAACTAGACGTAGCTATCAATGCCGCTATTGCAACTATAATTCCTTTCATACTATTGGATAATAATGTTTTGTTGTGCGACGATTGAACCGCCATTTTGTTTTGCAACTAAAATGTAATTCCCTGAATGAAATTCTCTAATATCAATTTGCTTAACGCTTTCTCCTTCAAATAATTTTTGTCCTGTCATTGAGAACAACTGAATTGTTTGAAATCGCTGTGCTTCGTACTTTAAGTTAATGAAGTCGCTTGATGGATTAGGATAAACTGCCACGCTAATTTCATAATCATTCACACCAAGAACTGTATTTGGAGTGTATTCATACATGCTCGCTTTCTTACCTGAGTATCCTTTACCAGTGCCGACATAAGCTTTACCGTTTACAGCAAATGCGATAGCATTTTTTCGATTACTACCTCCGTAGTCAGCTTTGACAGACCAACTGTCATTGTACGGGTTGTACTGCCATAAATCTCCAAGTAAACCTCCATTTCCTCCAAGACAAACATATCCTCTGTCTCCTAGCGTAAATGTAGAGAGTGCAGATCGTTCACTCGCCGGGAAATCAAGTTTTTGAGTCCATTGATTCGTTGCAGGGTCATACTCCCAAATATCTCTTCTATAAATATCCTGATCCGTTCCGAATCCGAAATATCCTTTTTGTGCGGCAGCAAAACTATTGAGTTGGTAACGCACTCCTCCTGGGAAGTTAGGTAATTGTGCCCATGAATCAGTCGCAGGATCATATTCCCAAAATTCAGCTACATAATTGTTTGGACCTCTCTTCCCACCACAGATATAACCTTTAGCGCCAATTGAAACTCCTGTTGCAAAGTAGATTCCACTACCCGTAGCTCCGGGAAAACTAGCTTTAGTTGTCCATGAGTTAAGGGCAGGATCATACTGCCAAAAGTCATCCAAAGTATTTGCTCCAAATTCAGTAGCTGTTGGCGTATTCATTCCCGTACCAACATATCCAAAACCATTAATAGCGAACGCAATCGCGTTTCTACGTTGTGATCCTGGTAAAGTGGCTACTTGCGTCCACGTATCCATGATAGGATCGTATTGCCAGAAATCTTTAAGTACTGTTTCTGAAGTGTCGACCCCAGTTCCAACATAGCCATAATCTCCAATTGTGAAGGCTACGGCGCGCTCTCTTTTAAGTCCTCCGAAATCAGCTTTCTTGGTCCAGAAATTTTCCGTTTGTGCATAAGCTCCATTTAGAACGTATACCGCAATCGCGAGTTGTAAAAGTAGTTTCATAATTAATTCAGTGTGATTAGTTCGTAGAATATCAAATGTCTAGTTAACGATCAAAGTACCGCTTTTCACGATCTTCTTATGATATATTATCGAATAAATGTAGCTTCCACTATCCCAAGATGAAGTATTGATCATATCTAACTCAGCCAACGAGGTTTCGTAAACAACTTGACCTGTTATTGAAGTTATTATAAGACTCATTTCATTTGTTGGAACATTCTTATTCCATTCAATATTGAATTGAACAAACTCTGTCGTAGGATTTGGAAAAGCTAGAATGTTCAGATCATCAATGTTTCGTTCGATGAGTGATACTGTCTGATCAAATCGCCAGAAATCTTTAAAGTTTGTACCATTGGTTCCTAGTCCAACGTATGCATAGCTACCAAGTGTAGTAGCCGATAGGTATCTTCTGGCGTTTCCCGCGAAATCCGCTAATTGAACCCAGTTTCCGGTTGTAGGATCAAACTCCCAAACGTCTTTATAGTTCGTTCCGCTCGAATAATTATCTCCAGTTAAAATATAGCCTCTTCCACCTACTGCAAACCCACTTGCTTCTTGACGATTGGTGGGTCCAACGTTATTCATCATTTGCCATGAATCGGTTGCAGGATCATAGCGTTGAAAATCATTGGTCGAACCAAAGTTTGTATTGCCCGTTCCGACGTAACCATAATTATCAATTGCAAATGCTGCCGATGAAGTTCTCCCGTTAGTAATTGACGCTATTTGCAGCCAGGTTTCACTCACAGGGTCAAATCTATAGAACTCAGAAGATTTTCCTGAATTTGTCTCTCCCGTTCCAACATATCCGTAGTTTCCTACAACAAATGAGACAGCTCCACGACATCCAACTCCAGGATAATCTGTTATTTGAGTCCAGCTATTTGATGCTGCTTGGTATTTGAAGAAATCTTTTACCAAAGCATTCCCACCAGGGGAAATTCGACCAGTGCCTACATAGGCAATATCATTGATCGTGAAACCAGTTGCGTGATAATTGATGCCACCGGCATAGTCAGCCTTTTGCGTCCAAGCTCCGCTTGCAGGATCGTACTCCCACCAATCGTCAAATAGAATGTTAGTTCCTCCTCCGTTGTAGTGTCCGAGCCCTGTGTAGATTCGATTTCCGATTGCGAGCATCACGGTTCTATGTCGAGCTTCGCCACCAAAATCTGATCTTTGGTCCCACGCACCGAACGAAAGTGCATACTGCCCGGCTAGGCATATTGAAATGATAAGTAGTAACCTCATGTTAATTGAAACTTAGTTTTTGAACAGAGCTTGAAACATTCGAAATTCGAGAGAATTGAAAGAACTCACTACTGATCCTGATGATTAGACGACCAATTCTTCCATTTAGTTGGATATCTCCAGTCGAAATTGTTGATTTATTCTTCAATGAAACCTCGTTCTTTCTACTCTCTACAAATTGGGAGAGAGAAAGCGGCGCATTACGAGCAATTAAGAGAAATAGTTTATTCATGTGTAGGCTTCATCTTGTCCGACGATACATGTCGGTAAACGACAAGATAATCATTTAAATTAACCTAGGCTTAACTTCTAATCAACATTAGCTGCTTTAGGCTGTCCGATTTCACACTAATGTTCTTCAACTCTTAGGATCCTAAATTTCGAGATTACTTCTCCCAATTCTTAAAAATCTTCTTAGTGGTTCCTTTTTCCGCAGAAGAAAATGAATCGTTCAGATTTATTGGAGAAACGCGTACATTAAGATGTTAGCGCCCATTTGGAGAGCTTGTTTACGTTTCTCAGTTGCATCATTGTGAACTTCAGTGTCCTCCCAGCCATCACTAAGGTCGGTTTCGTAGGTGTATAGGCACACTAATCGACCATTTACGATTATTCCAAAAGCCTGAGGTCGCTTACCATCATGCTCATGAATTTTTGGGAGTCCATTGAAATCATATTTCTGATGAAAGATCTTATGATCAAAGGGCAGCTCGATAAGGTCGTTGTTCGGAAATATTTTTTTCAGTTCTACTCGGATGAATTGATCCATTCCGTAATTATCATCTATATGCAGAAATCCACCACCTTGAAGGTATGTTCGAAGATTCTCTGCCTCTTTAGAAGAAAACACCACGTTCCCATGTCCGGTCATGTGAACATAAGGGTATAGAAATAAGTCGGGAGAACCTACCTCGACATAAGGGGTCTCT
>TARA_Y100000385_G_scaffold291429_1_pt1 | contig 10831 bp, 11 predicted proteins | sample TARA_Y100000385 | Tara Oceans TARA_Y100000385 (sample SAMEA2620980) | marine metagenome | biome: marine biome (ENVO:00000447); feature: surface water layer (ENVO:00002042); material: "saline water (ENVO:00002010), including plankton (ENVO:xxxxxxxx)" | depth 5 m
GGCGGCGCAGTTCGTGTTCTAACTCGATTAGTATCCCCCTTGTTCTCCCGACTTTTCCCAGAAGTCCCTAAAGAACATCCGGCCGTTGGTGCAATGATGATGAACTTCAGCGCTAATATGCTTGGACTGGACAATGCGGCGACTCCAATAGGACTCAAGGCAATGGGAGAGCTTCAAAAATTAAACCCAGAAAAAGAAAAGGCTTCAAATGCTCAAATAATGTTCTTGGTCCTGAATACCTCGGGATTAACGATTATTCCAGTATCTGTCTTTGCCATTCTCGCAGCTAATAAAATGGATTCACCGTCCAGTGTATTCCTACCCATTCTAATGGCGACTTTCTGTGCATCGATTATCGGATTGATTATTGTCTCAATAAAGCAACGAATCAATTTATTGAATGGTGTTGTTTTAGCCTATCTTGGGTCCATTACTCTTCTACTTGGAGGCTTGCTCTATTACATTATGAATAATCCTGAGAATGGTGAGGTTATTTCAAACATTTTCGGGAACGCACTAATTTTCGTCATTATCATTGGTTTCATGCTAATGGCAATTCGACGTAAAGTTAATGTCTATGAATCATTTATCTTAGGAGCTAAGGATGGTTTTCAGGTAGCTATTAAAATCATACCGTATCTAATCGCTATGCTGGCTGCGATAGCAGTATTTAGAGCTTCTGGCTCATTGGATGCGATTTTAAGCGGAATTGCTGAATTAGCGATTTATATGGGAGTGGTCGCAAACGAATGGATAGATGCACTACCTGTTGCATTCATGAAGCCACTAAGTGGTAGTGGAGCTCGAGGGGCATTGCAGGACATCATTAATACATTTGGACCAAACTCGATGCAGACCAAAATCGCAGCGACTATGCAGGGATCCACTGAAACGACTTTCTACGTCCTTGCAGTATACTTTGGATCAGTAGGTATCAAGAATACACGATATGCCGCAGGCGTTGGGCTTCTAGCTGATCTAGCGGGGGTAATTGCAGCTATTATTATATCATACTTATTCTACAGCAATGCTTAACTGGTTTAAAAAGAAAAAACGTAAAATTATTGCTGGCGAAATCTCGAAGGTTCCTATGAATCGTATCGATTATCCTGCAAAAATCATTCTCGCCTGGAGCAAGGCTATTGAAGGAAATGATGATATAATGTTATGGCTTAAAGAGAATGGCTACAAAGAGCTGTTCATGGCAACGTACGCTATCTACCTAAAAGACGAGGCGCGTAATTGGCTACAGGACAATGGATATCCACATTTACTAGCATTCATAAATGCCGCCGAAGGTAATGAAAGTGCTCTACGCTGGCTTCAAGTTCATGATTTTGAGATTCTATATCATATCGCGGATGCGGTCGAAGATGAAAAAACAAGTATCGATTGGTTAACTAAAAACGCAACTCCAGACCTGTTAATACTGACAATGTCGATTAAAAAGATAAAGGATCAAATTGAAGAGAATCACAATGATATCCATACTTTCAGACAAGATCTATAGTTAATTATCTTAGCTCTATACTAGAAGTTGAACTGAAACGTTCCTATTGCGAATGATTGTTTTATTTTTGCACAACAATTTTGAAGAATCAATATGATTAAGGGTAAAAAACTAGTTGTAATTCTACCAGCATACAATGCTGCTAAAACACTTGAGAAAACATATAACGAAATACCATTCGATATCGTGGATGAAGTGGTCTTAGTTGATGATAAGAGTAGCGATGAAACTTCTGAGCTCGCGCGAAAGATTGGTATAGAGCACGTAATCCGTCACGAAGAGAATAAGGGGTATGGCGGAAATCAGAAGACTTGCTATAACAAGGCACTAGAATTGAACGCTGACATCGTAGTTATGCTTCACCCTGATTATCAATATACTCCTAAGTTAATAGAGAGTATGGCGCACTTAATCGCAAATGACGTTTACCCTTGCGTGATTGGATCTAGAATTCTCGGTAAAGGTGCTCTTAAAGGAGGTATGCCTTTGTACAAATATGTAGCAAACCGTTTCTTGACATTCTCTCAGAATTTATTGATGAATCAAAAACTATCCGAATACCATACCGGATATAGAATGTTCTCGAAAGAGGTGTTAGAATCGGTGAATTACAATATTAACTCAGACGACTTCATTTTTGATAATCAAATGCTTGCTCAAATCTTCTACAAAGGATTCGAAATTGCAGAGATTACATGTCCAACAAAATACTTCGATGATGCTTCTTCAATAAACATCAGCCGCAGCACTACCTATGGTCTAGGTGTTCTTGGCGTGTCTTGGATGTACTTCTTTAATAAAATCGGAATTGCAAAATCTAAGAAGTTTCATACGTAGTTGCTAACTTAGCTGCACGAAACTATAGATTCACCGCATGTCAATCATCGATAGCATAGCTTCTAACAGGAAATACGCTTATGCTTTTCTTATATTTCTTTCAGCTTTTTTCTTTATAGGGATTGGTCACATTCATCTTTTCGATTGGGACGAGATTAACTTTGCAGAGTCTGCAAGGGAAATGATTGAAAGTGGAGACTATCTCAGAGTCCAGATTAACTACTTGCCTTTTTGGGAAAAACCCCCTTTCTTTTTTTGGCTACAAGTAGCTTCCATGAAGGTATTTGGTATTGGTGATTTTGCAGCAAGGTTACCAAACGCGCTCTTTGGTTTAATCTATTTATTAACCTTTTACACGATCGGAAAGCGGCACTTTTCTGCAAAATTCGGACTGATCTGGGCATTGGTCTTTTTCGCTTCCCTTCTACCTCACCTTTACTTCAAATCTGGAATTATTGATCCGGTATTCAATTTCTTCATTTTTCTTTCCATTTACTTTATGATACGTGTGCTTGCTAAGGATGGTGAATCCATTTGGAAGCTCGCACTATTTGCAGGTATATTTTCAGGACTAAGTGTGATCACAAAAGGACCAGTTGGCTTTCTTCTTCTTGGTTTAACATTCACAGTATACGTAATTGTTAAGCGATTCAGGGTTTTTCCCTCGTTGTTGAATATCTTGGTCTTCCTGGCCGGCATGTTTCTGATCATTGGATGCTGGATATCCCTGGAGGTTTATCAAAATGGATTCGAAATTATTTCGCAATTCATTGAATATCAAATAGAGTTATTTCGCACGCCAGTTGCAGGCCACGAACAACCGTTTTACTACCACTTTATTGTTGTAGGCCTTGGCTGTTTCCCAATGTCAGTATTTGCTCTTCCTTACTTATTTCGCAAACGCGAAGCTACTGCGCTAGATTTTAAAACATGGATGCTCGTGTTGTTTTGGGTGGTACTTATCCTATTTAGCATTACGACGACAAAGATCATTCATTACTCTTCAATGACGTATGCCCCACTATCATTCATCGCTGCTCTAGTAATTTATAGAGCGTTTAAAGGTGAGTTTGTAATAAAAAAGTACATATCCTTAATTTTCTTAGTTATTGGATTAATCGTCAGCGCTGTAATGATCGTCCTTCCTTTATTACTCAGTGAAAAGTCATGGCTCTTGAGCAAAATCGATGACCCTTTTGTGATAGGTTCAATTGAAAGCTCTCAAGCATGGACAGCGATTGACAGTCTTGGTGGATTCGTCTTTCTAATCTTTTTGATAGCATCGTTTGTTTTCTTAAGAAAAGGGAAGTTAGGTAATATGATACTAATGTCCGCTGCTGGAACGGGACTTACACTTTTAATTATTCTTTATACAGTAATGCCTAAGGTGGACTCTATGACTCAAGGTCCGGTAATTAGTTTTTACGAGGAGATTGCTGGCGAGGATTGCTATATCGAGACTTACTATAAAAGCTACGCACCCTATTTCTATGCAAGAACAACTTCTGGATCAGAGCAAAGTCATAATAGAGCCTGGTTAGTTGAAGGTGAAATCGATAAACCTGTTTACATGATCACACAGATTTCAAACCTTGGACTAGAAAGTTACCCGGAAATTAAGTTAATTAAGGTCGAAGGTGGATTCAGGTTCTATAGGAGAGACCCAATCAAATAACCTATCCGTTTACTCTGATTTCTACTATTGTTGCACCTTTACCGTATTCTCTAAAGTCAGCATCATAGAAATCTAATCCTTCTTGTCTCTCAAGAAACGACCTCACTTCTTCCCTAAGCACACCTTCTCCTACACCGTGGATGATAACAAGTTTTCGTATTCTTCTTGATAGGGCTCGTTGATAGAATGTGCGTAGTTCTCGCATTTGCTTCATTAAAATATCGGCATTCGACATTCCCCGATGTGAATCAGTAATTGACTCTATATGAAGATCTATTTCCCAAACATCGATGGGTTTCCGCCGACCTGTGAGGACTCCTTTCTTTACTTGATGTCGGATTGTAGCAAAAGACTCATCTTCGTTAATCGCAACGATATCATCCGCATTGATTTTATAATCTTCACCGTGTACATGAGCAATTTCATTTGGGAAACAACTATGTTCAAATCCGTCCGAATCTTCAACAATTATTTTGCCCTGAGAAATTTCTTGTTTGACTACTCCTCCTCCAACTTCACGCAGGAATACGACCTGCTGACCTACTTTAAACTGCATTATCCAAGCCATTTAACACCAAAAAACAAAGACAGTATAATTGGTGAAAAGATAGAAAACAACCAAATTATTAGAATCATCGCCTTGAAAAACATGGATGCGTCTCGTTCTATTGGTGTTTCCAGAACATTATTAACTTGACTAGCCAGAATGGGGTTAGATATTTCTGAACTTACTTTATCTACGTACTTCTTAAGAGCGGGAGTATGATCTAGCACTACAGCTTTAATTTTGGCAAAGTCCTCATTACTCAAGAGCTTGTAGGATATTGCGTAATTCACATCCTCTCCCTTTAAATCTCGGTGCATAAGGTGTTGTTTCTGCAGAGAACGAACGCGCAATCCCATCATAAAGCCAAAAGCAACAACAACATAGCCCATGCTGTTATAGCGAGAAATATAAGCGCCAACTCCAATCAAAATCAAAGAAGAAGTAAGCGCAAATATCATTAGAAAAATTTCCTTGCGTTTTGAAGCAAAGAGCTTAAACATTTGACCTCCATCCAATGGGTCCAGAGGCAGAAGATTTATTATATTCAATAGTAAAAACAGAGCCGCCAATTCCGATATCCAGAGGCCATATTTCGGGTCTATTCCGGCATACCATAACAGTCCTAAACCAATAAAAATTCCAGGAAATGGTCCCGAAATCAACACCCAAAAGTTCTGTTTTTCAGAATAATTACGCTTCTTGCCTTGAACAAAAGCTCCCATCAAAGGAATGAACAGCATCCGAACGTTCTTATACTTGAATTTCTTCATCATTAGGAAGTGTCCAAGTTCGTGAACGACCAAAACAATGATTAACTGAATAATGAATTGTAATTGATCCTCAAAAAACAACAAGAAAGACATAGCAAAAATCACTAAAGAAAATATCGTCACCGATAGACTACTCTTCGGTTGATGTTCGATTAGTTCTGGCTTTTCAGGATATAAATTATATTCTTGCACGAAACTAAAGTATTGAGAAATGCTGTATCATGCAAAGATCAGGGCTGATTTTACGAAATTCGAGCAAAATCCTTAGCAAAATAGCTCAGTATACCATCTGCACCTGCTCTCCTGATGCTTAACAACATTTCCGTCATAGCACTTTCATAATCTAACCAGCCATTCGCACTCGCTGCATAAATCATTGCGCACTCACCACTCACATTATAAGCTGTTATCGGCAAGTCATAGTTTTCTCTTAACATGTGAATGACATCGAGATAGCAAGTTGCCGGTTTAACCATCAGCATGTCCGCACCTTCGAGAACATCCAATTCCGCTTCAATTAACGCCTCACGCTTGTTGGCAGGGTTCATCTGATATGATTTCTTATCTCCTGCTTTTGGCGCAGAATCAAGTGCATCACGAAATGGACCATAAAAAGCACTTGCATATTTTGCACTGTAGGACATCAGACTTACATCCTTGTAATCCTCTGCATCTAACGCTTCTCGTATGAAACCAATTCTTCCATCCATCATATCACTTGGACCAATAATGTCAATTCCTGCCTGCGCCTGTGCTATTGACATTTTCGCTAATATCGGCAGCGTTTCGTCATTCAATATTTTTCCATTTCGAACTAGTCCGTCATGACCATCCGATGAATAAGGATCTAGCGCAACATCGCTCATCAATTCTATATGGGGGAATCTCTCTTTAATTTGTCGAATTGCATCTAAATAAAAGTTGTCAGACGCAAAGCTATAGGAGGCTAATGAATCCTTCAATTCTTCTGATACCGCTGGGAAAAGCACAAACTTATCGAGTCCAAGATGCACGCACTCATCTATTTCCGGCAAGAGAGTATCCAATGACCAACGAAAATTGTTTGGAAGTGATTTAATCTCCGTTTTCACCCCCGATCCATCTTCAATAAAAAGTGGGTAGATTAGGTTTTCAGTTCCCAACTTAGTCTCTTCCACCATAGATCGAATGGCATGAGATTTTCTATTTCTACGAGGTCTTCTTTTCATAACAATTTGTGCTTACAGCAAAAATAACAATTCGCTCTTAATATGTACACCATGAAACCTGCCCATCTAAGCAGAATCCATAAGAATTGTCTGATGAGAGTTTAGGGAATAACAATGACCTAACTTATCTCACGCGAAATGTTGAATTGTACGTTTTTTTTGCTGTTTTCTAATTCCTGCTTATCAAATCTGGTTGGTCTTAATATATCGAGCGCTTTTAATTCAGCCAAAGTCATCTACATTATTGTACCGCTTTTAATTATTCCAGAGCTTCTATTTAGTGGTGTAATCGTTCAATTTGATAAACTTCATCCATCCGTGTCCAATGCTACTAAAGTTCCATGGATAGGTAACATGATGGTATCACGATGGGCTTATGAAGCGCTTGCTGTAGAACAGGCAAGTAATAATCAATTAGAGAAAAATTACTTTGATCAAAAAATGAAGCAGAGTCAGGCTAAATGGAAGAAAGACTTCTGGGTACCTGAAATAAAGAAACAGATGGATATTCTAGTAAGATCAGACGAGAACTCGGAAGAAACCATGACTCACGCTCGACAAATTCTTATAAACGAAATCGACAAGGAAGATTATTATTGGGAAAATCTAGAGTGTATTGACTGTATCGACTCCATCAAAAATGGAACAAACTATTCCATGAGCAGATTTAGTAAATTGAATTCCTTTCTTGATTTTCTTACTGTTCAATTCAATAAAACCATAACGACAACAACGGTGAAATCCAAGAGATTATAGATTCAATAGGTGTAAAAAAATACGCTGCCATTCAGAAAAGCTATTCAAACGAAAGCCTCATGAACCTTGTCACAAATAAAATGGAAGAGGATAAACTTATCATAGATAATGATATTATCTACCAAAACGACGAAGCTATCTACAATCTACCTAACGAAGTAAGCTTCGTACAATCTCATTTTTACGCGCCACAGAAATACATGTTCGGAATTAAGGTAGATACGTACTGGAGTAACTTGATCGTTATTTGGGTAATCGCATTTTTCACCTACATCATATTGTATTTTGACCTACTGAAGCGACTAATTGACGGAATACAAGTACTATTCAATCGCAGAAGAAGAACATAAAAAAAGCCACTGAATTTAAATCCAGCGGCTTCATTAAATTTCTATATGACTCTACATCAACATTCCTCCACAAACATTAATTGTCTGTCCAGTAATATAAGTAGACATATCAGATGCTAAGAATATCGTGAGATCTGCAACATCTTTAGTAGATCCACCTCGTTTTAATGGTATTGAAGCTCTCCACTCATCTACAACTTTCGAGTCCAATGTGTCTGTCATTTCTGTTTCAATAAACCCTGGAGCGATCGCATTACAACGAATATTGCGTGAACCTAGCTCCTGTGCAATTGACTTAGTGAATCCAATGAGACCAGCCTTCGAAGCAGCATAATTAGCTTGTCCAGCATTTCCACTTACTCCAACAACAGACGACATATTAACGATTGATCCTTTACGAGCCTTCAACATCGGACGCATAACTGCCTTTGTTAAGTTAAAAACCGATTTTAAGTTAGTATTCATTACTTCATCCCAAGACTCTTCAGTCATTCTCATTAACAGATTATCTCTCGTAATTCCCGCATTGTTCACAAGAACGTCAACTTGACCAAACTCTTCAATTACAGAATCCACGAGCGATTGTGCCTGATCAAATTTAGAAGCGTCAGATTTAAACCCTTTCGCAACTCCTCCATTTACAGCAAGATCAGCTTCGAGCGCTTTTGCCTTTTCATCTGATGACAAATACGTAAATGCGACTTTAGCACCTTGATTAACACATGCTTCAGCTATTGACTTTCCAATTCCACGCGATGCACCAGTAATTAATACAACCTTATCTTCGAGTAATTTCATTTTTCAAATTTTTTCCAAATATACTCAAAGTGCACATTGATAACACAGATGCTGCCAGAATTGAATTAATAATCGATGAATTCTACCTAAAAGGAGGCGAAAATTCAATGAGAACATGAATTTGTTCATTGAATATGCTAAGATTTGGAATCTGAACGAGCGATTCTTAATTTGCGTTAGGTTTAGTTGTAAAAGGTAGGTTAGGTATGAGAGCAGCTAAGTAAATCTTACTGCTCTCCCTTTTATTCTTAATTAAAGAAATCCCACGTAATGCCCACGCGTAATCGAGATCCAGAAAGAGGATAATCACTTACCTCCTGAGTGATAGGTTGATTCCAAAAACTACCGATATTTTCAAATCTTGCATAAAATCTAAATGTGCTCACCTCAATTGCTGTGAAAGCATGCATATTAATCATCTCAGCCGTCTTACCTGATGGCTTATACCAATTGAAAGCATCCATGGCCGGTGTATAAACTCTATTATTGAATGAAGAGAAATAAGAACCCTCTACTCCTGCAACGAGCAAAAGTTTCTTCGCTTTAAATATGGTTGACTTGAAGTATAAGCGAAGGTAACCTTGGAATGATGGAATATATCCATTTGCCTCGGCGGTATAGATAAGTTTTGGCTGAACATGAAATTTGCCAAATTGCATCTTCGCCTTGAGTCCAACTTGAACTGCGGTAACACCTTGACCACTTGCCTCCCAAGTAGAATCATTGAATAAATAAGAGTTGCTCATTTGAAGAAAATCAGCAGAAGCTTGTAAAATAGTAGTGTCCCCCTGCAATTCGCACGCTATTGAACCATGAGCTCTCAGCATTTGTTGAAGCTTTAGGTCATTTTGTAAGTAGGTAAAAGAGTTTGAATAATAAGATCTTTTTATCGGTTCTGGTGCAAAACTTTGAAAATCTACGGATCCTAGAATTTCCCATTTTGGTAATTTATAGTTTATTCCGAAGTTATTCGTCAATGCATTGAAACCACCGAGAATATTAAAATGAAACTGATTAGAAAAGTTAAATTGATTCCTGACCCATTTCATAGAGGAATTCAGGTCGATTTCCGTTGTATCATTTGTGTTGCCTAAATTCATGACCTTCCAATAGGTATGATTCAGCGTCCCATCAATATAAGCACCCTTCCTAGAGAAGTATACTCCTGCCCCATTCGACACGCTCGCAAGAGTAAATTTATCGGCAGTATTAAAACTATCGATATATACTTGATTATAGATTCCGTATAACGTATCAGTCTCATGATATCTCCGATCTCTTATTTGGTATCCATGCTTCGTTAGTAGTCCTAAAGTAGTTTTGGAGTTAGGATTGAAATTGAGGTAATTCGACAATTCAACAATTCCTACCTGGGATTTACTAGCTGCATCCTGTTTATTGACAGAAGCGAACTCTAGGCCTAGATCTACGTCAAGCGAGTCCAATCCACCAGAATGCTGTGATGTATCACTCAAGTATGCACCACGCAGTTGCATAGCATAAAATCTAGTCTTCCACTCAAGCTGTAGCCTATAGTCATTCTCAGTAAATGCAGTATTTCTGATAAATCCGGCACCTGCCCTTCGCTTATAGGACATATTTAATAGAAGACTATCCGTAAATGCTTGTGCGTAATTTGCTTCAAGAAATTGAGTGCCATTCCCACCAAAAGTGTACGAGAAACCAATGTAAGGTAGCGCCGAGAACTTCATGGTTCTCCAACCGACATCTGGCTGAAACCTGAAGCCTTGATAATCTTTAGATAGCTGGCCAATTGAAAGTCCGCTTTCACTGAGAATCGACCTACCGCCATCAAAAGTAGTTGGTAAATCTCCTGAGTTATAGTCAAGAGAATCAATAGATCCTAAAATTGAATTTCCTAAACGTAAAGTGTCATACTGAATCGTAATCTGCCCAAAAGACAAGCTACTCGCTAGGATGCACAATGAAAATAAGGCTAGCTTCAATTGAATCAATAAATTTGACTGAAATATAAAGTTATAAAAAAAGGGAAGCATATGCTTCCCTTTCAAGTTAAATCGTTCTTAACGACTAAAGTGCGTTCGCCAACTTCTGTAAACCTGATTTAAGGTTTCCAGCTTTGTTGTCATGAATAACGTTAGTCTTAGCTAATTTGTCAATCATAGCAAATACTGAAGGAAGCATTTTTTCAACTTCTTTCTTGTCTGTTGTTGCACGTACTTTAGCGATCGCGTTACGCGTCGTTTTATGTTGGTATTTGTTACGTACTCTTTTTACGTTGTTAGAACGTACTCTTTTCAATGCTGACTTATGATTCGCCATATTACTTTAATTTAATCCTTTATTCAATTTATGTAGCCCATAGGAGAATCGAACTCCTGTTTCCAGGATGAAAACC
>TARA_Y100000385_G_scaffold196603_1_pt1 | contig 10808 bp, 9 predicted proteins | sample TARA_Y100000385 | Tara Oceans TARA_Y100000385 (sample SAMEA2620980) | marine metagenome | biome: marine biome (ENVO:00000447); feature: surface water layer (ENVO:00002042); material: "saline water (ENVO:00002010), including plankton (ENVO:xxxxxxxx)" | depth 5 m
ACTATATATTCACATTAAATAGCTATAATCATCTATTTTTATTAATATTTTAATTCATATAAATATTGTAATATACTGAAATTACAATAGTTATGTATTTTTAATCCAAAGTGTTTGATTTTGTAACAAAAATAGATCAAAAAACAACTAATTTATGTTTACATCAGTACAAAACAAACAGCTTTAGCTTTAAAAAATAGTCCTCATCAAATAACATAAAATGGACTCAAAAATTCAATTCTACTGCCCTACTCTATTGCTACAGATTTATGTATTTTTGCTGTATGCAAGCACCCAAACTTCCAAGCTTTTTTAAAACATCGAGACATCGTCAGTTCGATTTGAAGACGAGATACTACGATGCCCAAAAAGAAGATTTAGAAAAAAGAATCAAAAATGCTGAAAGCGGCAAATCGTCTTTAAGGTTTAATAAAGACTGGCAACAATCAAAACGCTCAAAAGAAGTGGCAGTATCAAATAAACGCATTATTCTTATCGTTATCATATTACTATTAATTAGCTTTGCTTTATTGAAAATCTAATATGTCAGACCTTATTCAACTTTTACCCGATCATGTTGCCAACCAAATAGCTGCTGGAGAAGTTATACAAAGACCTTCATCTGCCGTAAAGGAATTAATAGAGAACGCAATAGATGCAGGTGCTTCAAATATTAAACTCATCATAAAAGATGCTGGCAGAACCCTCATTCAAGTTGTGGATAATGGCTCTGGAATGAGCGATACTGATGCTAGAATGTCACTAGAAAGGCACGCCACTTCAAAAATCAAAAAGGCAGATGATTTATTCTCAATCAGAACAATGGGGTTTAGAGGTGAGGCAATGGCATCTATGGCGGCTATATCTCACCTAGAGATAAAAACCAAATTACATTCTAACGATTTAGGCACTAAGATATTAATCGAAGGAAGTGAGTTAAAATCGCAAGAAAGTTGCGCCACTAATAACGGCACATCTATATCCATCAAAAATTTATTTTTTAATGTCCCTGCTAGAAGAAATTTCTTAAAGTCAGACAACGTTGAGCTGAAACATATTATCGATGAATTTCAGCGTATGGCTTTAGCTCACCCCGATTGTGCAATGAGCTTTTTTCAAAACGATAAGGAAGTTTTCAATCTACCTTCATCATCTTTAAAACAACGTATTGTAGGGATATTTGGAAATAAGTACAACGAGAAACTCGTACCTGTCAAAGAAGAAACATCTTTAGTTGCGGTCAACGGATTTGTTGGTAAGCCAGAATTTTCAAGAAAAACTAGAGGAGAACAGTTTTTCTTTGTTAATCAACGCTTTATAAAAAGTGGTTATTTACACCATGCCGTTGCCAATGCTTTTCAAGAACTTATTCCAGAAAAACACCACCCCTCTTATTTTTTGTTTTTTGACATTGACCCAAAATTTATTGACGTCAACATTCACCCTACCAAAACAGAGATAAAATTTGAAGATGAAAAATCCATTTACGCTATTGTACGTTCCTGTGTAAAAAGAGCTCTAGGCGTACATAATATCGTACCCTCATTGGATTTTGAAAAAGACCCTGCTTTTGATAATATCCCTAATTCGAAGAAAGTAAATCTTAAAGAACCTAGTATAAAAGTAGATTCGAGCTATAATCCATTTGAACAAAAAACAAAATCTGACAATACCTACTCCCCAACACCAAAAGTAAAAACTGAAAATTGGGAACAGCTTTTTGAAGAACTTCCAACCCCAAGCAATAATACTACCGAAGTACTGGAAAAAAGTTGGAGCGAAAACACGGAAGAAACAGATAAGACTATTTTTCAACTCAATAAGCAATATATAGTTTCTAGCATAAAGTCAGGCCTTATGATTATACACCAACAAAGGGCTCACGAAAGAATATTATATGAGTATTATTTAAAAATGCAGCATAACGAAGGGCCTTCTCAACAGCTTTTATTCCCTAAGACAATTGAACTTGCACCTTCTGATATTGAAATTGTAAAAACCATAAGCGATGAGCTTTTGAATATGGGCTTTAGATTTGATTATTTGAACAAAAACAGTATTGTGGTACTAGGAACCCCAACCGATGTAGAAATGGATAACCTAGATAAAGTTATTGAGGAATTGGTTGAACAGTTTAAGAATGAATCTTCAATAGAAAAACATGACAACCTATCTCGATCACTAGCAAAGAGTATGTCTATCCAATCTGGACGCAAGCTAAATCAAGAAGAAATGCGTTCTATTATTGACAATCTATTCGCCTGTCAGATACCCAACACTACAGCTAAAGGAAAACCTACACTTATCACATTAACACTAGAGGAATTAGTTAAAAAGTTTTAATATGAACATCGGACCAGCTAAATTCAGTTATTTACCTGAGGTTGTAAAAAATCTTTTGATTATAAATGCCTTATTCTTTTTGGCCAAATTTGTTTTAGGCGGTAATTTCGGTATTAATCTAGATCAAATTTTTGGACTTCACAATTGGCAATCTCCAGATTTCAGACCCCATCAGTTCGTTACTCATTTATTCATGCATGGCAACCTCTCGCATATACTTTTCAATATGTTTGCCTTATGGATGTTTGGTAATCAACTAGAAAACATTTGGGGTTCTAAACGCTTTCTGATTTACTATATGATTACCGGCTTTGGTGCAGCACTTTTACATTTAGGCGTAAGTCAATTTCAAATTTCAATGGTAGAAGCTCAAATGTCTGCCGAGCAAATCAGTACCGTTCTTGCTGACGGCTATAACGCTCTACAGAATGGGCAGAATTTTGTTAATCCTCTGATGGGAAAATTAAACATACTTTACCACACTCCTACTGTTGGAGCTTCTGGTGCAGTATTTGGATTACTTTTAGCTTTTGGCATGTTATTTCCAAACACTCTTATTTACCTTTATTTCGCAATACCTATTAAAGCCAAATACTTTGTTGCTGGATATGGATTATTAGAATTGTGGCTTGGGCTACAAAACAATCCTGGTGATAATGTAGCACACTTTGCTCATCTTGGCGGAATGTTATTTGGATATTTACTCATTAAATATTGGCGTAAGAATAGCCAACATTTTTACTAATTATGATATTTAACGAATTAAAACATAGCTTTAAAAAAGGCAGCTTATTAAGTCGTATTATCTACATCAACCTTGCTGTTTTTGTATTTATTGAGGTTCTTAGTGTCTTCTTCTTTCTATTCAATCAACCCAGTTATGAACTTATTAACCTAGTAGCTCTTCCAGCCAATGGAAGCGAATTACTTTCCAATCCCTGGACACTCATAACATATATGTTTGTTCACGATGGATTTATCCATCTGATATTCAATCTACTATGGCTTTATTTTGGTGGCACTATATTCTTAAAATACCTTAGCAATAAACAAATTGTAAGCACCTATGTTTTAGGCGGATTAACAGGTGGTTTATTTTACATTTTAGCTTTTAATTATTTCCCTGTTTTCGATAGTGTTCTTGCTCAATCTATGGCGGTAGGCTCATCTGCATCAGTATTAGCAGTGTTAGTAGCTATTGCCACATACGTCCCTAATTATATCGTTAATCTCACCTTTATTGGTAGAGTAAAACTAAAGCATATAGCTATAGTGTCCATCGTATTGGATTTAATTCTTATTCCTAATGGAAATGCTGGAGGACACATAGCCCATCTAGGCGGTGCGTTTTATGGATTTTATTATAGCCGACAATTATTGAAAGGTAAAGATACTAGTCGTTGGTTTAATCATTTAATGGATTATTTGGTTAATCTTTTCAAGCCATCAACACCATTGAAAACGGCCTACAAACGACCAAAAACCGATGACCAATGGCGAGAAAACAAATCCAACGAACAACAGCAAATCAATAGGATTCTTGATAAAATCGCCAAATCAGGATACGATAGTTTAAACAAAGAAGAAAAAGAAACCTTATTTAAAGCCAGTAAAAAATAAAGCTATGCTAAACGGCATTCTATATATTCTTAATATGCTATTGCTTTTTGCGCTTTTCCTTTCCTATGCTTCGCCTTACATTAGCCCAGACACCTTTTTGTGGCCTATTGCCTTATTAGGATTAATATATCCTTTTCTTTTGCTCATAAATTGCTTGTTTGCTCTTTATTGGATAATACGTTTTAAAAAATATGTTTGGACTAACATCATCATTATATTGCTAGGTTATGCACACATCAAAAACCTAATTATTATTCAAAAAAATCAAACATCAACCGATAGTCAATTTACTATCATGAGCTATAATGTTAGATTATTTAATGCTTACGACTGGATTTATAAAGATAATGTAAAGGAAGATATTATTGAATATGTAAATAACGAATCGCCTAGTGTCCTTTGCCTACAAGAATTTTATGCCCCTAAAGAATTACCAAAATTCAATTACCCTTTTAGTCATATCGGTTTGCAAAACGAACGTAAGAGTTGGAGAATGGCAACCTATTCCAAATTTCCTGTTTTCAACAAAGGAACAGTTAGTATTTCTGGAGAAAGAACCAATAACGTCTGTATTTATAGCGACATATTGATAGGTGAAGACAGTATTAGAGTGTATAATGCTCACTTGGCATCCAATTGGTTTCAAAAAGAAGATTATGAATTTTTAGACAGGCCAACTGTTGAAGGTGCTGAAAGTATTATTGAAAGACTCAAAGTATCTTTTTTCAAAAGAGCTAAACAAGTAAAAGCCATTAAAGCTCATATGAACACCTCGCCCTACCCAATTATTCTCTGCGGTGATTTTAACGACACCCCCACTTCATTTACATATAAGCAACTCTCAGAAGGTTTAAACGACAGTTTTGCTAATGCTGGGCTAGGTATAGGACAAACTTATAATGGTAAATTTCCTGCACTTCGAATAGACTACATTTTGTATAGTCCAGAGCTAGAGATTGTAAATTTCAAAACCAGTGAAGTAAGTCTTTCTGATCATTATCCAATAATAAGTGCTTTTAACTAATCGTTTTGTTTTTCAACTCTCTTTAACTGTAACAAATTCATAGCATTGGATTCGAAACCCACAATGTCGTTCTGGACGAATCGAATAACTTGATCATAATACAAGGGCACAATTGCCGCATTATCCAATATCATCTGATCCATTAGCTGGTAATAGTATTGTCTTTTTTCCAATGACACTTCCTTCAAGGCTAATTCGTAATACTCATCGTATACAGGGTTAGAAAAATGGGTGTAATTTGGACCATTCGGACAAAAATTCTTAGAGTAAAATAAGGCCAGATAGTTTTCTGCATCGGCATAGTCTGCTACCCACGAACCTCTGAAGAAATCCAATTTTGAGGTGGCTACCATCTGTCTGTGTGTAGATGGCGGGTTGATATTAATTTCTACGCTAATACCCACATCAGACAATTGATTTTGAATAAACTCACACAAATCCAAATATGAGCTAGTAGTGTTTAATTCAATAGATATAGGGCTACCAATAGCTGCATCGGCTAATAGTTTTCTAGATAAATCAGGATTATAATCAAAACCATTCAAACTATCGGTAAACGAGGGCAATCCTTTAGGAACAAAACCTTCCGTTGCTGGACTACCTATGTTATTACGCAAATAGGTCATCATCTTTTGTCTATCAAAACCGTAATTGATAGCCTTTCTAACTGCTAAATGTTGAGTGGGAGACAAATTGTTTTCGTCCATCAAAAAGCCTAAATACTCGGTATTTAAATAAGGTAAGGTCTGTAATTGAATTTTACCCTTGTAGTCATTTTGCAACTCCCCTTGTGGCGTTAATACTTCGTCTTTGTAAGAAGCATCTAACCCAGATATAAAATCCAAATTACCCTTTATAAATTCTAGGAAGGCAGTTTGTTTGTCTTTAATGAATGTTATAGCTACGGCATCCAACAAAGGAAACCCATTCTCATGATAGGCATTATTTTTTCTCAAAACGAGCTTTACGTTTTCTTTCCAATATTGAAAATGAAAAGGACCTGTACCAACAGGTGCATCTCTAAAATTGGTGTTCTCAACTATTTTTCTTGGCACAACCGAACAATAAGGCATAGTCAATAGGCCTAAAAATGGTGGAAAAGCTTCTTTTAAATGAATTGACAGTGTGCTATCATTAAGGGCTTCATAATAGTCAACATTGTTCATTACCCAAGCTCCGGGCGAGGCTACGTTTTTATCAGTCAAACGGTCAAAGCTATAAACGAAATCAGAGGCTTTTACCTTTCTATCACCCAAGCCATTAAAATATTCGTGAGAATGAAAATATACATCATCTCTCAACAAAAAAGTATAACCCTTAGCGTCTTCGGATATTTGCCAAGAATGAGCAATACAAGGTAGAATATTCAAGGAAGAATCCAATTGGACTAAGCCGTCAAATATTTGATTAGCCACCCATATACTGGCTTGATCTTTAGCAAAAGCAGGGTCTAAACTACTAATACCTGCCGATTCGTTATACCTAAAAATAGATAAGCTCTCGTCAGAAGTATGTTCATTACAAGAAAAGAATACTAGAGCTAGTGTTAAGAGGAAAAAATATCGAATAATATGGCGTGTCATCGGCCATAAAAATACACAAATAAAAAATTCAAAATCCAGTCTGTTGGAATATAAATCGAAATGTCGGCTATCGAATTTATTGAATTACATCTTTTGGTTAGCGTCATTGCGTGATAAACGATTTGCTATTTCTGCATTTGTTAAGATGTAATTTTCTAACAAGACTGGAAAATGAATTTTCAAAAAACTTAAAAAAAACTTAAAAAAACAACATTATGCTTTGGTCAGCATTTTATTTTACGGCTAACATATTGTAAAGGTTACACTATTTGTATTTTTTTTGCATTCTAAGTAAACTTATCCCCTATAAACAATAGAAAAAGTTAATTTTGCAGCAAATGGATAATCAGTCTACAGTAGCATATTATACCCAAGGTTGTAAACTTAACTTTTCAGAAACCTCTACCATTTCTAGGCAATTAGCCCAAGAAGGCTATCACAAGGTTGATTTCAAGGAAGTTGCTGACATCTATGTTATTAACACATGCTCGGTAACTGAAAATGCCGATAAAGAATGTAAACGCCTAGTTCGTACCGCTTTAAAGACTTCTCCTGAGGCTTTTATTGTAATCGTTGGCTGCTATGCCCAACTTAAGCCAGAACAAATATCTGAAATCGATGGTGTAGATTTGGTTCTTGGTGCAACGGAAAAATTCAAACTCAATCATTACCTTAATGATTTAACTAAAAAACAGCAGACTGAAATTCATTCTTGTGAAATTGACGATGCCAATTTCTTTGTTGATGCCTATTCTATTGGTGACAGAACTCGAGCCTTTTTAAAGGTGCAAGATGGTTGTGACTACAAATGCACTTATTGTACTATTCCATTGGCTAGAGGAATTAGCCGAAGCGATAAACTAGAAAATGTGCTTAATAATGCCCAATCCATTTCTGAAAAAGGTATTCAAGAAATAGTACTTACTGGTGTTAATATTGGCGATTATGGCAAAGGAGAATTTGGCAATAAAAAGCACGAACATACCTTTCTTGATTTAGTTAAAGACTTAGATAAGGTAGAAGGTATAAATAGACTTCGAATTTCTTCTATTGAACCTAACCTTTTAAAGAATGAAACCATTGAATTTGTAGCCAATTCTAAGGCCTTTGTCCCCCACTTTCACATTCCTTTACAGTCAGGATCTGACCATATATTAAAGAAGATGAAAAGACGTTACCTCACCGATTTGTATGTGGATAGAGTGAATACTATCAAGTCCTTGATGCCTCATTGCTGTATTGGAGTAGATGTTATTGTAGGTTTTCCCGGTGAAACGGAAGAGCATTTTTTAAAAACCTATAACTTTCTCAACGAACTGGACGTTTCTTACTTACACGTTTTTAGCTATTCTGAACGAGCCAATACCGAAGCAGCAGAGATGGAAAATTCAGTAGATAAAGGTGTTCGACACAAGAGAAGTAAAATGTTAAGAGTCCTTTCTGCAAAGAAGAAAAGACACTTTTATGAGCAACAACAAGGCAGTGTACGAACTGTACTTTTTGAAAGTGAAAATAAAGATGGTTTTATGTATGGCTTTACTGAAAATTACATTCGAGTAAAAGCCCCTTTTAATGAAAAATGGATAAACCAACTGATGCCTACAAAACTAAACACTATAGATGAAAATGGAATTTTTATCTTTGAATCTAATTAAATAAATCCTTATGTATCCAAACATCAGCTACTTACTCAACGACCTTTTTGGTATATACATTCCACTACCTATTCAGACCTTTGGATTTTTTGTTGCCCTAGCTTTTATTTTCTCTAGCTGGACTTTATCTTTAGAACTGAAACGTAAAGAAAAAATAGGCTTGATAAAAGCTATTCAACGCTCCAAAGTCATCGGAAAAAAAATAAGCAATACACAACTCCTTTCTGCTGCTACAGTAGGGTTTATTATCGCATATAAATTGATTTATGCCGCACTCAATTACTCGGATTTTGTAGCTAATCCTCAAGCCATCATCTTATCTACTGACGGACATATTTTAGGGGGTATTTTAGGGGCTGTACTCAACGCATATTCTAAGTACAAAGAAGTTAAAAAACAAGAGTTAGACACCCCAAAAACCATCAGTGAAACAGTACACCCCTATCAATTGGTAGGAAACATAACGATGATAGCGGCTATTGCTGGTATTTTAGGTGCTAAAATTTTCCATAACCTTGAGAATTTTGGAGATTTTATGGCTGACCCTATTGGTCAATTGTTATCCTTTAGTGGCTTAACCTTTTATGGAGGCTTAATTTGTGGAGCAATAGCTGTTATCTATTACGTTAAAAAATACGGCATCCACTATAAAGTTATTAGTGATGCAGCAGCACCAGGGCTGATGTTGGCCTATGGTATTGGACGTATGGGATGTCACTTTTCTGGCGATGGTGATTGGGGCATTACTAACCTAGCACCAAAACCCGATTGGCTAAGCTTTTTACCCGATTGGGCGTGGGCATATACCTACCCTAATAATGTGATTAATGCTGGTGTTCCTATCGAAGGTTGTGTCGGTAATTATTGTAACGAACTGCTTTATCCAGTCTTCCCTACTCCTATCTATGAAATTATAATGGCATTGGGCTTATTTACTCTGCTGTGGTACTTACGCAAACGCATTAATATTCCAGGAATGTTATTCGGTATATATATGATTGTTAATGGTCTAGAACGTTTCTTTATTGAAAAGATAAGAGTCAATACCAACTACATACTATTCGGACAAGAAATTACTCAAGCTGAACTGATTTCCTTGGCTATGATGATAAGTGGTCTAGCAATAGTGTACAGGCTATATACACAACATAAAAAAACGGCAACTTAAAAATTAGTTTTGCCATGAAAAACATCTTATTAATTCTTCTTTTTTGTCAACAACTGTATGCACAAAACACCATTAAAAATTTAGTTTTTGAAGGTGCAGGAGTGCGTGGTATAGCTTATGCAGGAGCTATTAAGGAATTGGAAAACAACAAGCTAATTAGTCAAATAGAAAAAGTAGGTGGTACTTCGGCAGGAGCTATTACGGCTATGATGTTAGCTCTAGGATATTCTTCAGATGAAATCGGTGAAATTATATCACAAACTAAATTGAATAAATTTAATAATGGTAAATACTTATTTTTTGGAGGCATATATAGAATGAAAAAACAATTTGGCTGGTATAAAGCCAAACGATTTGATAAATGGCTAACAACAATTATAGAGAACAAAACCGCCAATCCGAACATTACTTTTTCAGAACTTAGCCAACAAGGGTACATCGATTTATACGTAACGGCAACTTGCCTAAACAAACAAAAATCTCTACTACTTAGTAAAGAAACCTACCCAGCTATGAAAATAAAAGATGCTGTACGTATTTCTATGTCTATACCTCTTTATTTTGAAGCGGTATTTATAGATAATCTAGTAAATGTTTACGAGAAGCCAAAAGAAAACCAAGAACTAGATATTATGGTCGATGGAGGAATAGTCTTAAACTACCCCATTACAATATTCGATAGCATCTCTGAGGGTAAACGAATTATTAACCCAAATACCTTGGGTTTCAAAATAGAAAGAGCCGAACAAATACAATACGACAACAAGCACCAAGTACTTGCTCCAATGGCAATACATCAACTCGATGATTATGTATCGGCTTTGTATAACTATGTCATTGAAAACCTAAATAATAAAGGGCTCAAGCAAGAAGATTGGAATCGTACAGTATTTATATCTTCTGAAGGCATTTCGCCCAAGATTAAAAAACTTAAAAAGGAAGAAAAACAAAAACTAATAGACAGCGGCAGACATCATAGCCAAAACTATTTGAATAGTTTTCATTAGTTTCTATATTTGAATCTTCTTAAAGCAAACTACTATGAAAAAACTATTCCTAATCGTCCTATTATTTTCTACTATTATATGCTTCGCTCAACAGAAAAAAGAGGCTAAAAATGAAGTTAGAATTCAATTAATAGAATCTTTATACAGAGCAAATCCTGCAATGAGTTATGAAAGAATTTTAACTAATCTTAGTTCTGCAGGTGTTTATATTAAATATCATATTGATAACAATTTAATTGACTACGAAGATGAAAGTGATTATTTAATTAAAAATATGGTAATCCCTTACTACAGAATTTATTTTAATAATAATAAAGGAAGTTCTTCTGGCACATTTATTGAAGGTAATTGTGCTTTTTATTCATTAAACGTAAAAGATAATTTAGATTATTGGGAACATTTTAATGA
>TARA_Y100000385_G_C13108480_1_pt1 | contig 10806 bp, 9 predicted proteins | sample TARA_Y100000385 | Tara Oceans TARA_Y100000385 (sample SAMEA2620980) | marine metagenome | biome: marine biome (ENVO:00000447); feature: surface water layer (ENVO:00002042); material: "saline water (ENVO:00002010), including plankton (ENVO:xxxxxxxx)" | depth 5 m
GTTGCGAGTAAGGGGAAACTAAATATTCTTGCAAATGCTAAGAAGAAGGGATGGTTTAATAACTACATGCCATCTGAGTACTGCGGGCCGCAAGGGAATGGTGTTGATTACGTAGCGGATATTTTTACTTGGGAAAAAGTAATGGATGTTTTGAATAATGAGCGTCCTAACCTGATGTTAATAAATCTTCTTGAAGTTGATACTAGAGGTCATAACAATGATTGGGAGAATTATTTGAAGGCGATTACTAAGACGGATAATTATGCATACGAGCTTTGGAATTATTTGCAGTCAGATGAGCACTACATGGGTAACACGACGCTGATCATCACCAATGACCATGGGCGTCATTTAGACGGTCATAGAACTGGCTTCAAGGAACATGGAGATGGGTGTTCAGGGTGTCGCGATATTTATATGCTAGCTCTCGGACCTGATTTTTACCAGGATAAGATCATTAATGAGGAATACGAACAATTAGACATCAGTATTCTTGTTTCTGAGTTGCTCAGATTCGACATGTCAACTTCACGTGGGCGTAGGATAGAAGGTTTATTCAGAGAAGAATAGGAATTATCATCCTTTCGAATACCAATCTGCAATTAACTCTAGAATTGTTTCGCTCTGTTGTAGATGAGGATGATGGCCGCAATTTGGTGTGAGGCACGTGGTTCCGTTAGGATGTTTTTCTTTAATCAGCTCTAATTGTCGCTCTGTTCCGTACTGATCTTCTGCACCTTGTATAAATAGACCAGGAAAATGCCCGCCAATTTCATGTGTAATATTCCAGTCTAAAAAGGAGGAATCTCTCCATATGTCTGCCCAAGCGTAGAACAGATCATTCGTTTTTTCAGAGTGAAACTTCTTTAACCCATCTAATTTTCCTTTTTCATATGCTTTGACAGCTGGCTCTATTCCAGCAATAGTCTCCGGTTCATTAATTACGTGCGCAGCCATAGTAATAACTCCTTCGATATTCTCGGGGTATTGGTGTGCATAGAGTAATGCTATGGAGCCGCCATCAGAGTGTCCTAAAAGAAGTACTTTTTGGTTTGGATTGGAAATTTTGGCTACTAATAAAGGTAATTCCTCCAATGCATAAGTATGTAGATAGTTCGCATCCCTTTGTTTGATGAATGGATCAGAATGACCATGTCCCTGACGATCATATATAATTCCCGGTAGATTCAAACCATTACACAGTTGCTTTGGGAATTGCTTCCATTGCGGAATACTTCCTAGTGCTTCGTGTAGAAAAATGATTACAACATCCGCATCATCGTAATGACGAGCTCCGTTTGGCATAACGATTTCATAATTCAATTCTATGCTATCTATTCTGATCTTCATGGAAATAAAAAAGGGATATTGTCCAATGAACAATATCCCATATCATAAGTTTGATGCTATTAATCCTTTACACGCTCAACGTAAACGCCTGTGCGAGTATCTACTTTGATTACCTCGCCAGTATCAATGAATAATGGAACTCTAACTTCAGCACCACTAGCAATCGTTGCTGGCTTCATTGTGTTTGTTGCAGTATCACCTTTAATTCCAGGCTCCGTATAAGTCACTTCAGAAACGATGTGCATCGGTAACTCAAGGACCAGCGGAAGTTCCTCCTCAGCATGGTAGATTATTGATACAGTCATTCCCTCTATTAGGAATTCTGGTTTATCAACGAGAGAGGGTTGAATGTTTACCTGCTCAAAATTTTCATTGTTCATGAATACGTAGCTATCTCCTTCTTGGTAGAGATATTGGTAGTCACGATTCTCGATTCGTACGATTTCGATTTTATGGCCTGCCGAAAAGGTATGATCCAAAACACGTCCAGTATCGATTTGTTTAATCTTTGTTCGAACAAAAGCAGGACCTTTACCAGGTTTTACATGCTGAAATTCTTTTACTTGGAAGAGTTTACCATTGTGATTGATGCACAATCCGTTCTTGATATCTGAAGTATTTGCCATTGTATTTTTTTTCGTTGAACGAATATAAGGAATACGAATGATTTTTCCCGAGAATTGGAATAATTCCCGATATTTGAATAAAACTACTTAAAATGAAGGAGTATTGGAATGATTTGACGACAGCGCAAAAGGCGAAGTATATAGTTGCAAGTGCTGCCGGTATTTTGGTTGTCATATTTGCCATACTTAACTGGCGATTCACAAGTGTACATGTACTCTTTACCAAAGTTGAGATTCCGATTACACTGCTAATCATAATGAGCATTGCTGGAGGCTTCGGAATAGCTACTCTCTTTGATTACCGTAAATTCAAGAAGAAGGATAAGCAGATAAAGCAATTGAAGGCTAAGCTAGCTCAAAAGGAAGCAGCTGATGAAGAACAGATATAGTTGTTCTTAACTCATTCTCAAACTGTTGATAAATCGAGCGATATTTCCAGATGAAATCATTGCTGGAGAGCACCAATTGAACTACCTTTAGGCTATGATACCATCCATAAAATGGGCTAGAGTATCTACTCGAGAGAGGACCCATGCGGCAATTTTTGAAGCTTAAAATTTTATCTTCAGGAGAGTCTCAGAAGTCAGATGAAAGGCCGCACTCGCTTGCGAGATTGAATAAATCAGTGGAACTCAGAACACTTCAGCAATCCTAAACTTGTTTACTGAAGCTTCAGTCAACAATCTGCATGGGTTTTTTACTTTCCCAATCTACTTTACTTCGAGTATTTTCACTTCAGTCCTTCTGTTTTCTTGATGTTCCTCTTCTGTTCAGTTAACACTATTCTTACATCTGTTGATGAGTTTGTTTTCACCGTAACCCTTTGCAAGCATGTTAGCCGCCTTAACCCCTTTCTTTCTCAAATAATCAACACAACTTTAGGCTCTAGCTTGAGACAATCGTTGGAATAGCCGTTGGCGTTACGGTAATACAAATGTCAAAATCTCCAGTTGCACCAATTGTCGTGCCTGCTGTTGGAGCTGCACATGTCGGTGTTAAACTTATTGCCGTTGCTACGGAACAACCGTCTGATTGACCATACGCAGTGATCGAAATTAGTGCAAGTAGGGAAAGTATTATCCGTTTCACAAGGCTAGGTTAATCGTTCAATTGAATAAACTCAAGATGAGTCGCTCCATGGTCTATAAGAACTTGCTTAACGTCAATGGAGAGAAGCTTTCGCTCACCTCTTTTCTTTCTTTAATACTTTGTGGTCGTAACATAATTTCTCCCTTACCATTTTCATATTTGTACTTCACTTTACATTCCGAAACATTCCGAATTGAGCGACAAGAAGTCTCCAATGCTAGGATGTCATCGCTATCAAATCTGGCCTCGAAAGAGTAACTGTAAGCTTGTGAGAAAGAAGTTAACGCGAAACAGGTCGCAATAACGAGTAGTAGTCCGTATTTCATATGCAGTGTAATTAGTTTGATTAGCAGTATGCACAGCCGTGCGAAAAAACAGAATTAATACGTTGACAGCAAATATTTTACTGCTCTTGCATAGTAAAAGCGTTTAGTGCTAAATAAGCCGTGACTTATTTAATCAGATAACTAGAAAAGAATGAGTCGGAATGAAGCTATCCCATTAACTCTTCGATGATACGATCCATTGAATAACCTTCCGCCTCGGCACGATAGTTTCTAACTAATCTGTGACGAAGAATCGGCTTAGCAACAGCTTTTACATCCTCAATATCTGGAGAGTATTTTCCATTTAATGCAGCATGACATTTGGCACCAACAATGAGATATTGAGATGCACGCGGCCCAGCTCCCCAAGTAATGTAGTTCTTGGTAATAGCAGGAGCACTCTCATCGTTAATTCGAGTTTTGGCAACTAATTTTACGGCGTATTCAAGTACATTGTCTGCAACCGGTATTCGTCGGATTAGGTCCTGATATTGCATAATTTGATCTCCAGACAGAATCTGATTCAAATTTACAGTCTGATTTGTTGTCGTAGATTTAACAATTGCCATTTCTTCAGCAAATGTTGGATAATCTACCCAAATGTTGAACATGAATCGATCGAGTTGTGCTTCCGGTAACGGATATGTTCCTTCTTGCTCGATCGGGTTTTGCGTCGCTAAAACAAAGAACGGCGCTGGCAGTTTATAGCTTGTTCCTGCCATTGTTACAGAACGCTCCTGCATTGCTTCTAACAGCGCAGATTGTGTCTTTGGAGGAGTTCTATTGATCTCATCCGCGAGAATGATATTTGTGAATAAGGGTCCTTTTACGAATTTGAATTCACGTTTGTCATTCAAGATTTCTGCTCCAATAATATCTGATGGCATCAAATCTGGCGTAAACTGAATTCGATTAAAACCGAGTCCTAAACAATCTGAAATGGTGTTTACTAATAACGTTTTTGCTAATCCTGGAACACCAACTAATAAACAGTGTCCGTTTGAAAAAATCGAGATAAGTACCTGGTCGACAACGTCGTCTTGCCCAACAATGACTTTATGAATTTCGTTCTTTAGGTCTTTGTAATGACTAACAAGTTGATCTATCGCGGCCTTATCTGACATAGTAATTATTGATTTAGATTCTAAAGATAAACTTTCTAGTCTTTCTTCCAAGGGTTAGTGAATTCACATCCTTCGAATGGATCATTGATGCTAATGTACGTCGTATTGATCCTAGAAATAACCCAATCGTTAATCATCATCTGCTTCTTTTCATTCTCAGCTGCACGTTTGATTAATGCGTAATCATCTTTGAGATTTGCCTTGTGTGGAGCCTTGGTATCCATCAATCGAACAATTCTGACCCCTTGTTTTCTCTCGTAAATGTTTGTGTAGAGATTTGGTTCAGAGATATCTCCCTTTTCCATGTTTGTAGTGAGCAAATAGATTTGTTGATCGATTTGATTTAAATCTTCCATGTCCCACGTTTGCTCTCCTGTTGCTGGATTTGTAATGATTCCTTTGTTTTGTTTCGTTGTTTCATCATTCGAAAACTCCTTTACAGCAGCATCCCACGTAATTTTTTCAGTATCCAGTAATTGATAGCAAGAATCCAATCGCATTGCAGCATTTTCAACAGCATCACCTGAAAACTCAGCAACGATAAGAATGTGCTGACATGTGTAATCATCTCCTAAACGTTTACCTAACTTAATTATATGGAATCCATATTCGGTCTCAAAAACTTTTGAAACTTCATCCTGTTTCAAGGCAAATACAACTGATTCAAATGGCTTAACCATCATTCCTTTAGATGCTTGTATTTTCCCTCCATCCTGAGCACTTCCGGGGTCCATTGAGTGAATACGTGCTTGTGTAGAAAAAGTCTTTCCGGCCATGATGTCCTTTCTAATCTTCTCTAATTTTGCGCGTGCAATGTCTTTATCTTTTCGTGTAATTTCTGGATAAATTACGATCTGTTGGAAACTAAGCTGAGTATTGATGTATGGGAGACTGTCGGATGGTATTTTAGAATAAAATGTCTTCACCTCACGAGGAGTAACACTTATTCCGTTTGAAATGGTGTATTCCATTTCTCTTGCCATCAACTGCTCCTTAATAATTGGTCTGAACTCATTCTTGATTTGAGCAACAGTCTTTCCATAGAAATTCTCCATTTCTTGGCGACCTCCAATCTGATTCTCGATTACACGAAGTCTGCTTTCCATTTCTGAATCAACTTGCTCAGGCGAGACCTCAACACTATCTAGTATAGCCTGTGTGATCAATAGTTTTTGATACATTAGCTCTTCGAGCATTTCACAATCCATTTCAGGAGTCACAGTAATTCCTGCTTGAATAGCCTGAATTTTCTGAGCTTGGATATCTGAAAGTAGAATCACTTTATCTCCAACTTGAGCAGCAATCTTATCGATTGTCTGTTGAGCAAATGAACTAAAACTAGTTAAGGCTATGATGCTAAATATTAATCGTAATCTCATGCTTATCTTTTATCTGCTGAATCATTTTCGATTCGTTGTTTTCCTTTAATTTCTGTAATCGTTGTAAAACGACAATCTCCTTTATTTGTTGACTCAAGAACTCTAATGGTGGAGCCTCGTCTTTTACCTTGTAATCAATGACGTTTAAGAAATAACTGAACTCTTCATCTGAAAAATACGTCTTAGTCCTATTCAAAACGATGTTATCTACATTGTATTTCGTGAGTGGCACATCTTTAACTAATGTGTTGAAGTATACCCACGACGAATCATTGAAATAATAATTCTGAGCATAAAGTTTAGCATAAGAATTAACTTCGGAAAGGTCTTTATCATTTTTTAACAGGTATAGGTCTTGAACGCCTTCCTCTTTGTAGTCTACGGTGATAGGAATCTTAAGATAAAGCGCTTTAACTAAATAATCACTTAGAATAAATTCATCCTTGTGCTCATTGTAGTAATTCACAATTTCATTTTCTGAAACCGTAGTATCCAACTTGTCTTTTATTAGATGTTCTTCGAGGTAGTACTTTGCAAGTTCTCCTTGAAACGAATTTGAGCGCAATTCTACAAGCTTAGCGGCTTCTTCATCAATAGATTGAAGCTCTTGCATATAGGATTCATTTTCGCACCAATCTTCAAGAAACGCTCGGTATTGTTTTTTATCATCAACATCGTAACCTAGATGTTTCATAAGAACATAGGCGTCGGATTCAGTTAATTCCTTATCATTTACCGATGCAACAATTTTCTCTTTTTGTCCACATGATAGTAGTACAAAACAAAACAGGCTAGCTATAAAGCTAGCCTGTAAGTTCTTTATATTGTTCTTATTGACCAATAGAGTAGAGTGCTTCTTTATTGATGACTACTACGTGTTTCTTTTCAATTTCCTTCAACCACTCAATCTCTAAATGATTTTGATAATCTGAAGTAATTGCACCTTTCGCCTCGTCAAATTCTTTGAGTCCAGCTGGAATAACTTCCATTATTCTTACTGCATAGAACTTACCATCAAATGAATAAGTATCATTCATTCCTTGCTTTAACGTTTTTGGAGCGTTTGCAAGGCTCTTAGTTTTTACTAAATCGTACTTTCCTCTCTTGTGTTTCACATTTAAGGCAGACGATTCGTTCACCATGCGAATTGCAGTTTGAGTGGAAATTGTGTCGACAGCTAAAAGTTTAACCAATGCATCCGCATTTTCTTGAGAGTTGCACTCGAAAATATCTGCGTCAACTCGTTCACCCCAAGTGTACTTGTTCTTGTTTTGGTCATGAAATTCTTTCAGACCAGTTGTATCTTTCATTGCCAAGTTCCATACTTTATCAGACATAACTTCGTAAAGAAGAATTCCGTCATGGTACTCAGTGATTAGTGCTTTATATGCAGGGTATTTACCAGCAAGCTTCGTTTCTTCATAACCAAGAATTGCTTCATTTTCCCATTCCTTATATTGCTTTGCAACAACTGTTTTTGGGGTGTCTTGACGTGCAGCACGGTAGTTATCTTCCATGTACTGAGCGAAAGCTTCTGATCGGAATTTTTTCTTATCTAATTTGAAAAGTACTTTGTTTCCTTTTAAATCAGAGGCTTTAAACTTTCCAAGATGATATGTTGAATCAATGTTCTTATTGAACCATTTTAATCCTCTTTTGCTTTTGTTTTTGAATCCGTATTGATCTTTAAGTTTCACTACAAAAGATGATTGAGTCTTAACGGCTCTGGCATCCTTAGAAACTTTCTTTTCTAAATCTTTTTCCAATACTTCGAAAGAAGGAATGTCTTCCCAAGAGATACGTTTGATGATATGGAATCCGTAATCTGTTCTAACCGGTTCAGAAAAATCACCATCGTTTTTTAGCTTGAATGCAGCTTGACTAAATTCTGGAACCATTCTAGTCGTAGTTCCTGTCCCGAATTTTGGTAGAGCACCACCTTTATCTTTTGAGGAAGGGTCATCAGAATGCTTAGTCACGATTTCATTAAAGTCAGCTCCATCAGAAAGTAATGAGTGGATTTCATCAATTTTTGCTTTCGCAGCTGTTACTTCTTCAGGTTTCGCATCTTTACTAGCAGCAATCATTACGTGTGCAGCTTCGATAGTACCTCTAGCTGCTCGTTTATCAAAAACCTTCAGTATATGGTATCCAAATCGAGTGCGGAATGGATTTGATACTGAACCTACAGGTGCACTGAAAGCAGCATCTTCAAATTGATAAACCATTTGGAAAGCTGTAAAATAACCAAGGTCACCACCATTGTTAGCAGCACTTGGATCTTCAGATCCTCCTTTACCTTTGGCAACCATTGCGAAATCTTCGCCTCCTTCGATTCGTTTCTTCAAACCCATCAAGCGCTTGTATGCCTTCAAAGTATCTTCAGGCGATGCATTTGATTCTAAACGAACAAGTATATGAGAAGCACGGATTTCTGATTTCGTATGATCGTACGCTTCTCTAACGAGTGCTTCATTCTTAGAAGAATCAATTAGGTAAGGACGTGCTAATTGTTTTTGGTAACCAGCAAGTTCTTTAACCAATTTTGGAATAGTGTCGTATCCCAAAGCTTCTGCTTCAGCAACTTTTAATTTGAATTTCTTGAACAATTCCATGTACTCATCAAGGGAAGCTTGGTCGTATTTTGGATCGTCATTATTCTTAAGGTAAATCTGTAAAAAATCAGATTTAGTAATTGGATTGCCGTCTATTGTTATGATCACTGGATCATTTTGAGCAAAAGCCATTGTGTTAACTACGCAGGCAAGGACAAATACAATTATTTTATTCATAGGTTTATTTTTTTTAGTCTGTCAAAAATAGGCATCCAAATGGACTTTGCCACTTATGACGAATTATTTTACACTATAGTTTGGTGCTTCTCTAGTGATCGTAACATCATGAGGGTGGCTTTCAAGAACTCCAGCAGCTGTGATTTTCACAAAACTTGCTCCCTTAAGAGCTTGAATTTCACCAGCTCCGCAATATCCCATACCTGATCTGAGACCTCCAATAATTTGGTACATTACTTCGCTCAACTTTCCTTTAAATGGTACTCTACCAGAAATACCTTCTGGAACAAGCTTTTTTACATCGTCTTCCGCATCTTGGAAATAGCGATCTTTTGATCCATCCTGCATAGCCTCAAGAGACCCCATACCTCGGTATGTCTTGAATTTACGCCCTTGGAATATTACTGTTTCACCTGGAGATTCTTCTACTCCTGCAAACATTGATCCTAACATTACTGTATCTGCTCCAGCTGCAATTGCCTTTACAATATCTCCTGTATATCGGATCCCTCCATCCGCGATTACCGGAACTCCTGTTCCTTCTAGCGCGATAGATACGTCATTCACAGCAGTCAGTTGTGGTACACCAACACCAGCAATAATTCTAGTAGTGCATATAGAACCTGGACCGATACCAACTTTTACGGCATCCGCACCAGCGTCAACTAAAAACTTAGCTGCTGCTGCTGTAGCAACATTACCTACAATAACATCTAAATGATCAAATGTCAATTTTACTTCTTTTAATTTGGCAACAACTCCTTCTGTATGACCATGAGCTGTATCAATGACGATGGCATCAACACCAGCATCCACTAATGCAGTAACTCGCTCAAGAGTATCATGAGTGACACCAACTGCAGCGGCAACTCTCAATCTACCAAATTTATCTTTACATGAATTAGGGTGCTCCTTTACTTTAATAATATCTCGGAACGTGATCAATCCAATTAGCTTATTGTTATTATCAACAACTGGAAGTTTTTCAATTTTATTTTTTTGAAGAATCTCTTCAGCTTGAGTTAAAGATGTGTTTTCCTCAGCAGTAATGATGTTGTTGGAAGTCATCACTTCTAGTATAGGTCTACTTAACTTTTTTTCAAAACGTAAATCACGATTGGTAACAATACCTTTTAGAATCTGATTTTCATCAACTACAGGTATCCCGCCGATTTTATACTCCTTCATCAACTTTAAGGCGTCCATAACCTTAGCATCTTCAGGGAGCGTAACCGGGTCAAGAATCATCCCGCTTTCAGATCGCTTAACTTTGCGAACTTGTAAAGCTTGATTCTCAATCGACATATTTTTATGTACCACACCGATTCCTCCTTGTTGAGCAATAGAAATTGCCAAACTAGATTCTGTAACAGTATCCATTGCTGAAGACACGATAGGTGTGTTAACTTCAATGTTTCTAGATATCTTGCTTTTTAGCTGAACATCTTTTGGTAGAATTTTTGAGTGGGCTGGCACTAAGAGTACGTCATCAAATGTGAGACCTTCTCTGATTTCATTGAGATTTGAAAGAGACATATGAACCTATTTTTTAAGAAATAAATTCTTGCAAAGATAACACAAATTTGCGATTTAGCATCACAGAAATGTAACGAAGGTTTTGTTAAAGAAATGAAAATGTTGTTGATCAAATCAATATATTGTATATTCTTGTCGTTCGATTGAATATAATGATGATTAAAAGCAGCCTTTTTATTGCATTTCTTATTCTTTTCTCTTCTAGCATAGAGGCCCAAGTAGGAGTATTTGGTGACGATCCAGTGATAGAAGATTTGCCGGTTGATACAAATCTTATTCAACTATCAGGAGTGATCGTTTCAGAAGAAACGCTAAAGGAACTTCCATATACTACTGTGCTAAATATCACATCGCATAGAGGGGTGATATCTGATTACTTTGGATATTTCACAATGGTCGCGTTTCCTGGAGACACGCTTCTTTTTTCTGCTTATGGTCACATTACATCAAATTATGTAGTACCTGACTCACTAGGAGAAAAGTCATATTCTATAATTCATGTAATGAATCTTGATACGCTCGATTTACCTGGAGTTGAAGTGTTTCCATGGCCTTCGAGAGAAGACTTTGCCAGAGCATTTGTT
>TARA_Y100000385_G_scaffold291932_2_pt1 | contig 10795 bp, 6 predicted proteins | sample TARA_Y100000385 | Tara Oceans TARA_Y100000385 (sample SAMEA2620980) | marine metagenome | biome: marine biome (ENVO:00000447); feature: surface water layer (ENVO:00002042); material: "saline water (ENVO:00002010), including plankton (ENVO:xxxxxxxx)" | depth 5 m
TCCACTCATCAGAGAGATGTATCTCAATATTGGAATGGCCAAGGTATCCTCCTCTGCGCATGAAGCGATAAGCCTAGGTTTATTAAGAAAAGGACTTGATCGAATTTCCATCAATAAAAGACGACTAATTTATGATGCAAAAGCCGCAGTCATTTCTATGTCCGAACAAGGGTATAATGCTCCTTCAAAAGAGAAAAAAATAAAGGTACTAGGCAAGCAAATTCTCGGATCTTTTCTGGTGGGGGCAGATTCTATGTTTCATGCTGGTTTTATCACACAACATGAAAAATTGATGTCAGAAAAACTCGCTAATGTTATTTCGGGAGGCGACTTATCCTCACCTACTTTGGTTAGTGAACAGTATCTTCTAGATCTAGAAAGAGAAGCCTTTTTGTCTCTCACTGGAGAAAGAAAAACATTAGAACGCATTGAGCACATGCTAAAAAAAGGAAAACCATTACGAAACTAAAACACTAATAATGAAAGCATATATCGTAAAAGGGTATCGAACTGCAGTAGGAAAAGCTCCAAAAGGTGTTTTCCGATTTACTCGTCCTGATGATTTGGCTGCCGCCACAATAAAACACATGGTAGATGCCTTACCTGAATTAGATGTAAATAGAATTGATGATGTAATTGTTGGAAATGCTACACCCGAAGCAGAACAAGGACTCAATATTGGAAGAATGGTATCCTTAATGGGCTTAAACACAAACCAAGTTCCGGGACTAACCGTAAACCGATATTGTTCCTCAGGAATCGAAACCATTGCCCTAGCCACAGCAAAAATAAATACGGGAATGGCTGACTGTATTATAGCTGGAGGAGTAGAAACTATGTCTCCCATACCCTTTGGGGGCTGGAGAGTGGTGCCCAACACAGAGGTTTCTGCGAAAAATCCAAGTTGGTATTGGGGAATGGGCAATACCGCTGAAGAAGTAGCGCGTAGATATAAGATTTCGAGAGAAGACCAAGATATGTTCGCCTTTCACTCGCATGAAAAAGCGCTAAATGCTATTGATCTTGGATTATTTAAAGAAGATATTGCACCTATCGAAGTTGAAGAAATATTTTTAGACGAAAAAGAGAAAAGACAGAGCCGAAAATTTATTGTCGATACCGATGAAGGTCCACGAAGAGGAACTAATTTAAAGGCCTTATCTAAATTGCGACCCGTATTTGCTGCAAATGGTAGCGTAACGGCCGGAAACTCTTCTCAAACATCAGATGGAGCGGCTTTTGTTATGGTCATGTCTGAAAAAATGGTCAAAGAACTGAATATAGAACCTGTAGCTCAACTGCTCAGCTATCAAGTTGCAGGACTAGAACCTAGCGTAATGGGAATGGGACCTGTTTATGCAGTGCCGAAGGCATTAAAAAAAGCGGGACTGAAAATGAAAAATATTGAACTATTTGAGCTCAACGAAGCCTTTGCCTCTCAATCTTTAGCCGTATTGAAAGAGTTGAATTTGAATCCCGACATAGTGAACGTTAATGGAGGAGCCATTGCACTTGGTCACCCACTAGGCTGCACGGGAGCAAAACTTTCCGTACAATTATTTAATGAAATGAGAAGAAGAAACCAAAAAATTGGCATGGTGACTATGTGTGTAGGAACGGGTCAAGGAGCTGCAGGGATATACGAACTATTAAAATAAAATTATGACCTACCTAAAAGGAGGAGAATTCCTCGTAAAAGATATCGAAGCAAATAAAATCTTCCTAAGAGAAGAGTTTAATGAAGAACAGATGATGATGCTTCAGGCAACTCAGGAGTTTAATGAAAGGGAAGTTCGTCCGAACCTAATGCGATTTGAAAATAAAGATTACGCCTTGATAGAACAATTGATGCGTCAGTCTGGAGAATTAGGTCTTTTAGGCATCACGGTTCCTGAAACCTACGAAGGCTTGGGTATGGGCTTTAATACTGGAATGTTAATTTGTGAGGAAATATCAAGTCTAACCGGCTCTTTAGCCACTGCGTTTGGTGCGCATACAGGAATTGGAACGTTGCCCATTTTACTTTACGGAAACGAGGGTCAAAAAAAATATTACCTCCCCAAAATCGCCTCTGGTGAATGGATGTCTTGCTACAACCTAACGGAACCAGATGCGGGCTCAGACGCAAATTCTGGAAAGACAAAGGCAGTACTCACTGAAGATGGACTGCACTATAAAATTACTGGACAAAAGATATGGATTTCGAATGCTGGTTTTGCACATGTCTTTATTGTTTTTGCTCGAATAGAAAACGACAAAAAAATCACGGCATTTATCTTTGAAAAAGACAAAGTGGAGGGATTAACCCTTAATCCAGAAGAATCAAAATTAGGAATACGCTCCTCTTCTACGCGACAAGTCTTTTTTAATAACGTAAAAGTACCTTTGAGCGCCATGTTGGGAAAACGAGGAGACGGATTTAAAATCGCTATGAATTCCTTAAATGTTGGACGTATTAAATTGAGCGTAGCGGTCACAGGAGCATCGAAAAAAGTACTTAATTATGCGATAAATTATGCCAATGAGCGAAAACAATTTAAAATGCCCATCGCATCGTTTGGTGCTATCCAATATAAACTAGCTGAAATGGCTACAAAAACCTATGTGGCCGATGCAGGAAATTACAGAAGCGGACAAGATATAGAAGATCATATTGCTCGATTAGAAGCTACCGGAATGAATCCTCAAGAAGCTAAATTAAAGGGGGTAGAAGAATATGCTATCGAATGTGCCATCTTAAAAGTATTTGGATCTGAGGTGGTTAAATACACCTGTGATGAGGCTATTCAAGTATATGGAGGGATGGGCTTCTCGGCAGAATCAGAGGTCGAAGCTTGTTATCGAGATGCTAGAATTTCTAGAATTTATGAGGGAACCAATGAAATCAATCGTCTTCTCGTTGTCAAAATGATACTCAAAAAAGCCATGACAGGGGAAATCAATATACTGGGTACTGCTAAAGAAGTAGCCAAAGAACTATTGAGCATTCCGTCATTTGAGGTCTCCACCTCGCTAGATATCTTGGGTGAAGAGAAGAAGTCACTTAAAAAACTCAAAAAAGCTATTCTAATGGTCTCAGGAACAGCGGCTCAAAAACTAGGAGAAAAATTGGCTACGGAGCAAGAAATCATGATGAATATTGCCGACATGATAATTGAAGTATTTATGCTGGAATCTGCCATCCTTAAGACAGAAAAATTGATTACCAAACACGGAGAAAAAAATAATCAAGAAAAGATCTCTATATGTATCAATTACCTCTATCATACCGCAGAAGAAGTTTCCAAAAACGGGAAAGAAGCACTCTATGCTCTTGCAGAAGGTGACGAACAGAAAATGCTATTAATGGGACTAAAACGTTTCACTAAATTAAGCCCTACAAACCTGAAGGAGCACAGAAGATCAATAGCCAAGAGACTGATTGAAGCCAACGAATATTGTTTTGACTAAAACATAAATCAATAAAGTCCCTCAATGAGGGGCTTTATTTTATACCAATATTTTAAATTTATTCCTCAAAATACTTCTGAATTAAGAAGGCAATATAATCTCTATGTGTGTTAGTGCTTATTCCCGAAGACTTTGAGTTTTTCATCTCTCTCGAGATCTTATTCAACTGGCTATATACTTGTGCTTGTATCATGGCATGCAAATTCTTGACCTTGGCTAAACCAATAAATTTTTTCACAAAGGCAACTTGCAAATTTTGTCTAAAACTATTTACGGGCTTATTCTTGTCGACCTTAAACATCGCATCATGAAGATCTTTAAAGTAAGCAGACAAACTATAGGTATTTCCATACAGGCTAGAATTGACCATTCTGTTGAGTACTGAACTGTTAAGCAACTGATCGGCGACCATCATCTGAATCCCTAAAACACGCTCGTGAATTTTTGGATCCTCTCCACTGTAAGGTGTATTAAAACCTCTTCTTTGCTGCTGTAAAAAAGGGTATAATGCTTCTGAGTTTACAAAGGCATTGGGAGCAAAGCCATATTTAGTTAGCGCATCCATCGCCGACTTTTGTTCTTCATAAGAAACCGGAGTAAAAGGCTTTATATCGGTATCTTGCCCGACCATTGACCTGTCTACATGCACACCAGCTATTTGCCTACTTATGATTTTTAAAGAAGTCGAATGCTGACCTGTTAAGGTATAGTAAGAATTTAATAACTCTTGGTGAGAGCCACCTTCTTTTCTGTATTTGTCAAGAAGTTTAGGGAATATATTATTCACCAATTTTATACGGTCTACGGCATACAAAACCGGCTCAGAAGTTAAATCATAAATCATAGCGTCAGGATCCATTCCTTTCCCTGTTCCGCGCATGTCATCAGCATCATTGGCAAATTTATGTTCGTGCTTTGTACTTTCCTCTAAAATGACATTCAAACCCTCATCGTCTGTTTCAGAATATGCAAACCTGATGGCCCAATGGTCGTAAGGACCAGGAATAGAATCATAATAAAGACCTTGATTTTCTGGATTTAGACTGAAGTTAATAGAAGGATATTCCATTACCGAGGAACAAAGTCCTTTCTCGAAGGTAGTTTCTTTGTCTTGGATTTCTTTATATGTCAAAAAGTTAGAGCCTTTGAAATTATGATTTAAACCTAACGTATGCCCCACCTCGTGAAGCACTAATCTTCTAAGGGATTCTCGAATTAGTCTTTCTTTGCTAGCTTCGCCTAAATCCATAGCATCAATTGCACTTTCTGCAAATAAATTATTGGACTGAAGCATTGCAGATGCAGAACAGAAATGAGCATCCATTGGATTTTCATCCTCTAAAAATAAGGCTGAGCTTTCGAATAACTCTCCCTGTGTAATTCTTTTGGTAATATAAATCCACTCTAGCATAATATCGGCACCAAGAATTTGGCCAGTACGAGGGTTGACAAAACTTGGACCATAACCACCAAAGGGAGGATTTGGAGAAGATGTCCATCGAAGAACATTATAACGAATATCTCCAGCATCCCAGTCAGCACTATCTGGCTGAATATTAACTTGAACTGCATTTTTAAAACCGGCACTTTCAAAAGCCAAACTCCAAGATTCTACACCTTCTCTAATAATCTCTCTTAATTCAATAGGAGTAGTGTTTTCTATCCAGTATATTAGAGGCTCTACAGGTTCAGAAATGGCTAACTCAGGATTCTTTTTCTCTAGTTTCCATCGATGAACTAAATCTCTATAATTAATGGCATCAGTAGTAGTCATATCATTCACATTGGTTGTAAAATATCCAACTCTTGGATCATCAAAACGTGGTTCAAAATTATTTTCCGGCATTTCAATAAGTGAATGTTGCACTAGAAGATTTATAAATCTAGAGTCGGTTACCGCTAGTCCACCATAACTGATAGGCACAGGATTGTCGTAGGCATACTGAACAATAAAATCGGTATTTTTTGGATAATTTTTTATCTTATGGTATTTTGTTTTTGTTTTACTCAATTTGCCGATCTTAAAGCCTCTCGAACCAGGACGACTCGCGCGTTTTAATTGCTGAAGGTTCTCTGATAGAAAAATCTTATCAGCATCCAACAAAAATCTTGAACTATCATTGCTTGAAACAATAATACTTTCACTAACAAGTACAGGATGATTAACATTTGCGTCTTCAGATCTTGAAAGAGCACTTTCTTCATCAAAATAGAAGCGAGTATTCTCTTGAATAAACTCAATTCTATTGTAATATTTTTGAATTTTAAATACTTTAGAACCACGGAAATTACCTCGGAAAAAGCCAGCATCTGTCAAACCATTTTCTATGTAGCTAAAGTGAATAAACTCCTTATCTAGCTGATCTTTGGTTATCTCTATAAATAAACTCCCTTTATCTTTGTCTCTATACAAATTGAATAAACCTTCGATCTTGTCTAATTTGGCTACCTTTTCTTTGAACAAGTCTTTTGCTTCCAACTTTGGCTTCTCGGCTTTTGATTTACCAAATATTTGAGCATGTAATGGAGAGGTTGAGCAAAAAATTAAGGTAATAAATATGTAAATTGCTTTTTTCATTTCCTTTAAATTTAAATTTCAACAAAGATAGTTTTATTAAATAAATTTTTGTTCAATTGAAGATTCTTAGGAGTACAATTTTTTGATTAAAACTATTCTTTATTCATACCTTTGGATCATGAAAATTTTAACGCATCAATTGGCGAATGGAATCCGTATTATACACCACCCTTCATCAAGCCCAGTTGCTCATTGTGGAATCATGGTTAATGTTGGATCCAGAGATGAGAGGACAGATGAACAAGGAATATCTCACTTTATTGAGCATGCCCTTTTCAAAGGAACAAAGAAGCGAAAACCATTTCATATTCTAAGCAGACTAGAAGATGTTGGGGGTGAACTAAACGCATATACAACTAAAGAAGAAACATGGTACTATGCTTCTTTCATGAAGCAGTATTACTACAGATCGATTGAGTTATTAGGTGATATTATTTTTCAGTCTACCTTTCCAAAAAAAGAGTTGAAGAAAGAAAAAGATGTAATTATGGATGAGATTAACTCTTATCTTGACAGTCCTTCTGATGCGATTTTTGATGAATATGAGGAACTAGTTTTTAAAGGACATTCTTTGGGAAGAAATATTCTAGGAAACAAAAAAACTCTTAGTTCCTTTAATAGAAAATCGGTAGATGAATTTATGACAAGTCTTTATTTAACGGACCAAATGACACTGAGTTCGGTTGGAGACATTGATTTTAAAAAACTTATCAGCTATGCTGAAAAACATTTAGGAAAAATAACTAGAAGAAATGAACACTCTATCCGACTTCCATTCAATAGTTATGAAACTTTTAATTTACTAGTCAAAAAAGACCTCCTGCAAACACATTGTATTCTTGGAAATCGGGCATACAGTGTGCATGACCCGAAAGCTCAAACTTTAATTCTGCTAAGCAATTTACTAGGAGGACCTGGAATGAATTCCCGTTTAAACCTTGGGATCAGGGAAAAGTATGGTTTCACCTACGCTATTGAATCCAATTACACAACCTATGCAGATACCGGAGTCTGGGGTATTTACTTTGCTACAGAGCCACAATCCGTAAAAAAAACTATCAAATTAATTCATAAGGAATTAAAAAAACTGAGAGACAAACCCATGGGGCCCTTGCAACTCAAAAAAGCTAAACAACAATTAATTGGGCAATTAGCCATTGCTCAAGAAAACAACTGTAATCTTATGCAATCTATTGCGAAGAGCTACCAGGCTTTCGGAAAAGTAGAGAGCATCCAAGAAAGTAATGAAAGAATAATGGCTATAACATCTCATGAAATTCAAGAGGTTGCAAAAGAAATTTTTAATGAAAGTTGCTTGAGCACACTCATTTACGAACCCAAATAATAGTGATATGGATTTCATCTCTAAAGAATTAGATAACTATTGCAATGCCCATACCACTTCAGAAGATAAAGTACTCTCGGAGTTAAATCATAAAACACATACTTCCGTATTAAATCCTCGAATGATTTCTGGCCATATTCAAGGTCAATTTTTGACTATGCTCAGTAGAATGATCAAACCCAAATGCATTGTTGAGATTGGGACTTACACAGGTTATTCTGCTATTTGTTTGGCTAAGGGACTTCCCCCGGATGGAGTCATTCATACCCTTGAAGTAAATGAAGAATTACATGATATTGCTGCTTCTTACTTTCAAAAATCGGAGATAGAACACCAAGTTGTTCAGCATACCGGAAATGCACTTTCAATTTTAGAAAAAATGGATATTAATATTGACTTAGCTTTTATTGATGCTGACAAAAAAAATTACCCAAAATACTTAGATTTGCTTCTTGATAAGTTGAGTCCTGGAGGTTGGATTGTGGCAGACAATGTTTTATGGTCAGGAAAAGTAACTCAAAAAATAAATCCCTTAGATAAAGCTACTCTTGCACTTTTGGAGTATAACAAAAAGGTCATGGAAAATAAAGAATTAGAAAACATTTTATTACCCATTAGAGATGGACTTATGATTTGTCAAAAAAAGAAATGAAAATTGTATATTTAAAAAAATAAAAGGTCAATTTCATTGAAAAATATTCTCTTATTTGTATTGTTATTTTCCTTAGGAAACTTAAAATCTTTGGCCACTCATTTGATTGGTGGGGAAATGACTTATACTTGTTTAGGTAACGACTTGTATGAAATCAGTTTGGTTATCTATGTAGACTGTGGACCCTCTAACACAACAGGTACCTCATTTGATCAATCGGGAATTATTACTGTATATAACAGTAGTAACCAAGAGCTACAACAAATAACAATCTCTGACCCATCATCGACGCTTCTAAGTGATCAAACAGCAGGAAATGACTGCCTAGAATTACCCTCTGATTTATGTATTGAACAAGGTGTTTACACAACTATAGTGGAGTTACCCCCTATTCAAGGAGGATATCAAATTGCTTATCAAAGATGCTGTAGAAATCCCTCTATTATTAATGTTCCTTCACCTGGTGACATTGGTTCTACTTTTGTTATTTATATCCCCGGAAGTGAAGTGATTTCAGATTGTAATTCTAGTCCTGTATTCAATAATTACCCTCCGCTGGCCTTATGCCTTGGAGATGAAGTAAATCTGGATTTGTCTGCCTTCGATTCTGACGGGGACTCTCTTGTCTACGAACTTACTACTCCTTTGCTAGGAGCTAATGATCTTAACCCCACAGAAATAACCCCTCCCCCATTTAATCCCATTCCTTGGCAAGCTGGATATTCGGATACTTATCCTTTGGATTCAAATCCAAGTGTCGAGATAAACACTCAATCAGGAATTCTCACTGGAACTCCAATATTTATGGGTATGTTCATAGTAGGAATCAAAGTTAAAGAATACAGAAATGAAGTTTTTATTGGAGAAATAATTCGAGATTTCCGTTTCCTTGTAGTGGATTGCAATGTTATTACAGCATCTTTTCCTTTGTCTAGTTGGTACTGTAATAGTCTTAACGTAGAATTTGAGAATAATAGTAATAATGCAGACTCGTATTACTGGGATTTTGGAGAAAATAATACTTCTTCTAGTTTATTTGAACCTAATCACACTTATTTAGATACGGGGACATATACTGTTACTTTGATCGCCAATCCCAATACCATTTGTGCAGACACAAACATCGTCACATTTCCGCTATTCACTGAATTAACCCCATATTTTGAAAACCCTGAACCGGAATGTATAGACAATAATAACTTTAGTTTTATGGGAGAAGGACTTATCCCTGAGGGTTCAATATTCTATTGGGATTTTGGATCTCTTGCCAATCCGCCTACTTCAAATGCACAAGATCCAACTGGAATTAATTTTACTCAAACAGGAATTTACCCCATCAGTTTTAACATACAATTTGAAGACTGCGATGAGACTTTTTTTGGAGAAATAGAAGTGTTTGATGAAGATATTTTCCCAGAAATACCCCCTGTAGGATCTCAGTGTTTTGAAAACAATTCCTATGATTTTTTTGCACAAGGCATTTTTCCAGAAAATGCAACTTTTTCTTGGAATTTTGGGCCCAATGCGCTCTCTCAAACTTCTGACCTTCAAAATCCAACAAATATTTCGTTCAACAGCTCAGGACCACAAGAAATAATTCTCAATATATCCGCAAATGGTTGCGAAAAATCCACTACAACATCTATTGAAGTCCAAGATGAAATCGGAATCAACATTACTAATTCCCCAGTATCTGGATGTGAACCTTTAACAGTACAATTTGAAAGTAACTTAGATCCCTTGATTCATAGTTTTAATTGGGATCTAGGCAACGGAACAAATTCTAATTCAGCTAACTCTACCTCTTCATACAACCAGGGGAACTATGACATTAGCTTAATCGTTTTTAATTTAACAGATAATTGTGGAGGCACAATACAACTAGATAACTTTATAAACGTAGAACCCCAACCTGAATCTTACTTTACTCTAAATAGTTCGGAATTGAACCTAGGGGAATCATTAGAGATTTCTAATGAAAGTGTATTTGCGAATAGTTACATGTACGAATTTTCTTCCGGATATATTACTACGGAGGAAAACCCTATCTATACACCTCCAATTAACGGAGAAATTGACATTTGGCAATTCGCTATGAATAATGAATTAGCATGCATTGATTCTAGTTATGCAAAAATCTATGTTGACTACGAATATACCGTATGGATCCCCAATGCATTTACACCCAACCAGGACGGAGAAAATGATGAATTTTTTCCCATTCTATATGGAATTCCTGAGTATCGGCTAGAAATATTCGACCGTTGGGGAAAGCTTGTCTATGACAAATATGGCACTCAACCCCGGTGGAATGGTGAATTAAAAAATGGGGTGATTTCGTCCTCAAATAGCTTTGCATACATACTTCAATTCGAAACTCTAGGGGGAGAAAAAATCACCAAAAAAGGAGTTGTAAATCTTATTCGGTAAGGGGTAGATGGAGTACTTTTGCTTCTGAACCATTTGGAAAACTGATACCCATCAAGTTAGATAATGTCGAAGCAATATCTGTCACGGCTACCTTTTCGTTTGATCTTCCTGCCTTGATTTTCCATCCAAACCAAATCAGGGGGACATGCTGATCATATGCATACCCAGAACCATGTGTTGTACCTGTGCGACTATACTCAACCCAGGCGGGATCTAAAACCAATAAAACATCTCCTGATCGCTTTGGATTATAACCTTTTTGTAATGAAGCAAGATCTCCATATTGAAACTCTGAACGCTCTAAAATTCTTCCACAGACAGCTTTTTTAACCCCTTTAAT